>ENA-OPZN01000035-OPZN01000035.1-human-gut-metagenome-genome-assembly--contig:-NODE-35-length-58915-cov-5.451300_pt1 | contig 58915 bp, 64 predicted proteins | sample MGYA00242483_ERZ504503 | MGnify/ENA primary metagenome ERZ504503 (study PRJEB26092, sample SAMD00036285) | human gut metagenome | host: Homo sapiens | study: EMG produced TPA metagenomics assembly of... | reverse complement strand
GAACCGCCGTTCTTTACCATCACGTTCTCGTTGCATCGAACCGGTTCGATATTCGCCGGGAGCACCTTAAAGTCCAATCGCCGGCGTGTCGAAGGTTCGACACCGAACATAAAGAAACCCCACCCGAATAGGCAAGGGTGGGGGTCTCGTTATGCCGGCGGGCGCTGTCAATCGCCAATTACCGGCAGAATGCGCCATTGCAGCGATTGCAATCGGCTCTCTAAAGCGAGCCGGAACCGGACGGCGCATCAGCCCTTCGGCACGGATCCCTGCTGGGCGTGGTCGAAGACCGGCTTGTTCTTGGCGTCGAACTTGTAGATGCCGATTGAGGCGGCGCCCGGGTCGTGATCGTCGTTGAACGGTCCGATGCCGGACTGGCCGACGTACTGGATTTCCTTGCCGTCCTTGATCAGAGCCACGCAATCCTTGTAGGACTCGCACTTTTCGCCGCCAGTGGTGCCGGAGACCGCGGGCAGGTTCTTGGCCACGGTCTTGCCGTCGGTGGCTCCACCCTTGGTGGCGGCCAGCGCGGAAAGGATTACCGCGTCATAGGTTTCGGCGGCGTAGGTGAAGTCGCCCAGATCAGGCTTGATCTTCTTGAGCTTGGCCTGGAACTCGTCGGTGGGGTGGGAGCCTGGGATCGTGCCCTTCGTGCCCTCAATCAGTCCGGCTTCGAAGTCGCCGGAGTGGTCGACGGTGTTGCTATCAGACATGTACATCTTGTGGGTGTCGACACCGGCGGCGGCCAGTGCCTTGACCACGGACTTGGTCTGGTCGAACGCAATCACCAGCGTGGCGTCCGGGTTGGATGCCTTGACTGCGGTGGCGATGGAGGAGAAGTTCGTTTCAGTCGGGTCGAAGGCGTCCTTTTCGCCGTACACGACGTTCACGCCAGCGTCCTCAACGGTCTTGACGACCACGTCACGCAAGTGTGTACCGTACTCATCGTTGAGCACTACGATGGCCAGGTTCTTCACGCCATCCTGGGCGATGACCTGGCCGAGCACGGCGCCCTGCACGGTGTCCGGCGGAATCGTGCGGAAGAACATCGGATCAAGGCCGGACAGCGAGGTGGAGGTGGCACCTTCGGAAATCATCGGAATGCTGGAGGTGGTGACCTGCTTGTACGTGTTCTTGACCACGCCGCTGGACGGCGGGCCGATGATAACGGACGGGTTCTTGGAAATCAGCGACTGGGCGGACGACGTGTTCTGATCGGCATGGTCGGCATCGGACGAATCAGCGGTCGTGGTTTCCATGTCCTTGCCGAGCACGCCGCCTGCGGCGTTGATCTCCTGCTTGGCGAGCTCCAGGCTCGTGGACGATGCCGGGCCGACGTATGCGAATGAGCCGGTGAGCGGGAACAGACCTGCCGCCAGGAAGGTACCGGAGCTCTTGGCTCCTGACGTGCCGGAGTCAGACGCCGTGCCGGAGCTGCCGCATCCGGCGAGCGCCATAACGGCCGCGGCCACCGCGGCGGTGAGCGTCACCATGATTTTCTTGTTGTTGGTCATAAACCACCACTTCCTCTCGAAGCCTTACGGGCAGTGATGTGAGATGCGAGCGTTACCTTTTCTCGAATCGTGGTTGCCACTCTAAGAGGCTTGAGAGTCGGTGAGATTGTGACTGTGTAACTCTTTGGTTGCCGCTGCACTTGCCGCCGAAAACTGTTGGAAATGTTCAGGTTAGGGAGTGTTCAATCCAAAAAAACGCCTCGTGGCGCTGTGGCTACGAGCGTTTTGGGGGTGTTGGCCGTGAGTCCTTACAGTTCACAGCCGCGCATTATCGTCTCAGGCGATCAGTCCGTGGGGACCTTGCCTTCCTGGGTGTGGTCGAAGACCGGCTTGTTATCGCCGTCGAACACGTAGACGCCGATGTTGGCGGAGCTCGGGTCGTTGTTCTTGTTGAACGCGCCGATGCCGGTCAGGCCCTTGTACTTGATGTCCTTGCCGTCCTTGATGGCGGCCACGCAATCCTTGTAGGTGGTGCATTCATCGCCACCAGTGGCGCCGGAGACCGCGGCCATGTTCTTCTGGATGGTCTCGCCGTCGGCAGAGCCGCCCTTCTCGGCCGCGAGGGCCGCGAGGATGATGCCGTCGTAGGTTTCAGCGCCGTAGGTGAAGTTGTCGATGTCCTTGCCGTAGGCTTGACGAGCTTCTTCTGGAAGTCGTCGGAGGCCATCACGCCGGGGATGGTGCCCTTGGTGCCCTTGAGCAGACCGGCGTCCAGATCCTTGGAGTGGTCGGCGGTGTTGCCATCCACGAAGTAGAGCTTGTGGGTGTCGACGCCTTGGGAGGCGAGCTCCTTGACCAGAGACTTGGTCTGGTCGAAGGCCACGATGGCGATGGCGTCAGGGTTGGATGCCTTGATGGCGGTCACGATGGAGGAGAAGTTCGTTTCGGTCGGGTCGAAGGCGTCCTTTTCGCCGTACACGATGTTCACGCCGGCATCGGAGGCGGTCTTGGCGATGGTGTCGCGCAGGCCGGTGCCGTACTCCTCGTTGAACGCCGCGATGGCCAGGTTCTTCACGCCATCCTGGGCGATGACCTGACCAAGCACGGCACCCTGCACGGAGTCCGGCGGCACAGTGCGGAAGAAGTACGGGCTCAGGCCGGAAAAGTCGGAGCTGGTGGCACCCATCGACAGCATCGGCACCTTGGCCGAGGTGATGGTCTTATACACGTTCTTGACCACGGAGCTGGAGGCCGGGCCGATGACGAACGACGGGTTCTTGCTCATCACGGACTGGGTGGCGGACGAGTTCTGGTCGGCGTGATCGGCGTCGGACGTATCAGCGTCCACGGTGGTCACGTCCTTGCCCCAGCACGCCGCCGGCCGCGTTGATATCGGCCACGGCCAGCTTTTCGGCGGCCAGTTCCGGCGGGGCCAGATAGGACAGCGAGCCGGTTTCAGGCCACAGGCCGCCGAGCACGAAGGCGTCGGACTTTTTAGATGATGCGCTGGAGTCGGCACTGTTGGAGCTGGATCCGCAGCCAGCGAGCGCCATAACGGCTGCCGCAATCATGGCGGTCACCGCCATGGATGTCTTCTTGATGTTCATAACAAGCCACCTATTCCTCTCTTAACCCCTTGCGGGCAGTGGTTTTTTCGATTACGGGGTGAATCGATATTGTTCATCCCCCGAATCTTGGGCCTAACTGTAAGCGCGAGTTGCTTCGGCCACGTTGTTCGTATGTAACCGCGAAATGAAGCCCGAAAACTATTGGAAACATGCGGTTTTGAGGGTGAACAACAAAGCCCCCTCCGACGAGGGGGCTGCTTGGAAAGAAGGTTACTTGCCTTCTTCCTTTACTTCTTCTTCTAGGTTGCCTAGGTATAGGGAGATAACCTTCGGGTCTTCGAGGAGGTCGCGGCCTCGGCCGGAGTAGGCGTTGCGGCCTTGGTCGAGCACGTAGCCGCGGTCGCAGATCTGCAGGCAGCGGCGGGCGTTCTGCTCGACGATAATCACCGAAACACCAGCCTTGTTGACCTGGCGCACGCGGATGAAGGTCTCGTCCTGCAGCATCGGAGACAGGCCGGCGGACGGCTCGTCGAGCAGCAGCACGGACGGGTTCATCATCAGGCGCGGGCCATCGCCACCATCTGGCGTTCACCGCCGGACAGGGAGCCGGCGAGCTGATCTTTGCGGGCACCGAGCTTGGGGAAGATCGAGCACACGTAGTCGAATCGTTCGTTGAACTGCTTCGGTGCCTGGTAGGCGCCCATGTGCAGATTCTCGACGATGGTCAGCGACGGGAACACGTTCTCGGTCTGCGGCACGAAGCCCACGCCTAGGGAGACGAGCTTGTCGGCGCGCAGGTTGGTGATGTCCTTGCCCTTGAAAATCAGCTTGCCGGAATGGATGTGGACCAGACCAAACAGGGATTTGAGCAGGGTGGACTTCCGGCGCCGTTCGGGCCGATGATGCCGACGATCTCGCCCTCGTGAAGGTCAGGGAAGCGCCGTTCAAAATGTTCACGCCGGGCAGATAGCCGGCGACCAGGTCGACCGCGTCCATCAGCGGTTCGCCGGCGGGCTCGCCGACATGGACTTCGGAGCGCGGTCGGGTGTCAGGTTCAAGTACTTCGGTATCACTCATCAGACTTCCTCGCTTTCCTTGAGATCGAGGACGGAATCGTCGCCGAGATCGATGTTGGCGTTGGCGCCCAGGTAGGCGTCGATGACGGCCGGATCGTTCATCACGGCCTTGGGCTGGCCCTCGGCCACAATCTTGCCTTCGGCCATCACGGTGACCCAATCGGCGATATGACGGACCATATTGATGTCGTGCTCCACGAACAGCACGGTGGTGCCTTCCTCGCGCAACGACATGATGTGGTCCAGTAGTGACTGCTTGAGCGCGGGGTTCACGCCTGCCATCGGCTCGTCGAGCATGACCAGCTGCGGGTCGGACATCAGCGCACGCGCCATTTCGAGCAGCTTGCGCTGGCCACCGGATAAGGCACCGGCGAAATCGTCCTTCTTCTTGATAAGCAGGAATCGTTCGAGCAGGGCCTCGGCCTTCTCGCGGTTCTCCTTCTCCTGCTTTTTCCACAGGCCGGGCACCAGCGAGCGGAACATGCCTTCGCCGGGCTGCACGGGGGCACCGAGCAGCATGTTGTCGAGCACGGTCAGTCGGCTCATCACCTTGGTCAGCTGGAAGGTACGGACCATGCCCATGCGCGCCACTTTCTCGGGCTGCACGTGGGCCATGTCGCGGCCATCGAACTGCCATTCGCCGGTGTTCGGGGTGTCAAAGCCGGTCATCAGGTTGAAGAACGTGGTCTTGCCAGCGCCATTCGGGCCAATCAGGGCGGTGATGCCGTGGCGTTCGATTTCGAAATGCTTGACGTCCACGGCGGTCATGCCACCGAACTTGCGGGTCACATTGTTGGCCACCAGAATCGGGTCCGGCTTGTGCACGCCGGGCGTGTTCTCCACGAATTTCAGATCTTCGGTGACTTTGTCGCCGTAGGCGGTGGAGATCAGGGTCTCGCCTTCGGGGGCCTTGGTGGCCCATTGGGCGAGGTCGTGGAACGGCTTGCCGGGTTCGTTCGAGCCGCTCGGCAGATTCGTCGACGTCACGCCGGCGACGGTCTCGTTGGTTTCGGATGCGCTGCTGCGCACGGATTCGCTTGACTCAGGCATTGAACGCCAACTCCTTTCGGTCTCCCAGGAGGCCTTGTGGTCTGAATATCACCAGGCACATCAACGCCACACCGACGATGATCCAGCCCAGGGATTCGACCTGGTTCGAGGAGATCAGCGTGTCCGGAATGACGCCACGCATGACCTCTTTGACGAAGGTGAGCAGCACCCACAGCAGGCAGGAGCCCAGAATCGGGCCGAAGATTGTGGCCGCGCCACCCAGCAGCAGGATGGTCCATGTGTAGAAGGTGACCGCACGGCCGAGCGAGTCGGGCTGCACGGAGCGCGGCAGCACGAAGAGGATGCCGCCGATGGCGCCGAAGATGCCGCCCAAGATCAGGGCCTGCATCTTGTACTTGGTCACGTTCTTGCCCAGCGAACGAATCGCGTTCTCGTCTTCGCGGATGCCCTTGAGCACGCGGCCCCACGGGGAGTGGAACCAGCGCCAGCACAGCAGTGCGGCAATCGCCACGAGAATCCAGGACACGATACGCAACCACCACGAGTTCGCGATGTTGTTGTTGTATGTCCACAGCAGGAAGGTGGTCGTGCCATCGGGCAACGGCGAGGACGCCTCGAACTTCGTGGTGAAGTCTTGCGGGGAAATACCTGCAGAACCGCCAGTGAAATTGGTCATGGCTGTGGAGCGGCCGATGCTACGTATGATTTCAGCCGCAGCCAAGGTGACCATGGCCAGATAGTCGGGGCCAAGTTTCAGGGTCGGGATACCGAGCAGCAGTGCGTAGATCACGGCGAGCGCGACGGCCGCACAAATCGACGTGAACATGTTCGTGCCCATCGACTGGGTGATGGCGAATCCGTAGGCACCGAGCAGCATGAAGCCGGCCTGTCCCATATTCATCAAGCCCGTCATACCGAAGTGGATGTTCAGACCGATGGCGGCCAGCACGTATGCCGCCGTGGTCGGGGCGATGAGTTCGCCCAGTGTGTTGGAAATGATGGTTAAGAGATCCATGGCTCAGCCCACCCTTTGCTGCTTGCCGAAGAGGCCCTGCGGACGAATCAGCAGGACGCTGATGAGAATCGCCAGCGCACTGGCGTAACGCATGTCGTTGGGGATGATGAGCGAGCTCATATCCGCCACGATGCCGATGATCAGGGAGCCTACGAGCGCGCCGTTCGCGGTGCCGAGGCCGCCCAAGGTGACTGCTGCGAACATCAGCAGCAGGAGGGTGGCGCCCGTGTTCCAGGAAATGCCGTTCAGGTAGATGCCGAGCAGCACGCCAGACAGAGCGGCCATGCCGCAGGAGATGATCCACACGATGCGGACCACCTGTTCGACGTTGATGCCGGAGGCGGCGGCCAGCGCAGCGTTGTCGGATACGGCTCGGGTGGCGCGGCCAAGGCGAGTCTGGTACAGGAAGATGGTCACGCCGATAATCACCAGAATGGCGATGCCCGCTGAAGTCAGGGTCGGCGCGTCAGTGGTGATCGGGCCAAGCTGGAAGCTGGGCGGCACGGACTTGGTGATGCCCTTGATATCGCCTCCGAAGAAGAACTGGAAGATGTACTGCAACGCCATCGATAGGCCGATCGTCACGATCATCTGCTGCATGGTACCCACGCGCTTGCGGCGCAGCGGGACCCAGATCAGCTCGTTTTGGATCCAACCGGTGAGCGCGCCAATCACCACCGCAAAGATGGCGGACGGAATCAGCGGCCAGTGCAGCAGCTGCGTACCGACGTAAGCCATCAGACCACCAAGGGAGACCTGCTCACCATGGGAGAAGGAGCTCAGGCCGGTGGTGCCGTAGACCAGGTTCATGCCCACGCTCATCAGGCCGAGCATCAGGCCGAAGATGATACCGGAAAACAGCTGCTGCCAAACACGCTTGCCGATATTGGCGCTGGCTGCGGAACCATCATCGCCCGTAGATGCGGTGCTGGATGAGCTGGAACCGGACGTGGACGACGAACCGGAACCGGATGTGCCGCTGGTGGATGACGTCTCGGCGGGCTTGTCGAGGCGAACCACCTGACGAGCCTTGTCGAAACTGTTCTTCTGATTTCGCTTCGGCGGTGGCGGCCTTGAGACCATGATCTTTGGCCACGGACTCATCCATCGTCACGGTGTATTTGCCATCGGCATTCACGGAGAACGCCCATTTGCCTTCCGCGTCTGTGGTGGTGGTTGCCTCTTCCTGACCGGAAAGCTTCAGCTCCACATTGGCGATTGGCTTCTTATCCGCATCTTGCAGGATGCCATTAACGCATCCGTTCGTGGCGGTCGGGTTGCACGTAGGCACGGCCTCAGCCGCGAATGCGCGGCTTGGCGTAGCGATACTCAACGCCATCAATAGGGTGAACACTGCACTCAGCAGTAATAATCCCAGTCGATGACGCCGGATTGAAGTGTGTACGGCTGTCATATAACTGTCCTCTCTGGATTGGTTCTTAACCTAGGAGGACAATCAGCGCGCGCGGTTGCGTCGAGGTTTCTCTCTCGTTACCGGGCAGCCGGTTCGTTACAGGAAAATAACAGACGTCTTATGGACGATTAGTCGGTAATCGCGGTATTTCGCGCGCGGACGAACACAGGCGCATCAATGCGCCAGGCTACCGACGATCCAGCCCAACGCCACACAGATCACCGGCACTACGATGGTGACCAGTACATAGAACGCGGCCATGGCGAGATGCCGGTTACGCGCCAACGACACCATTTCATTGATTGCGGTGGAGAACGTGGAGAAACCACCAAGGAAGCCGGTGACGAACAGCAGGTACGTCGATTCGGGCACCACTGGTGGGCGAATGTGGCGGCGGCCAAGCCGGCACAGAACGTGGCGACTACGTTGATAATGAACGTGGACAACGGAAACAGTCGGTTCCACCATCGCTGAATCGACGTGTTCAATACGAAACGGGCCACGGCACCGAGGCCACCGCACATGCACGCGAGCAGGAACGTCATCAGTGCACCTCCCCTGTGGTGAGGTCGCCGGTCAGCGGAATCTCATCGGTAATGGGCGCGGGCTCGTAGGATGGCGGCGCACTGAGGGGGGAGTCATCGGAGCCAGAGGGCATGACGACGGTTTCTCCGGCGGTCACGTGGCGGCCGGAACCGTTCGGCGACTGTCGCTGGTTCATTGCCGCGTCGGCGGCGATCTTCGTCATACGTCGCACGGTGAGCGCCAAGCCAAGTCGGGCACCCGCGTAGGCGACCAGCAGGCCGCCGGCGAAGCTGATGAGCAGATAACATACGGCACCGGCAATATGGTCCGCCTGCAATCTGGTGAGTTCCTCGATAACCAGCGCGGAGAGCGTGGAGAAGCCTCCGCACATGCCCATGCCGATGCCGCGCGAAGTGAGCTGCCGGATGCGTTTGCGAATCCAGGATGCCTGAGACAGATAGGACGTCAGGCATGCAAAGATAAAGCAGGCGATCATGTTCGCCGTGAATGTGGGCACATGGAATGAATGCCAGAACCCGTGCGGGGCGGCGGTGGCGGGCATCACCAGATCCAAGCCGTAGCGCATGGCCGTGCCCAGCATGCCACCGAAGAACACGACGAGGTACATCATGCCGTCGGCCAGCGGATTGAAGCGGGCCTGGACTCTTTTTATGGGAGCAAGCGGAATCTGCGGCGGCCGTGCGGCAGCAGCCGCGCCTTGCGGAGAAGGCGTGGACTGGGCGCGTACTTGGGCCGCCGAGATTTCTTGGGTGCTGGGCGTCGGTTCCTGCATACGAATCGGCTATCTATCTATCCGGCTGTATCGACTGTGAATTGCGGTCGAACGATTGTTGACGCAGCCGATCAGTCAATCAGCGAATGCACGGAAATGATGTGATCGCGCTGCGGACCGGTGCCGATCGCGGAGATACGGCAGCCGCTCAGCTCTTCCAAACGCTTGACGTAGGCCTGGCAGGTGGCAGGCAGCTCGTCGAAGGAGTGGCAGTCGGAGATGTCTTCGTCCCAGCCGGGCATGGTCTCGTAAATCGGCTTGGCGGCGGCGAAAGCGGCCTGATCGGTCGGCATATCGTCGTGACGTTCGCCGTCCACGTCGTAAGCCACGCAGATCGGAATCTCCTTCAGGCCGGTGAGCACGTCGAGCTTGGTGAGCACGATGTCGGTCAGGCCGTTGACCTGGGAGGCGTACCGGTTGACGACTGCATCGAACCAGCCACAGCGACGCGGGCGGCCGGTGGTCACGCCGAACTCGTGGCCCTGCTGACGCAGCCATTCGCCGGACTCGTCCAGCAGTTCGGTGGGGAATGGGCCTTCGCCCACGCGGGTGACGTAGGCCTTGGAGACGCCGATTACGCGGGTGATCTTGGTGGGGCCCACGCCGGTGCCGGTGCAGGCGCCGCCGGCGGTCGGGTTGGAAGAGGTGACGAACGGGTAGGTGCCGTGGTCCACGTCAAGCATGGTGGCCTGAGCGCCTTCGAACAGTACGGTCTTGCCTTCGTCAAGCGCCTTGTTGAGAATCAGGCCGGTGTTGGCCACGTACGGCTTGAGGCGTTCGCCGAGCTTCAGCAGCTCCTCGGTGGTCTGGTCCACGTCGATCGGACGACGGTTGTAGAGCTTGACCAGCATCTGGTTCTTCTGGTGCAGGCTGGCCTCCACCTTGTCGTGCAGATGGTCGGCGTTGAACAGGTCATGCACGCGGATGCCGACACGGTTGATCTTGTCCGCGTAGGCCGGGCCGATGCCACGGCCGGTGGTGCCGATCTTGTGCTTGCCAAGGAAGCGTTCAGTCACCTTGTCGAGTGTGCGGTGGTAGGGCGCGATGATGTGCGCGGCCTCGCTCACCTTGAGGTGGGAGCAATCGATGCCGCGGGATTCCAGGCCGTCAATCTCCTCGAAGAGCACTTCCGGGTCCACGACCACGCCGTTGCCGATCACCGGGGTGAGGTTCGGGTTGATGATGCCGGAGGGCAGCAGGTGCAGGGCGTACGACTCGTCGCCGACCACCACGCTATGGCCCGCGTTGTTGCCGCCGTTGAAGCGCGCGACGTAATCGACCTTGGTGCCGATCAGATCGGTAGCCTTGCCTTTACCCTCGTCGCCCCACTGAGCACCGATAAGAACAATTCCAGGCATGATGCACCTCCGCATTCGCACGATTCCGCCGGAAACAGACTACCTTACACCCTCTACCCTGCGAAGTTTCGTCTCACGCAGGGCGAGGCTGGGGGTGCGACGACCCGGAATGGGTGACGAATTTCTACTCGTACGAGGCGGCGCTGTGACCAATCGCACAAGCGCACAGGTTGAAGAACGGGGCCTAGCGGGCATGCCTCGCGCGATAATGAAGCCATGACGATCGCAACACCGGAACGCTATGCCGAAATGCTCGATGCCGCCCGCCGAGGCGGTTACGCCTATCCAGCCATCAACGTAACCAGCTCACAGACGCTGAATGCCGCATTGAAGGGCTTCGCAGACGCCGAGTCCGACGGCATCATCCAGATTTCCGTGGGAGGCGCGGCTTACGTCTCCGGCATAGGGGTCAATGATCGCGTTACCGGCTCGCTGGCACTGGCGGCTTTCGCACATGAAGTGGCTGCGAAATACCCGAACATCACCATCGCCCTGCACACCGACCACTGCGCCAAGCAGTATCTGGATGAGTGGGTGCGTCCTCTGCTCGCGCATGAGGCCGATCAGGTGGCACGAGGCCAGGAGCCCACATTCCAGTCGCATATGTGGGATGGCTCCACCGTGCCGCTCAAGGAAAATCTGGACATCGCCGAGGAACTGCTCGACAAGTCGCAGAAGGCGCACACCGTGCTCGAAATCGAAATCGGCGCGGTCGGCGGTGAGGAAGACGGCCACTCCGCCGAAATCAATGAAAAGCTGTATTCCACTCCGGAAGATGGCCTCGAAGTCGCCCGCCGACTGGGTTTGGGCGAACGTGGCCGGTACATGGCCGCTTTCACATTCGGCAATGTGCATGGTGCCTACAAGCCCGGCGTGGTCAAGCTGCGCCCGTCGCTACTCGGCGACATTCAGGCGCGCGCGGCGCGCGCGGTGGCCGAAGGCGAGCTGCCTAGCGCGGCCGGCATGGTCTATTCCCCAATGGCAAGCCGTTTGAGCTGGTGTTCCACGGTGGCTCCGGTTCACGCCCGGAAGAAATCGCCGAAGCTGTAAGCTACGGCGTAATCAAGATGAACATCGACACCGATACCCAGTACGCCTTCACCCGTCCAATCGCCGACCACGTGTTCGAGAACTACGACAAGGTGCTGAAGATCGACGGCGAAGTGGGCGAGAAGAAGTTCTACGATCCGCGTTCTTGGGGCCGTAAGGCTGAGGATTCCATGTCCGCCCGCGTGGTCGAGGCTTGCCGGCAGCTGGGTTCCGCGGGCAAAGCGCTCAAATAGCGCGTAGTTTTGCGATCGTGCGCGACACTTTCCCGGAAATAATGAAAATCATTGAAAATCAATGGAGCGGACAACGGGAGTCGAACCCGCCTCTAAAGCTTGGGAAGCTTTCATTCTACCGATGAACTATGTCCGCATGCCTTACGGCTGCTGCACCTCACGTGACGAGCATGCTCAGCCAAACGAGGTACGAGTAGTTATCCTAGCACGTCACCTGCCGACGCGCGTGGAGTAGGTGGGCGGAGCGATCGGCGTGCCGTTCATTTCGTTGGCCATCTGCATGAGGCGCGCGATGCGCTCATCGGTCGGCGGATGTGTGGAGAACAAGCGCGAGAAGCCGACCGCGGAGAACGGGTTGGCGATCATCATTGCGGAGACGGACTGGGTGCCGGCGGTTTTGCGCATCGGCGTGGTCTGCGCGCCGTAGGAAATCTTGTTCAGTGCGGAAGCCAGGGCCTCGGGATCGCCGGTAAGCAGGCTGCCGTCTTCATCGGCGTCGTACTCGCGGGTGCGGGAGATGGCCATCTGGATCAAAGACGCGGCGATCGGCGCGAGAATCACGCTCAGCAATGCGCCGATCAGCCGAGGCCACCGGAACTGTCGCGGTCGTCTCGCGAACCGCCGCCGAAATACATCAGCGAATAGCCTAGGTAGGAGATGACGGTGGCCATGGCAGAGGCGATGGCGGAAGTCAGGATGTCGTGGTTGTACACGTGCATAAGTTCGTGGCCCAGCACACCACGCAGTTCACGGGCGTGAGAATCTGCAGGATGCCTTGGGTACAGCAGACGGCCGCGTGCCGTTCGTTGCGCCCGGTGGCGAAGGCGTTCGGGCTCATGGTGGGGGCGATGTAGATGCGCGGCATCGGCTTGCCGGCCTTGGCGCTCAGTTCACGCACGATCTGGTAGATTTCCGGGGCTTCCTGTTCGCTGACTTCCCGCGCACCCATGGAGGCGATGGCGAGTTTGTCGGAGAACCAGTAGGTGCCGAACGTGGTAATCAGGCCGATGACGATATAGATGCTCAGGGTTTGCCGACTGCCGCCCGTGGCCCACCAAATCAGCATGATGATGGCCCACATCAGGGCAAACAGCAGCGTTGTCTTCAGGCCGTTGAAATGGCCGTGCACCCGTACTTTGGCATCCATAATGCACACACTAAAATCGCAGGCTGAATGATTGCTGGATATACGCCGCGAGAAATGTCCCATATTCGCCCGGCCCGTCCGGCCCCGAGCCCGGCCGCGTCCGCACGGGGCGCGGCCGGGTGGACGAATGCCGGACGAATGCCGGACAAATGCCGGACGGGCGTGGGCGGGCCGTCAGGCGTGGGCGAGCTCGCGCATCTGGTCGGGCTCGATGACCTTCTTGTGCTCGCGGCCTTCCTTGGCACCCTCGGCGCGCTCGAAGGCGTCGACCTTCTTCCAGCCGGCGAAGTCGATCGGGCGAATGCCGCGCTCGGCCAGCAGTCGGTCGATGGATTCGGGGTCGCGGTCGGCTGCCACACGGCCACCTTCAGCGGCCTTGGCCAGATCCTCGAGCATGTTGGTCACGATGGCGAGCGCATCGGACTTGGTGGAGCCGATCAGGCCCACCGGGCCGCGCTTGGCCCAACCGGTGGCGTACAGGCGGTCGCGCACTTCGCCGCCGTCGGCCTCGGTGGTGATGCGGCCGTCGCCGTTGGCGTTGGCCAGGTGGGCACCGTGCTCGTCGTAGGCAATGCCGGGGGCTTCGGCGGGCTTGTAACCGATGGCGTGGTAGACGGCCTCAACCGGGTAGTCGGTGAACTCGCCGGTGCGGTGCATCTTGCCGTCGGCACCGGTTTCGGTGCGCTCCACGCGGATGGCCTTGACCTTGCCGTCCTCGCCGAGAATCTCGGTGGGGGCGGAGTTGAAGTGCACGTAGTACTTTCGGTCGGCCGGGTTGCCTTCGAAGTCGACGTCGCCGTCGTCTTCCATGTCTTCGGCCATCTCGCGGATGGCGAACAGCTCCTCGACCATCTGGCGGGTGAGCTTGTCCTTGCCGGCCACCTCGATGGTCTCGTCGTCCAGATCGAAGTCGTCCTCGTTGATGATGAGCTGCACGCCGGGCAGCTTCTCCATCTCGCGCAGTTCCTGCACGCTGAACTTGGCCTGGGCCACGCCACGGCGGATGAACAGGTGGAGCACCTTGGCCTTGTTCTGGCCGATGCCCTCGTACACGTTGTCCGGAATATCGGTCTTGGCCTTGAGGTCGTCGGCGTTGCGCATGAGTTCGCGGGCCACGTCCATGGCCACGTTGCCGCCGCCGATTACGGCGACGTTCTCGGCCGTGAGCGGCCATTCTCGGGCACCGGTGGGGTAACCGTCGTACCATCGACGAACTTGGCGGCACCGTACACACCTTCAAGGTCGGCACCGGGCAGGTTCAGCGGCTTGTCCTTGACCGCGCCGGTGGCGAACAGCACGGCGTCGTAACGGGCCAGCAGGTCGTCAAGGGTCACGTCCTTGCCGAATTCCACATCGCAGTAGAGGTGGATGTTCGGGTTGTCGAGCGTCTTCTCAAGCGCGGAGGCGATGAACTTGATGGACGGGTGGTCCGGGGCCACACCGTAACGCACCAGGCCGAACGGCACGGGGCAGCTTCTCGAACAGGTCGATGCGCGCTTCGGTGCCGAGGCCAAGCTCTTCGCCCAGCTTCTTGAGCTGGCGCAGGAAGATATCGGATGAGTAGACGCCGGCCGGGCCAGCGCCGATAACAGCAATGCGGAGTTCAGTATTCACGGATTCAGTCACGCGCTCTAGCCTAACGCAAAGCCTTCCGTTGCGACAGAGGGAGAGTGGTGGGAATTCTGTGTATTAGGCCATAGTTTGTGCGTTTGGGAAACCTACGAGCACTGCTAATGTCAGATTATGGGTTTTCCTATTGGTCAAGTTATTGCCGTTCTCATTCCAAGAAGCATGCAAGGCGGATCAGGCCCTTACTTCGGATATGTTTATGCTGCAAGGCGGTTATCCACGCATTTACGACACGAGAATGCCGCTCAATCTGTTCTTCTCGAACTACATCGACACTTATATCGAACGTGATGTTTCCGAATATCTTGATGTACGCAATTTGGCTGAATTCCGCCGATTCTTGACTCTTTGCGCACTCAGTTCCGGAGCACTCATAAACTACACCAACATCGCCAATGAACTTGGTGTAAGTCCGCGAACCGTAAAGGCATGGATGTCGATTCTGGAATCAAGTTACATCGCATTCCATCTCATACCGTTCTACACGAACGCACGCAAACAGGTGGTCAAAACGCCGAAACTCTATTTTTATGACACTGGCTTGCTGTGCCATCTCTTGGGCATTCGGACGGTCGAAGCACTGGTTGCGCACCCCAAGTTCGGCGATATATTTGAAAACCTCATCATTGCGGAAACCATGAAACAGCATTTGAACGCCAATCAGGAGCCACAATTATTCTTCTACCGCGATGCCAGCAAGGTCGAGGTGGATTTGTTGGATTTCACCGATCCGAATCATCGCCTGATGATCGAAATCAAATCCGGGCAAACCTATCATGACCGGTTCGCCCGCCATCTCACTTTAATTGGCGATGTTCTCGGTATACCGTGTGAGCAACAGTACGTAACCAGTCGGGTTGAGCATAGTTATGTCTCACAAGGAATCCGCGTCACCTCCACCCCTCGATTGGCTAGAAGGCCGACGGTAAAGAGCCGCCGCAGAGCAGTAGGAATTCTGTGCAATCAGTGAATCCCTTGAGGCATTAAAGACGTCACCTCCAACGGCTCTTTACGACCTCGATTGCATTCATTAGGTCATTTCTTCGTCCATTAGGTCGGAGGGTGCTGAAGCCATCCCTTGGAACGGCGGGGTTTCAAGGGCCGCTCCGACCAAGGACCGACCTAATAAACGTCAAATCGACCTAATGAATAACTCCGATGCTATTGCTGCTTTCGTGGGTGGGATTTCCGTTTCCGCCACGTCACCAACCGTATCGCCCCGATTATGTTTCGATGCGGTGGACTCGACATACGACCATCCCGGTCAGTCAACTGACCTACAAAAACAGCAGAAGCCTCATATTCTTAATCAGTCCCGATCAATTAGGGCAGTGAGGGCCCAGAGGATGCTCACCACGTCGATGGCCTCCTGGAGGAAGGCACCGACGACGACCGGGATAAGGTTGAACGCGGCGGCAATCATGCCGATGGTGGCAAGCACAAGGCCCGCGATTACGGCTTGAAGCATCACGCGCTTGGTGCGGCGTGCAATGGCGATGGCGCGCGGCACGGCGGCGATATTGTCATTCATAATGACCACCTGAGCGCTTTCGGAAGCGGCGGTGGACGTGCCATCGGTCATGGCCACGCCGATATCGGCAACAGCGAGCACCGGGGCATCATTCACACCGTCACCAACCATCATCGTGACGGTTTTGCCGGCTCCTGTAGCGGCCCTGACTGCGGCTACCTTATCCTCCGGGAACAGTTCGGCGTGAACCTCGTCAATGCCGACTTCGCTGGCAATGATATTGGCGGAAGCCCGCTTGTCACCGGTAAGCATGGCGAGCTCGGTGACGCCCAACTCATGCAGTTTGGCGAGCACTGCCTTGGCGTTGGCACGCGGCACATCGCGCAGCACGATGCGCGCGATCAGCCGGCCGTCAACGGACACGTAGGACGCCATCTCATCCGGCTGCAGCAGGCCAAAGCGAGTGCGCAGGTCATCTTTTGCTGAGCTCCCCCTCTTAGGGGGAGCTGGCCGCTTCGCGGGCTGAGGGGGGCAGCCTCGCCGACCGCCAGGAATCCATCCTCCCCAGCAGCCGCGAAAGACAGCCGGCCAACGCGCACCGCGTGTCCGTTCACCTCGCCGGAAACGCCCTTGCCGGCGTCTTCATTGATGTTCTTGACGACCGGATACTCCCGGCCATGGCCAGGCCAGCTGGCCTCCGGCTCTGGGCACAGGCGCTGGCCATCCTCGAACCGCTGGCGCAGTCGGGCCAGCGCCTCCGCGCCGGCTTGGCAATGCCTTTGGACAGGATGTGCACCGAGTAGCTTTCCACCGCGCCGGCCATCATCAGCACATGGTCTTCGTTGAGACGGGTTGCGGCACCGGGCAACATCTCGACGCGCACCACCTGCGGCTGCTTGACGGTGAGCGTACCGGTTTTGTCGAAGAACACCTGCGTGACGCGGCCAAGGTTTTCCAGCACGTCCTGTGCTTTGATAAGCACGCCGGCTGCGGCGAGGCGTCCGGTTCCGGCGATGTATGCCACCGGTGCGGCGATGAGCAGCGGGCAGGGCGTGGCCAGCACCAGCACCTGGGCGAATCGCGTCGGTACCCCGGACACCGCCCATGCGACGCCGGCAATCACCAACGAAAGCACGGTAAAGGGCACGGCCAAGCGGTCAGCGGTTTTTACCACGGCCGGGCGCGACTCCTGCGCGGAGGCCACGAGCTCGAGGATGCGCTGGTACTGCGAATCGGCGGCCACCTGGGTGGCACGCATGGTCAATGCAGTCGAGCCGTTCACCGCCCCGGACATCACACGGGCGCCGGCGAACACTTCACGCGGCACCGGCTCACCGTTAATATTGCTCAGGTCGAGCGTGGCCGTGCCGGACAGCAGCTCACCGTCAACCGGCACAGTTTCGCCCGGCAGCACCATGAGTACATCGCCCAGCTGCACCTGCTCGACCGGCACCGTGTCGAAGCGGTGCGCGGCGGCCGCAGCCGACGCCAAGCCCACACGCCGGAAGCCATCGGACGAATCGCCCTTATCGGTAGCAAACCCACACCCCACACCAGGCAGGTTGACGACGTGTGCGGTCTGCGGCGCGGCTTCCATAAGCGCGGTCAGACTGCGCTCGGCCTTGGCTTGGGCGTATTCCTCAATGGCCTCGCCGGACGTAATCATCAGCGTCACCGCCCAACTTGCCCAGTATTCGGCGACGGCCACGGTGGAGAGGATCGCGACCACGGCCAGCACATCAACCCCGACCTGCCCGTGGCGCAAATCGTCAATCATGCCGCGCACAGTGTCAATCACGATAATCAGCACCAATGCGATAACCAGCCACTGGCCGAAGCCCGGATTGCCAAGTACCGGAATCGCCATCGCATTGCCCCACGGACGCCAATCGCCCAGTAAAGCCAGCGGAATTGCGGCGATGACGACGACCGGAAGCATCGGCACAAGCTTGCAGATGTCGAGAATTTTGGTGAAGAATCTGATGAGTGCGCCCATCATTGCTCCTTACGCTCGTATACGGAGTCGATTGCGGTACGGCAAGCGTGGCCCGCGCAATCGGCGCTGCGGTCACGCCTTGTTAACCCACCGGCGGCTTTGCCTGGGGCTTCGCTTTGCTCGGCTCCCGCGCGACCTTCCGATACACGGCGTAAAGAAATGTTCAGTTTTGTATTGAATTATGCGCTTTGTTCGGAGCACCGCCCGAACTCAGTGCTTGACCTACCCTATCAACGAGCGTTGCGCGACATGCCGGATATCGAAACTACGTTGGCGGCATGGGCGCGGGGCACAATCGCGCATACGAAAGGCCCGTGGCAGGAGTTTGCTCACTGTCACGGGCCTTTGCTTGTCCGACACGGTGTTCAGCGGTTACCGCTCAACACCGTGTGACGTTGTCGAGTCGGCTTTACCACAGGCCGAACGGGTCGGAGAAGCCGCCGCCGTCACCGGTGCCGCCATCGCTGTTGCCATTGCCATTACCGTAACCGTTCTGGCCATTGCCGTTCTGGTTGTTCTGGTTATTCTGGCTGTTGCCGTTGGAATCGGAGCCGGACGAACCGTTCACCGACGACTCCTCCTGATCGAGCGTCACGTCCACATTCATGGTCTTGCCGTCGCGCACGATGGTCAGCGTCACCTTGTCTCCCAAAGCCGCGGCACGAACGTAACCAAGCAGCGAGTAGTTGTTGTTCACGGCGTTGCCGTTGAAGGCCACGATGGTGTCGCCCTCCTTGAGGCCGGCCTTGTCGGCCGGGCCGCCGGAGACGACCGCGCTGCCAGTGGCGCTGGACTTGGTGATGGTCGCGCCGCCGCGGGTCACGCCGTCGGCTTCAACCGTGTCGGACTTGATGACCACGCCGAGGGCAACGTGCTTGACCTTGCCGTCCTTGATGATTTCGTCGGCCACACGCTTGACGAGGTTGGACGGGATGGCGAAGCCGATGCCGATCGAACCGGCGGAGTCGGATGAGGCGGCGGTCGAGGCGATGGACGAGTTGATACCGATCACCTGGCCGGCCGCGTGAAGGTCGGGCCGCCGGAGTTGCCGGGGTTGATGGCCGCGTCGATCTGGACGGCGTTGGTGACGATCTCGTTGTTGTTGTCGTCGGTCACGGTCACCGGGCGGTTCAGGGCGGAGACGATGCCGGTGGTGGCGGTGTCGTCGTAGCCGAGCGGGTTGCCGATGGCCATCACGTTCTCGCCGACGGCGAGCTTGTCGGAATCGGCGAATTCCACGGCCTTGAGGTCGCTCGGCGGGTTGTCGAGCTTGATGACCGCAAGATCGGTGGTGGCGTCAGTGCCGACGAGCGTGGCGGAATACATGTTGCCGTTGGCAAGCGTCACCTGAATCTGCTGGGCACCGGAGATCACGTGGTTGTTGGTGATGATGTGGCCTTCGGTGTCGATGATGGCGCCGGAGCCCTTGGCGGTGCCGTTGCTCAACGCGGTCTGGATGGAGACCACGGAGCCGGAGACATCGCTGGCGACAGTCTGCCAGTCGGGGGCTTCGCCGCTCTTGGCGGTGGCGGACCCGGAGCCGGACTTATTCGAGCTGACGTTGGACAGCGAATTGCTGGTCGGCAAGGTGATCAGGCCGCTGGTGAGGGCGCCGTAACCGAGGCCCAGGCAGAGGGCCGCAGCCAGAACGGCGGCGACCACGGCGATGAGGATGTTGCTCGCCGTCTTGGACATGCCCTGCTTGGCGGGGCCGGGCTGACCGGGCTGTCCCGGCTGGGCCGGGCCTTGACCGTTCGGCGTACCGGTACCGGGAGTGCCGAAACCGAACAGACCGCCCTGCTGGGGCTGCTGGCCATTCCGGCCATTCTGACCGGACTGGCTGGCAAACGGGTTGCCGTTGTTCTGCTGCGGCTGCGTGGGCGGATTGAACGGATTGCCGTTGCCCTGCGGCTGCGGGTTATTGGTGTAGTAGGGATTGCGGTTGTCCTGCTGGCCCTGTGGGGTTTGCTGTGCAGGCTGACCGAACGGGAATTGCTGCGTGGGCTGGGCATTGCTGCCGGCCTGGCCGCCCTGCTGGCCCTGTGCCTGAGTCGGGGTCGGACCATAAGCGCCATATTCCGGGGCCGGACGATACAGCGGAGTTGTGGCCGAGGTCTGGCCTGCGGCCGGCGCTGCCGGAGAAGCCGGCGAGGAGGAGACCACCGTGCTCTCGCCCTTGGCGGAGGCGTAGTCCGGGATGGGCTCGGTAGCGGCTTGCGTAGGCTGCTGATCGGCAGCGAGGGCGGCCGAGGAAACCGGGGCTTGCTGCTCGCTGGAATCGCTGGCGTTGCCGGCATCAACCGAGTCGCCACCACAAACGGGTTCTTCGGCTCGGCGTTGCCGGTATCGGCAGTACTATTGGGGTTTTCGTTATTCCGCGGGGTCTGGTCGACGCCCTGCGGGTTAAATTCGTCAGCCATTGCTGCTCCTTTTCCTAAATTCCTATCGCGTCTGTTCGGCGGCTATTCGGGCACTTGCCCATTGCCACTTCTCGTGTGCTACCTCAGTAGTAAAGGCAGTCAATCTGGAGGTTTTCTGAACGTTGATTGAAAGTCTATGCGTAATCATCGCAGAGTCTTATGGGCATCTCGGCTTCGAGGGGCTGATTTCCTGTTTCGGGAACATCTACTTGCACTTCAAGGGGCTGTTCGCGCGGTCAATTCCGAGTATCAAGGGCCCTCATTTAACGCCATTCCGCCATTTTTGCAGCCGGCCTACTTGACCGGGAGCCCCTTGAAGCGGAAGTAGACGTTCGGGAGCGGCGAAATCCGCCCCTCGAAACCGAGTTCTTCACAATTTCCGGCCCTTTTCTGGCCCTTCTGCCTAAAGTGAACATATGACGATCAGCCTTCTTGAACATCCGTTGGGCGCACAGCCCGGACAGCCCGGCGACCGCAGCGCCTTCCATTTCGAAACGATCACCCGCCTGCCATCCACGGCCAGCGGGCTTGGGCGAGACGGTGCCCGATACGGCCGCACCGGCATCATTCACACGCCCCACGGCGATATTCGCACGCCTGCCTTCGTGCCGGTGGGCACGCAAGCCGCGATGAAGGCCGTGTTGCCCGAGCAGATGAAGGATCTAGGCGCACAGTGCCTGCTGGCCAACGCCTTCCACCTGTTCGAGCGCCCGGGCGAGGACGTGCTGGACGCGGCCGGCGGCTTGGCGCGTTTCATGAACTGGGATGGGCCCACGTTCACCGATTCCGGCGGTTTCCAAGTGATGTCGCTGGGCGTCGGCTTCAAGAAGACGCTGGCGATGGACGTGACCGGCATGAAGTCGGACGACATCATCGCCAAGGGCAAGGAGCGCATGGCCTGGGTGGATGAGGACGGCGTGACGTTCAAGTCGCCTTTGAATGGTGACGCACATCGTTTCTCCGCTGAGATTTCGATGGGCATCCAGCACAAAATCGGCGCAGACATCATGTTCGCGTTCGACGAACTCACCACGCTGATGAACACCCGCTCCTACCAGGAGGACTCGGTGGAGCGCACCTTCCGCTGGGCCCGCCGATGCGTGGACGAGCACCAGCGGCTGACGGCTGATCGAGGTCGGGAAGCCGTATCAGGCGTTGTATGGCGTGGGTGCAAGGGCGCGAATTACGAGGATCTGCGCGACGTGCGGCCTCGCAGATCGCCTCTCTGGACTTCGACGGCGTGGGCATCGGCGGCGCGATCGAGAAGCGCATCATCGGCGACACCTGCGCATGGATCTGCGACGCGATGCCGGAAAACCGCCCACGCCACGTGCTGGGTATCGCCTCTGTGGACGACATTTTCGCTTGCGTGGAGAACGGCGGCGACACCTTCGACTGCGTGGCCCCCGCACGCTGCGCCCGAAACGGCGCGATTTACACGCGCGCCGGCCGGTACAACATCAAGCGTGCCCAGCATAAGTTCGATTTCGGGCCGCTGGAGGAGGGATGCGACTGCTACACATGCCAGCATTATTCGCGCGCGTACGTCGACCACCTGCTGCGCGCCCGCGAGTTCAACGGGTTCACGTTGGCCACGATCCACAACGAGCATTTCTTCGTGAAGCTGCTAGACGACATCCGCGCCTCGATCGACGGCGGATACTTTGATGAGTTCCGCGACGAAGCGCTGGCCCACTTCTACGGCAACGGCGAGCGCCGGCCAGGGTTGTGAGTTTTTCTCCTTCGTTGCGGCTTGTGCTGCCACGAAGTGACTGAGGGGAGTGTCGCCACCGTCAAAGATCACGGCACCCGCAGAAGACCCACGAGCGATATATCCCTGCCGCCCATGCGACACGCCGAAGATTGCATGATTACCCAGCCGGGTGTAAGTTAGTCGATTGTCTGCGAGTGTGGCGGAATGGTAGACGCGCTGTCTTCAGGTGGCAGTGAGTGTATGCTCGTGGGGGTTCAACTCCCCCCACTCGCACGCAGGGAGAAACCCCGGAAAACGTTGGAATACCAACGCTCCGGGGTTTTCTCATATGTGCCAAGTACTGGAACCTCATCATCGCCGGCGCCGTATGCTTTGCGCTACGCAAGCCGAATCCCGTCCCCGGCTGGTTCGAGTTTCACGAGGTGTTTCACTTGGGCACGGTTATCGGATACGCCTGCCACGTCGTGGCGATTTATCTGATTGCCTGCGCGCTGTAGGTTCGCTCGCCCCAGCACCGAGGCGGACCTTCATACGTTACGAGATAGGTCCTTGACCAGCCAGCCGTGACGACCGCCTTCATAGACCTCGTCAGTGAGCCGGTAGCCGCGCTGTTCGTAGAACTTGTAGTGGTCGTTTTCCGAGTGCACGGCAGCCATGGTTCCGCCGGCTTGCGCGATGCGGCGTTCGGCGTCGGACAGCAGCCGCGAGCCGATGTGCCTGCCTTGCGCTTCGGTCAGCACCGCGAGCCGCGCGATGACGTATCGCCCGGGCTGGTCGGGATGGTCGGGGTCCGCATAGAACCGGCAAGTCGCCACGGGGCGATTCTGGTCGGGCTGGCCGGACTGAATAGACGAGGCCGATTGCGCGGACAGGCCGGGGCGATTGGGCGCATCGTTCGAATCGAACGCCAGCAGATGCACGGACACGGCATCCCATTCATCGAATTCCGGCCGCCAGTCGCGTTCGCGGATGAACACCTGCTCGCGTATGGCGCGGGCCGCGTCGGGCAGCCGGTCGTATGCTTCGATTCGTATGGTCATGAGCGCCAGTGTAATGCGTCACGATAACCGACAGAGTGCGGCTTGATGGACGAGTTCTGGCCCAGGTTTGGCCTGTGCTCGATGAGCTCAGGCCGTACGCGCGATCTGCACGGCGGTGCCGGACGCGGTAACCATCAGCATACCGTTGTCGGCGCCGAGCACCTCGTAGTCGATGTCCACGCCGACCACGGCGTGCGCACCCATCGCCTCCGCGCGTTGTTGCATTTCGGCAATGGCCTCGTTACGGGCGCGCATCAGCTCTTCCTCATAGCCCTGGCTGCGGCCGCCGAACATGTTACGCAGGCCCGCGCCAAGATCCTTGAACATGTTCACACCGGACACCACTTCGCCGAAGACGATGCCCTGGTAGTTGGTGATGGTGTATCCGTCGACGGACGGGGTGGTGGTGACGAGAATCATGGCGAGGCTCCTTTGGCTTGTCTGCGTAGATGAATCACTGCCGAGAGTCGGATCGCTCCCGAATCTCACCTCGGAAACGGATCGCTTCTCTTGGCTACCACAATAGTCGAGAGCGCCTTCCCCAACATCTTCAATCCACGCGATTGCGTAATCAAACGCATGTTTCGCCTCCAAAAATGCTGATAGACATTGGGCCGCAAAAGGCCAGCCTCAACGGGCGCAAGCCGCTCACCAAACTGAATCGCAGACCCAAATGACTCGTCATGGGCAAACGGCTGGACCACCCAAATTCCGCTGCGATAATCAACCATCACCGAAAGCCCAGGCTGCTCCGTCGATACGACCATCATCGAACCGGACACGTTCTCGACATTGATATTCGGGTGCCCGTACAACGCGTAACTCAAACCATCATCGGCAACACCCTGCTCTTGCCAATTGGCGCCTAAGCACTCCAACATCTCGCTGGGCGAGTACGCACAATCTTCCGCATAATCAATCGGCTGAGCATCCGTATAACAGCATTCACCGCCGTCACCTTCCGCAATGCTGCGCTCCACAAGATAGGCCATCACATCCGGCATCTCCCAATAATCAATGGACAGCTTATCAATACAGCCGTTTTTCCAAGCCATATAATGCGTTTGCTCGTCGCCAAGAATCTCTTCAAACGCCTCGGCTGAGATAAACGTCGACCCGTCCAACTGATAGCACTCGTCCAAAGGATAGATTTCTCGGTTCGCGTATTGTTCCTGAGCCTTGGACACAAGCTTGTCATCCAATGCGCTCATCTGCTGATCAACTTCATCCTGTGAGGGAATGAAAGGGGCGAAGTCCAGCCCTGCTTCGCCACAGCCTCTCTGCCGTTCACGCCTGTACATCACGTCCGCACACGTATCGGTCTGCCGTTCATTCACCATTGATCAGCCTTTCTTTTCGTTCCACAAATGCCCTAGAACACTGCGATTCCAGTAGTTCCGATTGAATCAGGATCGTTCTTGCGAAACTGTCGAGGATCGTGGATCGCTTGTGGATCTTGAAGCGTTGTATCCTGGTTGTTCATGGATCCGGAACGCAAAATCATTAACGTCGTGGGAGCCGCAATCGTCACCAACGGCACCGTACTATGTGCACAACGCGGTCCGGGGAAGTCGTTGGCCGGATACTGGGAATTCCCCGGCGGCAAAATCGAACCTCATGAAACAGCGCGGCAGGCTTTACACCGCGAAATCGAAGAAGAGCTGTTATGCGAAGTTGAAGTCGCGGAAGAAGTGTGCACCAGCGAATACGCCTACGACTTTGGGACCGTACGGCTCACTACATTCGTCTGTCACCTCATCGCCGGCACACCGCATCTCACCGAGCATACTGATATCCGATGGCTGAATCCTGCCGATATGCCGACATTGAACTGGGCTCCGGTAGATCGCGAAGCAGTCGCGATTATCGCCAGCAAACAGCTGACGCTCCGATGAATGCGCCATAGCGCAGCCATGCAGTCATGCAGTCATCAACAAACAATTCGAATCGCAAGGGAACAAGACAACATGTCTATCAATCTGGCCAGCACCTCAAGCTCTCCGGCCAACACGCAACATAGTGATCCTGGCCCGACACCCTCAATCCTCGAAGATGTCATCTCAGGTCTGATCGAGCCGCGCTCAGATGCTCCCGGCGAATATAAGCCGACCCTCATCGCAAATCGCCCCGGTGGATTGACCATGCGCGAGGAAATCGGCAATTCCTTGGCTACTAGCGATTCCTTCGACATTTCTGTCGCATTCGTCTCGGCTGAGGCCGTGCTCAGCTTATTTGAAGACTTCAGAAGTCACCATGAAACAGCAACCCGAGCGGGCACACTGATTACCTCAACGAAAAATCATTTCAACGATCCCAGGGCATTCTGGGAGCTGCTGCATCTTCAGAACACCACTGGTGTTGACGTTCGCGTGTGGGAAGGCTCCCGCAATGCCTCAGTGGCCGCAATGGCTCAAGGACAGCCATTCCATCCAAAGGGATATATCTTTTCTCGCCGCATGAAAGACGGTACGCCCTATTACGACCTGTACGTTGGCAGTTCCAATCTCACTGGAGCCGCATTGACCACGCAACGCGAATGGAATCTCAAAGTCTCATCGCTGGCGGATGGAGAGCTGGTCGGGCAGTTCCAGGATGAAATCGACTCACAGGTGGCCGATTCCGTTCCGCTGACCGAAGAGTGGATCAAACAGTATGAGGAAGATTTCAAGAAATACGCCCCACCGCGTCATGAGATTCTGCAGTCGTTTGAGGGGCATGACATTCAGCCAAACGCCATGCAACAGGAGGCGTTGGCGAATCTCAAGAAACTTCGTGAACAAGGCGAGCACCGCGCAATTATCGTGTCGGCCACCGGCACCGGAAAGACGTACCTTTCCGCATTCGACGTACGCGAATGCCAGCCGAAGCGCATGCTGTACATCGCCCAACAGCAGATGATTCTTCAAACCGCAATGAACTCTTACCAAAAGGTGCTCGGCTGTGATGAATCCGAATTGGGATTGTATTCAGGCACCAGCAAGCAACAGGACCGCCGCTACGTATTCGCCACGGTACAGACGATGCGGCAGCCGGAGGTTTTGGCGCAATTCAAATCCGATGAATTCGACTACGTTCTGGTTGACGAAGTTCATCACGCTGGAGCCGAAGGATATCAGCGCGTCATCAATCATTTCAAAGATGCCGACTTCATGCTCGGCATGACCGCCACGCCAGAGCGCACCGACGGCATCAACATCTTCGAGCTATTCGGGCATAACATCGCGTACGAAATTCGCTTGCAAAAGGCGTTGGACGAGAACATGCTCTGTCCATTCCACTACTACGGCGTTGCGGAATACCTTGGCTCCGACGACGATCCGAATGGAATCGCCCATCGTCTCGATGTCTCCAAGGGTCTTGATGCGAAGGACTCGAAACAGCTCAAGTACGAGATCGAGCAGCTTGCCACCGAAAAGCGAGTCCGCTACATCATTGACAAGTTGCAGGAATATGGGCAGTTCAACATTCCGGTCACCGGACTCGTGTTCTGCAGCCGACAGGAGGAAGCCCATAAGCTGTCCCAGCTGTTTAACCAGCAGTGGAATCAACAAGATGAACGCCCCTATCGCACCGCTGCCGTTACCAGCACGGACGATGACGGCAGGCCCGTGTCCCAAGCGCAGCGAGACGAATACGTCCGCAAGCTCACTGAAGGCGAACTCGACTATCTCTTCACTGTCGATATGTTCAATGAGGGAGTCGATATTCCCGCCGTCAACCAAATCGTCATGTTGCGCAGCACCGAATCCAGCATTATCTTCACGCAGCAGCTCGGGCGCGGACTGCGCAAATTCCCTCACAAAGAAAGCGTTGTGGTTATCGATTTCATCGGCAATTACAACAACAACTATCTGATTCCGGTGGCGTTATACGGCAACACTGGCGACCGCGACAGGGCTCGCAAGAACCTGCAGCGAAAGTCAATCGGCCTGTCGTCCATCAGTTTCGACCCGATCGCCAAGGAGCGCATCCTTAAGTCTTTGGACACCGCCGACTGGTCCGACATGAAAAAGCTGTCCGAACAGTATCGCCAAGTCCGTTACGAGCTGGGCCGCATCCCCATGCTTACGGACATCTATAACTACGACCCCTCACTGCCGTATACCATCGCATCGAAGCGCAGCAACTATCTTGATTTCGTGCGTTCCCGTGAAAAAAGCCTGGGCAAAGGCAAACATCATGAAGCGACATTTGAGGATCAGTTGGAGCCGGTGACCGACGTTGAAGACGCGATACTCAAGATGGCAGCGGAGCTGCTGCTGCCCGGATTGCGACCGCACGAATTGGTCATTCTTGCTCAGCTATGCCATTTCGTCAGCGAACGGCTCGACGACGACGTACCTCAGCATTGGAGTGCGGGCTCGTCAATCGGCCGCAGCGAACTGCTCGATGCGATTCGTACTGAATTCCCGCTGGCCGATGGTTCAGACGCGCAATTCGACTCTGCGATCAGCGTGCTCGATTATTCATATTTCACCGGCCCGAACTGCAATCGTTTTGGCAACCAGCCATTGGTCGAAACCTTGAACAGCACCGGCACAGGAAGCGACACCGCATATCGGTTGAGCAGCAGATTCGCCGACATACTTGCCACGAACCGAACGTTCCGCATCTTCTTCGCGGACACTTTGCGCACCGGTATGGCCAATTGCGAGATATGTTCCGCGAGGCCGCCGCCAGGCAACAGGTCTTCGACCACATGTTCTTGTACGAGCGCAAATATTCCATGGCTGACGTCATGCGCCTGTGCGGATGGAAGAAGGAAAACACTCCGCAAAACGTGGGTGGTTACCTGCTCGACAAGGAAACCAACACCATGCCCATCTTCGTGAAATACGCGGCCAGCCAATACGAGGATGAATTCCTGAGCACACAGGAAATGAAATACTTCAGCAAGAACGGACGCACTCCGCAGTCTCCGGAATTCCGATGGGCGCTTAGCGGCATTGGCCCGAATTGGGACCACACACATTTCGTCCCGCTATTCGTCATGCGCAAGGCGGAAGAGGCCGATGGCAAGTACTACTACGTTGGCCACGTCGCTGCGTTTGAGAATCCTCAGCTCACCACCAAGCCTGACGCAACCGGACAGGGCAGTGTGAAGGTCACCCTGTCGGTCCTGCGTTTGGCCCGGCCAATCGATCCAGACGCTCTATCGGCATTTAGCCGGGCTGACCATCAGCTCCTCAACCGTACGGCGGCGGCCATTCCGCCGTCGCCGTAGTGGGGTGGGCCATGAAGGCTTGACTGGCGGTGGCGTCGCCGCGCATCGACTCGTCGTAGCCGCCACAGCGCTCCCACGCGGCACGGCGAATTATGACGTGGCCGGGCAGCAATTATGCGACACGAACGTGGCGGCGATGCCACGGTTACGCGCGGCGCATCATGCGATGCTCGCCGGCGACCGTGTGCTCATCCTCACGCTTGGCGGGCTTGCGAGCGCCCGCAATATTCTCCATGCTCATGCCTGCTCATCCCCATCCACAACCGAAATCCAGTCGCCGTATCCTTCCTCGGCCATGCGCGAGCGCGGCACGAAGCGCAGGGCGGCGGAATTCATGCAGTAGCGCAGGCCGCCGCGGTCGGCCGGGCCGTCGGTGAACACGTGGCCCAAGTGAATCTGTGTGTCCGACGTGCGCACTTCGATGCGGTCGCGGCCCGGAATGCGGTGGTCTCATGCTCGGTCAGCAAGTCACCGGCAATCGGGCGGGAGAACGCGGGCCAGCCGCAGCCGGAATCGAACTTGTCTCGCGACGAGAACAGCGGCTCGCCGCTGACGATGTCCACGTAGATGCCGGGCTCAAACTCCTCGTCATACTCGTTGACGAACGGGCGCTCGGTAGCGGCGTTCTGTGTGACCGCGAACTGCTCAAGCGTCAGATCCCAGATGCGTTCCACGTACTTCTGACGGCGTTTTACGTTCGCGATTGCGGCGATCGGTACATGGCAGTAGCCGCCGGGATTGTTCACCAGATAGTCCTGATGATGTGCCTCGGCCGGGTAGAAGTTGCGCAGCGGTTCGACCAGTACGGCCGGGCGCTGCGGCTGGCGGTCGACCAGCTGCTCCAGAGCCGCCACATACACGGCGCGCTGCGTCTCGTCCGTGTAGAACATGCCAGTGCGGTACTGCCGGCCGCGGTCTTCGCCCTGCTGGTCCACGGAGAACGGGTCAATGACCTCCAGAAACAGTAATGTCAGCGTCCGCAGGCTGACCTGTGCCGGGTTAAACTCGACTTTCACGGTTTCGGCCGCATCCGTGCCGCCCGCGCATACCTGCTCGTAGGCCGGCGATTCGACGGTGGATTGCGCGTAGCCGACCGTGGTGTCCGTGACGCCGTCGACGTTCTGGAAGTAGCGCTCCAGCCCCCAGAAGCAGCCGCCGGCGAAGTATGCGGTTTGCGTATTTCCGTCATTGTGTTCGTTACGTTCGCTCATGCGCCCCACGTTACTACGTCGAGGCGGCTCGCGATGCAGTCAACGACACCTCTGCACCGGCAAAACCGCTTTCGAGGGGCTGATTCGGCCTTCGCAGGAGGTCTACTCCCGTTTCAAGGGGCTGGTCGGCAGCTAGACCGCATGTAAAAGCCCATCCGCGTCAACGCCATTCCGCCGATTTTGGAGCGTGAATACTCGGCCATCAGCCCCTCGAAGCAGGAGTAGACCTCCCGGAGAGGCCAAATCAACCCCTCGAAACGGAGATAGCGCCTTCTGCGCCCTTCTCGCTGGGCTTTCGCCGCTCAAAGAGGTACATTCGGGCTTCTGCAGAATGCTTTCTCCGTTCAAAGAGGTACCGAATACGGGAAATCCCGAGTACAAACGCCGTCATTGCAACGCTCATACTCGGGATTTCAGAGTTCAGGTACCTCTTTGAAGGCAGTTAGTTGTCCGCAAGAGGCCAAATGTACCTCTCTGAAAGCAGATACCCCGTCTCAGGCTCGAATCGGCTAGCCTGCGTACCCGTGTGCACACCTTCACGACCGCAGCGTGCTGAGCATGCCGGCTACTTCGGCGGGCGTCACGCTGGGCACGTAGGCGCGCACCACCGCGAGCCCGATCTGCGGCAACGCCGCCGGGTCCGGGTAGCACACGTAGACCGGCGCTTCGGTGGGCTGGAACTTGCGCTTGAAGTTGAACAGCGAGTGGAAGCCGTAGGCGGGTTCCATCCAGTCGGCCACGATCTGCAGCGCGTGTTGGAGCACCTGCGTGCCTTCGCCGGCCGGCACCCCGCCTTCCCGGGCATTGTCTCGCTCGGGGTTCATGCCGGCCAAGGGTGCCGCGGACAGGCTCATGAACTCTACGGCATGCTCAGGATCCGCAAGCCCCTCGTCGCGCAGGCGCTCGGCCATGCGCGCGATCAGGAACTCCATAATGCCGTTGGGACTGTCGGTGCGATGGCGCATGAAGTCCAGCGTCCAGCCGACGATGCGCCCGTCGCGCCAGGTGGGCAGCCAGCTGGTGACGCCCAGCACGCGCCCGTCCGCGTCGATGGCGTAAAGCAGCCGCACGCGCGGGTCGCGCAGTTCCTCGACACCGCCGAGCGTGAACTTCATTTCCGGCAGCGCCTTGAGCTGCGCCCACTCCTCGGAGATGTCCTCGATCTGCTCGCGCACATCGAGCGACGCTTCCAGGAACGTGGACTGCACATCGGTCACGCCGTCGCGCTTGGCCTTGTTGATGGCGGTGCGCACATCCTGCCATTTCTTGCCGGTCGTCTTCCAGCCGCGCGGGTCCACGACCATTTCGCTGCCGACCTCGATGGAGCTCCAGCCGGCCTCCAGCAACGCGTCGCGCTGTTCGCGATGCACGCTGTAGAACACCGGCGACAACGAACGTTCCACGCAGTACTGGGTGAAACCGTTCAGATCGTCCATCCATTCCGCTGGATCGCCGAACGGTCCGGTGCAGGTCAGGGCGATGCCGTTGAGCTTGCGATACGCCACGGCCGATCTGCCCGTGGGGGACAGCCAGTAGCTGTTGCCTTCCCACGTGGTCATGAAGCTCATCGATTCGCCGCCGGTTTCGACCAGACGTTCGGCGCGCGCCCGGGCTCGCTCGTTCGATTCGCTCACGTCGCCCATCCAGTGGATCACCACGGCCAGCACCACGATCCAGAACACCAGACCGACGCCTTGGTACATGATCGAGGCCATCGGAGTGCGCGGCACGAACGACAGCTTCATATGGCTCAGGAAGCCGATGGGCAGGAACCGGCCCGGCAGTTCGGCCAGCAGCGACGAGGCGGTGGCGCGTGGCGAGAAGGTGGCGGGTTGGGCGATGCCGTATATCAGGTATATGGCGGCGCACGCCAGCCAGGCCAGCACGATGGCGCCGATGCCGCCGACCAGCCTGCACCAGCGATGCGGATCGGGAAGTGTTTCATCGCCGCCAGCAGGGCGATGGCGAACAGCAGCGGGGGCAGGACGTTCGCCACGCAGGCCACGATCGCGCCGTGCTGCAGCAGGGAGGCCATGCCGTCCGGCGCGAAGCTCAGCGGCACGACCAGATAGTAGGCGACGGCGATGGCCACCGTGAACAGGTTGATGGCCACGGTGCAGATGGCCGCGAACCGACGTCCGCGATACAGGCCCCACGCCAGCACCAAGGTCACGGCTGTAGGCAGCAGCGAGCGCAGCACCGCGCCGGGCATCGAGGCCCGCAACAGATCGAACTGCAGGAAGCATCCGCCGTGCGTGTCACCGGCCAGGCATTTGGCCAACATGCCATCGTCGACGGAAACCGGGCTCATGAGCAGGCCGATCGTGCTGAGCGGGCCCGCATGGTTATGGGAGGTGATGGCGATGACCGGCCCCAGGGCCAGTACCACGGCGATGGCCGCGAATATGCGCCGCGCCTCGAAGGAGGTGCTGCGCAGCCAGTGCCATTCGGCTTCGACGTGCGCGGGCGGCCCGGCCATCACACGGCCGGCGGCATGGCCGATCAGCGCGGCGGCGAGTATGCAGTAGCCGCTGGGGTTGCCGCTGTAGAGCAACGTGACCAGGATCGCCACATAGCCGACGAGTCGGATGCGCCTGCGCCATAGGTGGCTGCAGAACGCGCTGGCCGCCATGAGCGCGCCGACCGGCAACACCAGCGGGCTCAATGCGAACTGCATGCGGGAGACGAATTGGGAGTCCTGGAACAGCCATCCGGCCGCCGCACACAAGGTCAGGCCCACGATCACGCCGCCGAGCGCGCAGGCGAGCGCGGTGCCGACAGTACGTGCGCGGCCAAGCCACGGCTCGGCGATTGACAGCATGACGAGCCACAGCGCGGCATCAAGAATGAGCTGGATGACGCCGCGCGCCAAGAACAGCGTGCAGAAGAGTTTGCCGAAATCGAATTCGGCCATGCTGGTGTCGAGCCGCAGCGGGAACGCGAATCCGGCCATCGCGACCACCAGCCACACCACCAAGTTCAGCACCACCAGCGCCACCGTGGCAGTGATGGCCAGTCGATGACCGTCCGCCCACTGTCGCACGTCGCCGGCCAGTTCGCGCCAGCTTTCCGCCGCATGACTGTTGTGCTTACGCGATTCTTCGCTCATTGCAACACCTCCACTTGTGGGTACTCCTTCAACGATTTCGTCATCTCGCCCAAGCCGGTCCGTTCGCCGAACCAGTCGAGACCGGGCCGCCAGACCGCCTGCACCGCGTGCCAGTCGTGGCCGGTGCCGGGCACGATCAGCTCGGTGACCTCCATGCCGGCTTTGCGCGCGGCGTCGGCGATCGTGCGCATGTTGCTAATCGATTCCTTGTCCCGTTCGCCAGCACCGGTGAACAGCGCCTGCTCGGGCGTACCGGTGGCGGCGATGGCGTTGACCGGCACCTGTTCGTCGTACGCCTTGCGGTCGCCGGCGAAATACTCCTGGACCATCTTGGCGACGCTGCCATTGGTCGGCTTGAGTTCGCCGTCCACCGGCAGCATCGCGCCGTAGATTTCGGGATGACGCGGGACGAGCTGCGTGGTGCAGGTGCCGCCTTGCGAGAACCCGCCCATCGCCCACATGCGGGCCGATTTGGCCACGGGCAGCATCTTCTTGGCCCAGTTCACCACGTCTGTGGTGAGGTAGGTTTCGGCGTTGCCTTGCGTGGTGTCGGCGCACAGGCTGTTGTGCGTGGCCTCGCCGTTCTGGTCGGGCACGAGCACGATCGGCGCGAGCCCGTCATGTTTGGCGGCGTACGCATTCATCGTGGCGGCGATGTTGCCGGCGTCGATGAGGCGACTGGGGCTACCGGGCTGCCCGGCCAACAGCTCCATCACCGGCAAGGCCGGCGGACGGTCGGACAGCGCGGCGGGCGGCAGGTAGATCATCGCCTTGCGGGCCGTGAAGTTGGATTCGGTGTTCGGAATGTCGACGGTGAGCACCTTGCTTGGCTGGGCATGGACGGCAGGCTGCCCTTCTGCGCCTTGCTATGCCAGTCGCTGACACTCATCGCGGCCTTGTGTACCTCGATTGAGCCGAGCGAGGCGTACGGCGTGTAGCCGACGAGGGTGCCGATGGTCTGGTATTCGCCGTAAATCGAGTCCACGCCGAGCGCGGTGGACAGCAGCACCAGCGGCACCAGCACGACGGCCAGCGCACGGCGGACCCCGCGCAGGGTCACGGCTGCGGCGATCACGAAGCCGACGCCGGCGATGCCGCCCGCGATGGTGAAGATCACCGGCCAGCCCAGCGATACGCCGAACACCATAAACACGTCGGACACCAGCCATGCAACCAGCAGTCCAGCCGCGCCGGCGAGCACGGCGGCAATCAGCGAGACAATCAGCGGGTGCAGGCGGCCGCGCTTCTTGCTCTTGCTCAATGCCAGCCCAATAATCAGTATGATTGCCGCGATCGCGGTCAGTCCGAACACGGTCCGCGGCACGATCGCGACCAGAGACAATTCCATGAACGTTTTCCAAACGGAGTTCTTCATCCTTCACCCCCGCGCTCCAGGCTCCTCGCCTTGTAAGCTCACGCAACACTAGCGCGCGATTCATAGAGCGTCACCCAATTTCACAAAAATTGTCGCGAGTTCTCATGGTTTCCCCAGACTCCGTTCAGCGCCTGTTCACATCCGGTCTGCGCCCGCAGTTCAAGGCCAGTGTCGGCGCTGGATTAGCGGCGCGCAGGCTTGTCCCAGCTTCAGCCGGAAGCAGGGAATATGCTGGTGGATATGACTCACGCAAACGAACAACGTCCAGCAGCGACCGGCAATGCCGCCGATAACGTGTCTGACGCCCCTACTGGCCCCGCGACGAGCGCGGCGGCAAGGCCCACGACCGTCACGGCTGATGGCACAACAGCCACAAACGCCGCGGCCAGTTCAACAGCAAAGCCCGCAGCCAGCACCTCTTGGGCCAGGGAAACCAACCCACGTCGAGCACTGTTGACGATTATCGTCACGGTGGTGGTTGTGGTGGCCATCGTACTGGGGCTCGGATTCTTCGTGAACTGGGGATTGGCGGCCCTTTTGGTGATCATTATGATTCCGGGGGCGATTTCGCTGGCCGTTCTCGCCAAGCACCCTGAATCCACCGGCGGGCGCAGCATGTTCGGCATCTCCGATCCGAATACGCTGCTTGACCCGATTCGCCGCCCGTCCGAGCGCCGCGGCGAGTAAGTTGCTGCTGCCCATCGGGCGGTAATTTATCCATGGGGCGGTAAAAGGCCCATGGGGCGGTTTGAAGAAATTGTGAAACCGCAGAATAAAGTCATTTTGGGATACCGCCCCATGAGGGTTTTACCGCCCCATGGGATTATTACCGCCCCATGAGCAAAGTCACCCCGCTATTTGCGCGCACTGACCAAGTAATTGAGCACCGATCCGGCGGCCACCAGCAGCGCGCCACACCAAAACGGCAGCGACAGCGCCAAACCCAGCAACACCGCACTGGCCCCGGTGGACAGCACCGGCGTGGCATAGGACGCAATAGCCAGCCGCTCCATAGACCCATGCAGAATGCCGTATCCCCAGCAGGCATAACCACCGCCAATCGCCGCCGCGGCAATCAGCACAAACAGCCATGCGACCAGACTCGGCGGCTCGGCCGGCCATCCCTGCCCGGACGCAAAGTGGATAATCCACAGCGCCACGGCCACGCAGGGGAAGAACAATGAAGTGCCGTCCACCCCATGACTCATGGCTGGCGTGAACACCGCGTACACCGACCAGGCAAGCGCGCCCACGAACGCCAGCGCATAGGGCAAAGGGTTGGCGGCGATATGCTGCACGGCCGCATGCCAGTCGAGCCCGGAATTACCGCCGACCGCCAACACCACGCCGGCAGTGGCCACGATCGCGCCCGGCAGCACCTTGACGACCGCGTGCTTGCGATGGGATACGCCCGCCGACAGCAGCACCATCATCGTGGGCCACAGATAGTTGACCAGGCTCACTTCCACCGAGGATGCGTCGGTAGAGGCCAGACCCAGCGAGAGGGATATCGACGATTCGTAAAATACGAACAACAGGCCGCCGATAATCAGGTATTTCTTGGGGAACTCGCGAATCGGGGCCGGGCGCCGGAACATCAGCAGCAGGATGCCGCCGACCGTGTAGATCAGGGCCGAGCCAAGCGTGGCGCCGAAGTTTTCGGAGACGATGCGCACGGTGCCGGCCATGAAGCTCCACAGCAGGATTGCCATCAGGCCGATGGTCGTGGCGCGCGCGGATACGACGTGGCCGCCGGAATGGCTTGCCGCCGGTGCCGGTGTGCCGCTTGCGTTCTGTGCGCCGTTCGCCATATGTCCGCCTCTCTCGCATCGTTTCGAAGTCACTCTACCCATCGGATGTGTACAGCGGCAGAACGGCACGCGACCGGCGCGCGAACAGGGTGGGGTTCGGTGATTGAAACAGCAAAATGCCGGGTAGGGTAAATCCCTACCCGGCATTTGCATTGGCTATGTTTCCCGCCGTCTGTCAGGTTAGTCGGCGTTGAAAGCGTAGGGCAGACGGCGTGGGAAGCATGGTTTGGTTACGATTTATCTCTCCCCACCCGCTTCGCGGGAGCCCCCTCGTCAGAGGGGGCAAAGCTACTCGAAGCGGGACTTCGGGACGAATCAAGTATCGTCAGCCTCAATCGCGATTTGGTGCTTGGACTCGACTTGCGGCTGGGCCTGCATCTTCGGAACCTGGATGCACAGCGTGCCGTTCCGGTAGCTGGCGTGGATGTCGGACTCCTTCACGTCCTCGCCAACGTAGAAGCTACGCGAGCAGGAGCCCATGTAGCGTTCGCGACGCAGCCACTTGCCCGAATCGGACGCGCAAGCGCACTTGCTGTCGGAAGCCTCGTCCTCAGCGGCCGGAGCCTTGTCCTCATGCTCGCTGCAACGCGAGGCGGACACGGTCAGATAGCCGTTGTTGAGCTCAAGGTTGATATCTTCCTTCTTAAAGCCAGGCATATCGATGTCGACGTCGTAACCCTTGTCGGTCTCGCGCACATCGGTAGTCATCATGTTGGCGGGCATTACGGCACTCATCGTGTTGTCCGTGTTGCGCCAACCCTCAAAGAACGGATCATCGAACAGATCCGAGAACATCGTGTCATTCATCAAAGCCGGAAACATTGCCATAATCGGTACTCCTTGATTAGGAGAGAATCGGCTTGGCTGCCGGCCGCCAACCCGTATCGCGGGGCTAGCAGCGGTTATCGTGGCCGGTTCCGGAACCCTCCCGGGCTCTCAACCTTTAACCTTCACTTCATCCAATTCCCGAGCGCGGCAATCATTCCGGGATTATGCCCACAGAGAAATTGCGGCGGGAATGGCTGCCGGTAAAGCCGGCCGAGCCGAGCGCCGTGACCACCCTCAGCCAGTCTTACGGCTGCCAGCTCCCGCCAGCGGGAGCATATATACGCACACCAGTAGGCGTACTCATATACCTCTGCCAACGGGAGCATGGTTGCACGTTCCCGCAAACTCCGCCAACGGGAGCATGCTGGCGCGCGAACGGCTCACATCTGCTGGGCGTTTTCGAGCAAGGCGTTTTTGAGGTCGGACTCGATTTGGCGCATCTTGACCTGGGCGGCCTCGCGGTTGGCCTCGCCTTCCTTCTGGATCTGCACGGTCTCCTTCAGGGTGGCGATGAGTTCGGCGTTGATCTTCTCCAGCGTGTCGATTTCCACCACGGAACGCTGGTTGGCCTTTTCCGCGTCCACTGCACCCTTGTACAGGGCGGCCGCGTTACGCGCCAGCAGCTTGTTGGTCACATCGTCGGCCTTGTTCTGCAGGTCGAGAACCTTGCGCTGGTTGGACAGGCCCAGCGCGATCACCATCTGACTCTTCCACACCGGAATCGTGGTGGAGATGGTGGTGTCGATCTTGTCCACGATGGTCTGGTCCGCGTTCTGGATGATTTTGATCTGCGGCGCGGTCTGCAAGGTAACCACGCTGATGCGGTCGAGGTCGTCGAGTCGCTTGGCAAAACGGTCGAGCTTGGACTTGAAGTTCTTCAGCACTTGCGCCTGCATGGCGTCGCCACTGGCGGCGGCCTCGGCCTCCAGCGCTGGCAGCTGGTTGGCGTTGAAGTCGGCGAGCGCTTCTTGCCGGCCAGTACGGTCATTTTCAGCTCGCGGTATTGCTGGGCGTTCTGCGTGTACATCGTGTCGTACATGGAGATGTCGGCCACGAGTTTGGCTTGCGCGGATTGGAGGGTGGTGATGAGGTGTTGCATGGCATCGTTGTTGGGCAGTTCGGATACGGCCGGGATCTGGTCGAGCGTGCCGGCCACGCCGAATCGGCTGATCGAATCGGTGCCGGCGAAGTTGGCCGCGCGGAAGCCATGGCGCTCCCACGCCAGCTTCTGCACCGCCGGTGTTTTCAACAGGTTCAGCAGTGTGCCGCCTTTTCTCGTCCAAGGCCATCAGCGTGTGGGTGCTCCACACGGTCGGCGTCGGGTAGACGATGACCACGTCGTCCTTGATCTGCTTGAACGCATCCGGCTGGTTCACGGCCAAATCAAGCAGCTGCGATTCGTAGCCCACCATCATCGGCTTGGAGCCCACGCCCAAGGTCAGGAACTGGTTGAACGAATCCTCGGAAGAGGTCTCCATCCAGCCGGATTTGGCGAAGATGGAGGCGATGGTCTTGCCGTCGCGCGCCACCGAATCGACCATGGCCGGCTGCCCGCCGTTGAGCACCGTGGCAAGAAGCGCCGCGTATTCGTTGCCTGAGTTCGACTTCACCGGATCGGTCGAGTCGATGCGGAACTGCCCGTAGCCTGCCGTGTATCCGACGTCGGCCATGTTGTGTTGGCGACCATCGCGTCCACGGCTTTGGCCATATCCATGTGGTACGCGCCAGAATCGTCCTTGGTCACAAGTCCGCCGTTCACGAGCCCGTCCGCCACGGCCTTGTGCGTGTATAGCACAATCGGTGAGTTGAAGACGATGTCGCTTTGGGGGGCCTTGACGCCTTTCGCACTTGCCGTATTCGACGGCGCGCGCGAGGAGGGGAACAGGTAATCCATGCCTTTCCGGTCCGCATCCATCATGGCCAGCGATCTGGCCTTGCGATAGTCGATGGCAATGCCTTGCTTGGCGGCGAGCGCCTTGAACTTGGCGTCATCGAACAGGCCGATTTTCTCGCCGCCCAGGTAGCCGGTGATGCTCACCTGTTCGGTCGGTTCGGCCGGCGCTGGTTGCGATTGCCGCCACACCAGCGTGCCGCAGACCACGCCCACTACCGCAAGCAGGGCGATCAGTCCGATGATTTTTGATTTGGAGAGTTTCATTGTGCGTCCGTTTTCTGGTCCGACTGGTGAGCCGGGCCACCAGATGGAGTCTGACTGGGCGCATGCCGTCCTTCATCAGCAGCCGAGGAAGGCACAGGCGAAGGTGCGACGTCGTCGTATCCATCCATGCGGGCCAACCGTTGGATGGCGTCGGAGTCGGCCGTAATGCCCAACGTCTTGGCGCTTACCTCCCGGCTGAGTTCGCCGGCGGCGGTCTGTTCGAGCACTTGCAGCGCCTCGATGGTTTCGATTCGTACCGTGGCTATCTGATCGCGTGCGCCGGAACTTTCCACGTCCACGTAGGAGCGCAACAGTTTCTCGGTCTGCTCGCCGTACACGGTGATGTAGTGGCGCAACGTCGGGTAGGCGGAGGTGTCTCGGGTCACGTATTGCACTCAATCTTTGGTAGCGGCGATGAAGTCGTTGGCTTCGGCTTTGACGGCTGGGTCACGTACTTGCTTGGTGAGCATGGCGATCGAGTTGAGTTGAGCGTTCGCCGCGTCGATCGTATCGGCGGTCTTCTGACCGTTGGGCAAGGCGGAAACCAGCATTTTGCCGATGCGTCGCTCCGGCTCGGTGAGCGTGGAGGCGGCGATATACCCAAGTGCGGCCAGTACCACGGCCACGATCAGGCCGGGCACTCCGCCGCCGACCAGTCCGAAACCGAGCCCGGCGAGCAGCAGTCCGACAACGAATCCACAGATTACCTGGAGCATCAGTTGAAGCCCTTGACTTGGCGGAAGACGGCGGCGAGGTCGCCGGAGCGGCCGTCGAATACCTTGGCGTTGCTCAGGGTGGCGAGAGACTTCAGCTGGCTGGGATCGGCATCGCCGAACATGATGGAGAAGATCGGCAGATCACGGCCGCGCGACTTATAGGCGCTTTCGAATTCATCCTGATGATCGGAGTTGGAGCGGCCGTCGGTCATGAGCACGATGGCGGTGGTGTATTGCGAGGCTTCCGACTCGCTGGGCAGCTCGTCGAGCGCGCTCAGCAGGCCTTCATAGATATCGGTGCCGCCGCTGGCATCGGTGGCATCGGCCTCATGCAGCAGGTCGCTGGTGCTTGTGCCAGTGGCCTTGACCGGGCGGTGGGCCTCGGTTTCAAACGGGATGAGAATGTTCACGTCGCCGCTGGCGGGCTCGATGTACGACTTCTTGGCCTGGTCCGGGTCGAGCGCCGCGTTCAGGCCTTTGACCACGCCGTTCTTGCCCTCTCCAGACATCGAACCGGAGTAATCGACCACCCAAATGGTCCAGCTGGGTTTCCTGAGCGCGGTCTGGTAGACGTTGAGCGCGCTGTCGATCACCGTGGCGGAGGTCATGGAGAACGTGAGTTTGCCGTCGCTGACCGCGGCGAGGATGTCCGCGGTGGAGACGGGCTTGGTGGCGCCGGTGTCGTCAGCCCAGCCGAGTTTGACGGCCTTGGATTTGGCGATGCCGAACACGATCGGCGTGGTGGAGGTGCTGGCCGCGTCTTTGACGATGTGCTTGGTGTCTCCCATCGAAATCCACATCGAGGAGGCAGGCCAGACGGCGTCGTGATCCTGGCCGCCGGCCTTGAGCGCGTTCATAATCTCCAGCGAACCCATGTAGTGCATCGTCACGGCTACGTTGGATTGGTCGGCCGCTTTCTGGATGGCGACGGCGACTTCCTTGTTTTCGGAGCCGGAGGCAATGCTCAGGGTGGCAGTCGGTTTGCCGCCGGACGGCTGGAAGGTCTGCGTGGTGGCGGACGTGCCGTTGCCGTCCGCTGTGCCGTCATCGGAATTATTGAACGCCGTGCAACCGGTCAACGCGAGCACGCCGGCACATACCGCGGCCGCAACCGCGGCGGCGGAGAGAAGACATTATGCCCATAATTCCATGGCTCTCCCGCCATCTAAAGCGGGTCGGGCCACAAGGTGACCGCACGGTGAACAATGGGTGAAGAGCTACATCAGTACGCGGCGCAGGCAATCATGGGGTCGTCGTAGAAGCCGAGGATCTTTTCGAGGTAGGGCTTGTAAGTGCTGTTGGGCATGGAGAAGATTTCGTGGCGCGATTCGGGGAAGCGCACGATGTTCGCCTCGCCGCCGCCGTCCTTGACCAGTTGGACGAAGTGATTCTGCGGCTTATTGAGTACCCAGATGTCGCGTCCGGACTGGAAGAGCAGCACCGGCGTCTCCACTTCGGCGCAGGCGGACGGATTCAGTATGGCCCGGTTGAGCTTCAACGCTTGGCGCACCCATTCGACGCCGCGCAGTAGGTCTGGTATTCGCTATTCTCGCAACGCAGCTTGAAGTACCAGCGTTCACGCGCCTCGGAAGCGCCCTCGTTGCCTTCCATCGAGAATTCCGGCGTGAAGCCCGACTGCCCGAACACGCGCTTCTTGCCGAAGCCGAGTCCGCACAGCGCGCCGACCAGCACACGGGCCACGCCCAGCGGCATGCCGGTGGCGGGGGCGATCATCGGGGCAGAGAGCACCGCTTTGTCGAACAGGGTGGGGTATCGCTCCAACACGGCCGCGCCGATGCCGCCGCCCATCGAATGGCAGAACAGGTTCAGCGGCATGCCGGCCGCGTACTGCTGGCCGATGGTTTCGGCGAAGCCGGCCAAATCGGCCACGTAGCGCTGCCAGTCATCAATCCACACCATGCAGCGGTTGTCCACGTCGCGCGCGGACTTGCCGTGGCCGCGATGCTCGAGTACACACACCGAGTAGCCGGCAAGCAGGAAGTACCAGACGAGCTCGTCGTACTTTTCGGCGAACTCGGTGAAGCCGTGGCTGATGACGATGGCCCCGCGGAAGGTGGCGGTGGCGCCTTGCTCGCGAATCGCGTCGAATTTGGCGGAGTCGTAGCACAGGTAGTGCAGCTGGCCCGAGCGGCCGCCGGTGTCCATAATGCCGGACAGCGGCTCGATCCCGGCCGAACGTTCGGCGGCGGACGGATCGAACCAGCCCTCCTCGCAGCATTGTTCGAGCGCGGGCAGCACCACGTCGGTCATCGTTTCGGCGTACTTGTTTTCGTCGATCATCGTCACCTGCATGGCTCCCATCTTAGGACAAGCCTCACGCCCACACCTCGCACCCACACCACGACACATTCCCGGGAATGCGTCGCAAGCCTGCGCGCCACTGACCGCACAGCGCGTAGGTTGTGAGGTATGAGCGAAACCAATGATGTCAATGACGCAATCAAGCATTTCCCACGCCTCCGGGCGCGCACGCTGCGCTTCGGCTGCGGCGCACCGCGCTCCGCACAGACCGTGGGCGACGGCTCGCGGGCCCTGTTCCTGCGCTCCGACGGCCCCGAGGATCTGGTGACCGCACTGTGGCTGAGCTGGTTCGACGAGTCCGGCGAACACCATGAGACCAAGCTGGCCGACCCGCGCGAACTGCTGGGCGCAACCGCCGACAGCGAGGACGTGCCGGCCGAGGAGAAGGCCCGCCGCGAGCGTGCGCGCGAAGGCGGCACCGGCATCGTCGGATACTCCGCAGATGACGACGGCAATCGCATCGTGTTCACCATCAACGGCCGCCTGTTCCTGACCGACATCGATTGGAATGACGAGACCGGCGCACCCGAGCCGCACACCCGTGAACTGGCCGGCGAATGGCTCGATGAGGACCCGGCGATGTACACGCCGGTGCTGAACCCGCGCATCGCCCCGGATGGCGAACATGTGCTGTACACCACGGGCAGCTACCTGATGCTGGTCGATATCGGCGGCGAGCTAGGTGACCGCATCACCGCGGTCTACGGCGTGAGCGTGGAGGATGAGGACGGCAATCCGGCCGAAAACACGTGGAAAATCGGTCTGGCCGAGTTCGTGGCCGGCGAGGAGATGGACCGATACGACGGTTTCTGGTGGGCCCCGGATTCGCAGCATGTGCTGTTCGAGTCTTTCGACACCGCCGACGAGCCGACCTGGTACATCAGCGATCCGGCCGACCCCGAGAAGCCGGACGCCGGCCGCCGCTACCCGCGCGCGCTGACCCGCAACGCCGACGTGTACCTGACCGTGATCACGCTGGCGTTCGATGAGAACGACCGGTACGCGGGCATCACCGGCAACGCCGATGTGGATTGGGATCGCGAGGCGTACGAGTATGTGGCCGCCGTGAACTGGCGTCGCGGCCACGATCCGCTGGTGCTGGTGCAGAACCGCCGCCAGACCCGCGATCAGGTGCTTGAGGTGGCGGTCGAGGCGGATGGGGCCGCGCTGGGTGCCACGCGCGTGCTTGAGGAGCACGCGAACGAGCAGTGGATCGACCTGGTTCACGGCACGCCCGCCTACACGCCGGATGGTCGTCTGGTGTGCTCGCTCAACGATATGGCCACGGACACCAACCGTCTGACAATGGACGGCCGCCCGTTCACGCCGGCTGGCTGGAACGTGCGCACGGTGCTCGCCGTGACCGACGAGGATGTGCTGGCCGTGGTGCAGCGCGCGCCCGAAATCGCGCCTGAGGTGCCGGACGCTTGGGCCGATGCGGCCGCCACCGAGTCCGTATTCGGCGACCACGACGCCCGCAGTTTCGACGTGGTGAGTATCGATTACAACGGCACGATCACGCCGGTCACGACCGATTCCGGCCAGTGGACCGCCTCGCGCGGCGAGCGCGGCATCGTGGTCTCCGGCCGCGATATGCGTTCCGCCCGCGCCAGATGCGGCATATTCTGGGAGAACAGAGCGCCACTATCGCGTCCACGGCGGCCGAACCCGGCTTTACACCGAACGTCACGTTTACGCGACTGGGCGAGCACCAGCTGTACACGGCGATCATCGCGCCGAGCCCGGAAAGCCCGTACGCGCACGCCGAGAAGCTGCCGGTGCTGATGAAGCCGTACGGCGGGCCCGGCTTCCAGCAGGTCATCGCCTCGCAGTCCTTCTACTGGGAGGGCCAGTGGTGGGCCGACCAAGGCTTCCTGGTGGTCACGGCAGACGGCCGTGGCACCACCGGCCGCGGCCCGGCATGGGACCGCGAGATCTTCGAGGATATGAAGGACGTAACGCTGGCCGATCAGGTCGAGGCCGTCAACGCCCTGCCCGAGGCCGTCGCCCGGCTCAACGCCGATGTGGAATCACGTGCGGCACAGCCGGCTGCGGGCGATCAGGCAGACGCCGAGAACCACCCACCGGCGCTTCGCGCCACCTCCCGCCAGCGGGAGGCGATTCCCATGCCGGACCTCGACAAGGTGTGCATGATCGGCTGGTCGTACGGCGGCTTCCTGTCCGCACTGGCCGTGCTGGACGCGCCGAACGTGTTCAAGGCCGCATGCGCCGGCGCCCCGCCCACCGACTGGACGCTGTACGACACGCACTACACCGAGCGCTATCTGGGCCTCGACCCGGATGTCTACTACCGAAACGGCATCGTGCAGGACGCACCGAAACTCGAGCGCCCGCTTATGCTGATCCACGGTTTCGCCGACGACAACGTCACCATCGCCCACAGCCTGCGCCTCTCGCAAGCCCTGATGGCGGCGGGTCGCCCGCACACCTTCCTGCCGTTGACGGGCATCACCCATATGACCAATGACGAGACCGTGGCCGAAAACCTGCTCACCCTCCAGCGCGATTTCCTGCGCGACGCGCTGGCCTGACAAATCGATAACACGCGCATCCCACCCGAGGTGCTCCACCGGTAAAGCACCTCGGGTGGTGCGCCGCACCCATTTCCGCCCTGAATTTTTGGATATTTTGCACTCATCGTCACGTGAAAGACCGGTTTTTTGTCTCATATTCCCATCACCGCGTAGGATGGGTGAAGATTAGAAAGGGAGGACTATGAGCGTTCTCGACCGTTTTGAAAAAAGCGTGGAGGGTGCAGTCAACGGAGTATTCGCCAAGTTTGGCTCCAAAGACCTGCAGCCTGTCGATCTTTCCAGCGCCTTGGAGCGCGAGATTGACGCCGAGGCCATGCCCGTGGGCCGTGACCGCACGGTGGCCCCGAATGAATACCGTTTCAAGCTCAGTACTCCTGACTTCGACCGTATCGAGGCATGGGGTAGCGAGACCCTGGCCAACGAACTGGCCGATAACCTCACCGAGTACGCGAAGAGCCAGCATTACGCCTTCGTGGGCCCGGTGATCGTGATCTTCGAGGAAGACCTTGACCTGTCCAAGGGCAACTTCAACCTCACCTCCGAATCCGTGCAGGGCAATGCCGTGCCGGTCACCACCGATGCGCAGACCGAGGATAGCCCGGTGCTCGAGGTGAACGGCAACCAGTACCTGCTCACCAAAGACAAGACGGTAATCGGCCGCGGTTCCGGTTGCGATATCGTCATCGACGATCCGGGCATCTCCCGCAAGCACCTGGAAATCGACATCACGGATAACGGCGTGATCGCCCGCGACCTGGGTTCGACCAACGGCACGTACGTGGAGGGCCACCAAGTGCCCGCCGCCACGCTGCTCGACGGCAACACCATCACCATCGGCCGTACCCGCATCCTGTACTGGGCCTCCGCCCAAGCCCAGGAGTAGTCGAGCACACGCCCGAAAGTCGTCCACTTATGACCGAACTGACATTCGCCCTGCTCAAGTATGGATTCCTGATCCTGCTGTGGATATTCATCTGGCTGGCCGTACGTTCGCTGCGCAAGGACATCGAGACGTTCAGTCCGCGACCTTCGCGCGCGCGTCGTCGCCGTGAGCGTGAAGTGCATAAGGCCAAGGCCGAAACGCCGCAGGCAGCTGCGCCGCGCCCGCATCGCCAGCCCAGCGCTTCCGCGTCGTCCGCCGCCTCGGCGCAGCCTACCCTGTTGGTCATCATCGATGGTCCGCTTGCCGGCAGCTCCGTGCCGCTGGCCGAAGCCGACATCACGCTTGGCCGCGCCGCCTCGAACACCGTGGTGCTCGATGACGAATTCGTGTCTTCCCACCATGCCCGTGTCTACCGTGACACGCGCTCCGGGCAGTGGGCCATTGAAGACCTGAACTCCACCAATGGCACCGTGGTCAACCAGCAGCGCATCAACCGCCCCACCATTCTGCCCGCTCGTATTCCTGTGCGCATCGGCGCCACCACCTTCGAACTGAGGTAGCCGCATGCCAAAATCCGCCGCTTCACAACCGCTGTTCCTGTATTCCACCACGGTGTCCGATGTGGGCACCGTGCGCGCGAACAATCAGGATTCCTCCTTCGCCGGCGAGCATCTCATCGCCATGTGCGACGGCATGGGCGGTCACGCCGGCGGCGATACGGCATCCTCCATCGCCATCCGGTCACTGGCCCACATCGAGCAGGACGACACCGGTGGCAACGTCGAGACGATCTCCCGCATGATGGAGACCTCCGTTATGGCCGCGCATGACGCCATCGTCGGCAAGGCCAAGCGCGAACGCAAGCTTGCCGGCATGGGCACCACCGTTACCGCAGTGGCATTGGTGGCCGGCTACTGGGTCATCGCCCATATCGGCGATTCGCGCGCCTACCTGCTGCGCGACGGACACCTGAGCCGCATCACGTGCGACCACAGCTACGTGCAGCACCTCATCAACACCGGTCGTATCACCCCGTCCGAAGCCAAGAACCACCCGCAGCGCAACGTCGTGATGCGCGTGCTTGGCGACTTTGACATTGACCCGCGCCCGGATATTTCGATTCGCCGAGCCCACCCCGCCGACCGTTGGCTGCTGTGCTCGGACGGTCTGTGCGGTGTGCTGGAAGATTCCACCATCGAAGAGACGATGACCACGCTGTCCGATCAGGGCGAATGCGCGCAGCGTCTGGTGCAGATGGCACTGCGGGCGGGCAGCACCGATAATGTCACGGCCGTTATTGCGGATGCCACGTTGGCGTTGGATGCCGATGCGTTCGATCTGCCGCACCAAACGCCGTTGGTCGGCGGTGCCGCCAGCCGTAATCTTGAGCCGATTGCCGACATCGTCAACGAGCCGGTGGCTACCGCGCCCGCACTGCGTGAGGATGATTCCCCCGCCCAGCGCGCCGCAGCATTGATTCAGCCCGCCAGCGCGCACGAGGCGGAGACCGCGCAAACCACGGCCAAACCGTCGTCCACACGCGTGGTGCAGCCGTCCACCGTCCGCGAGGAGACCGGTGAACGAGCCAATCCCGATACCGGTGAGATTCCGGTGGTGCAAAAGCCGGATGGGCGCCTGTCCGCCGACCCCAACGACCCGGATGTGGCCAAAGCCATCCGCGATGAGCAGGTCGAGCAGAAGAAGGCCACGCGCACCAAGAAGCGCCGCAATAAGCTTGCGGTGATTATTACCTGCATTCTTGCCGTGCTGGCATTGGCCGGCGCTGGCTGGGGCGCGTACACGTGGAGCCAGACGCACTACTACGTGGGAGATAGCAACGGCACCGTGGCCATTTATCGTGGCGTGCCGACCAATCTCTTTGGACTTGAGCTTTCGCACGAAGTGCAGACCACCAATATCGCCACCGCGGACCTGCCTCAGACATGGCGTGACCAGCTGAGCCAAGGCATCACAGTCGGTTCGTTGGACGAAGCGCAGTCGCATGTGGGTATTATCCGCACCGAAATGCGCAAACTGGCCAAGCAGCAGGAAGCCGACGCCGCCAAGAAGGCCGAGGCGTCCAATTCCCCGGACAGTTCCAAAGACAGCTCCCAGAGCGATTCCAAGGACAGCACCGAGGATTCGTCCAGCCAGTCCGGCTCCTCGTCAGACAAGTCCGGTTCGTCAAGCTCATCCGATTCCTCGGATAAATCCGGTATCGGAGCGGCCGACAACGCGGCCACGGGAGATTCTCAATGATCGTTACCCGTCTACGTCAGATTTCTTTGTTGCTGATTGCCATGGCAATCAGTGCGTTGGCGTTCATCCAGATGTTCCAGCGCACCGCCGGCGAATTCCCTATGCAATACGCCGGCATGCTGGCATTGGCCGTAGTGCTGTTTCTGGTGCTGTGGGGGCTGATTGTGCGCTTCCAGCCGTACGCCAGCCAGTCGATTCTGCCTTGCGTGCTACTGCTGACCGCCACCGGCGTGACCATGATCGCTCGCATTGACCAGAGCGAAGGTTGGGCGGTTGCCCAACGTCAGCTGATCTGGCTGTGCATCGCCATCGTGCTTTCCGCGCTGCTCATCATCTTCCTGAAGGACTACCGCGTGCTGCGGCGCTTCTCCTACGTGTCGATGGTGGTGGGCTTGGTGCTGCTGCTCGCCCCGATGCTGCCGTTTGTCGGTCAGGAAGTGAACGGCGCGCGCATTTGGATCAGGATTCCGGGACTGGGCCAGTTCCAGCCGGGCGAGTTCGCCAAGCTGTTCCTTGCGTTCTTCTTCGCCGCCTACCTGTTCGACCATCGCGACCAGCTGGCCGTGGGCGGTAAGAAGATGCTCGGTCTGCAGCTGCCGCGTATCAAGGATCTCGGCCCGATCATCGTGGTGTGGATCGCCTCGATGGGCGTGCTCATCATGCAGCATGATCTGGGCACCTCGCTTATGTTCTTCGCCATGTTCGTGGCCATGCTGTACACGGCCACCGGCCGTAAAAGCTGGATCATCATCGGTCTGATCGCGTTCGCCGCGGGTGCCGTGCTGGCCGCAGGCATGTTCAGCCACGTGGGTCAGCGAGTCGATGCCTGGCTGCACCCGTTCAGCAACGAGCAATACAACAAGACCCCCGGCGGCTCCTGGCAGCTGGTCACCGGCATTTTCGGCCTGGCATCAGGCGGCATGCTCGGCACCGGTCTCGGCCAAGGCCATCCTTCGCTCGTTACGTTTGCGAACTCCGATTTCATCTACGCCTCTCTGGGCGAGGAACTCGGTCTGATGGGCGTCCTGGCCATTTTGATGCTCTACCTGCTCATCATTGCCTCCGGCTTTATCACCGCCATGAAAATCAAGGATGGCTTCGGCAAGCTGCTCGCTTCCGGACTGGTGTTCACCATGGCCTTCCAGGTGTTCACCGTGGTCGGCGGCATCACGCTGGTGATTCCTCTGACCGGTCTGACCCTGCCCTATATGGCGGCCGGTGGCTCCAGTCTGATCGCCAACTATATTCTCGCGACCCTGCTCATCATCATCTCGAATTCGGCCAATGCGCCCGAGCCGGAGCTGACCTCGGATACGTTCCAGTACGAGGCTTTGGCCGTGCTGCGCAACAAGGAACTTGAGGCCCGGGCCCGCGCCACTGAGCCGATCGTTCAGCCTCGCAGCGCGTCGGCTACGGCGTCGCAGTCCGAGTCGGAATCGTTTGACGACCCCATCGTGGATACCACCACTCCGTCGTATGCCGAAGCCGATGAACCGTACACGCCTACCGGCACGATTCCCCCGCTTCCTCCCGTTAACGGAGGCACTCGCGTATGAACAAATATCTTCGTCAGCTTTTCACCGCCGTGGTCGCGCTGTTCGTGATTCTCGGCCTGTCGTCCACCATCATCATGGCGGTACGGGCCAACGCGCTGAACAACGATCCGCGCAACGCCCGTTCGCTGTACCACCAGCTCGGCGCCTACCGCGGTGCCATTCTGGCCTCGGACGGCACGGTCATGGCCAAATCCGAGCCGGTCAACGACGCGTTCAAATACCTGCGCACCTATTCCAACGGTCCGCTGTATGCTCCGGTCACCGGCTTCTTCTCCATCAACCAGACCGCCGATCGCGGCCTGGAAGCCTCCCGCAGCATGCTGCTCAACGGTGAGGCCGATTCATTGATCTGGCAGCGGGCCAAGGCCATGCTCACCGGCGCTACGGATCAGGGCGCGTCCATCGAAACCTCCATCGACCCCAAGCTGCAGCAGGTTGCCTACGATCAGCTCGGTACGCGCGATGGTGCGGCGGTGGCCATCGAAGTCAACACCGGCCGTATCCTCGCCATGGTGAGCACGCCCAGTTATGATCCGAACAAACTGGCGACCCATGACACCAAAGCCGCGTCTCAGGCCTACAACGAACTTTCTGCGGGCCAAAATAGCCCTCTAATCAACCGCGCCACCTCGCAGCTGTACCCACCAGGGTCCACGTTCAAGACCATCGTCGCCTCGGCTGCGCTGGAAACCGGCGATTATCAGACGGACACGAAGATTCCTGCGGGCGCCAGCTATACCTTGCCGGGAACCGCCACACAGTTGCCGAACGCCGAGGCACAGGCCGATGGCGTCAACGGGCAGATCTCCCTGCAAGAGGCCGTCGCATGGTCGTCCAATACCGCGTTCGCCCAGCTTGGCGTGAAACTCGGCGCGAGCAAGGTTTCGGACATGGCCACCAAGCTTGGTTTCGGCAGCACCATCACCATTGACGGCACCGAATCCACGGGCACCCCGATGACGGCCACCGCGTCCACATTCCCCTCTGATCCGACCGACGACAAGCTTGCGCTGGCGTCCATCGGCCAAGGCGACACCACGGCCACGCCGTTGCAGATGGCGATGGTCGCGCAGGCAATCGCCAACAACGGCAAACTGATGCAGCCCACGCTGGTCGATCGTGTGCGCGCCGCCGATCTCACCGTGCTTTCGCAGACCAAGCCGCAGACCATGGCCAATGCGTTCAGCAAGGATTCCGCAGACAAGCTCACCACGATGATGGAAAGCGTGGTGTCCGAGGCCAATCCGCAGCTGGCCATCGACGGCATCAAGGTGGCGGCCAAAACCGGTACCGCACAAATCGGTACCGACAACTCTGCCATCGACGGCTGGGTGATCGGTTTCGCGCCGGCGGACGATCCGCAAATCGCCGTCGCGGTGTTGGTGCATAACACAGATGTATACGGTTCGCTCGCCGCTGGCCCGATCATGCGCGCGATGATGCAGGAGGCTTTGCAGCAGTGAAACTTATCGAAGGACAGCTTATTCACCGCCGATATCGTCTTGATTCGCGTCTTGCGCAAGGCGGTATGGGCGAGGTCTGGAAAGGCTACGATATTCAGCTCGGCCGTGAAGTGGCCATCAAGGCGCTGCGCTCGGACATGACCAACGCCGAGGCCAAGCTACGCCGTCTGCGTGCCGAAGCCCATAATTCCGCCAATCTGGCGCATCCGAATATCGCTGCGTTGTTCGAATACTACGAGCATGACGGCATCGGCTTTCTGATTATGGAATACGTCCCCTCGAAATCGTTGGCGGACCTGTTCCACAGCAAGGGCGCGATGGATCCCATCGAACTGCTGCCCATCCTGATTCAGACCGCGCGAGGCCTGTTCGTGGCCCACTCGCACGGGCGTGATTCATCGTGACGTCAAGCCGGCCAACATCATGGTTTCCGATACCGGCGAAGTGAAAATCACCGATTTCGGTGTGAGCTACTCCACGGGTCAGGGCCAGATCACCCAGGACGGCATGGTGGTCGGGCACCGCACAATACATCTCCCCCGAGCAGCGCAGGGCCAGCAGGCCACGCCGCAATCGGACATCTATTCACTGGGCGTAGTGGCGTACGAGGGCCTTGCCGGGCATCGTCCGTTCACCGGCACCACTCCGGTCGATATCGCCGCAGCGCACGTGAACAATCCCGTGCCTCCGCTGCCGGACTCGGTGGACGTCCAGTTACGCGAATTTGTCATGTCAATGCTGGCCAAGGACCCGTTGGATCGCCCGAAAGACGCGCTGGTGGTGTCCCGTACGCTGGCACGCATCGAACGCCGTCTGCTGGATCAGCAGACCGAAATGGCCGACACCGCCATGGCCACGTCCGGCAATCGACTGCCGCGCCGAGTGACCAGCACGCCACGCATTGTTTTGGAGGCCCCGGCCTCAAGATTGGGAGGGAATAAGCAATGAGCACCAGTATGCCCACCGCATTGGCCGGCGGACGCTACCAGCTTGGCCAGCTCATCGGTCGTGGCGGCATGGCCGAGGTCCACGTGGCTCTTGACACCCGTCTGGGCCGTACCGTGGCCGTGAAAATCATGCGCGCCGATCTGGCCAACGACGACATCTTCCTGGCCCGTTTCCGCCGCGAAGCACACGCCGTGGCCCAGATGAACAACCCGAACATCGTGAACATCTACGATTCGGGAGAAGAACTGGTTTCTTCCGAAAGCGGCGATGCCGAGCGTCTGCCATACATCGTCATGGAATACGTCAAGGGCCAGACCCTGCGCGACATCATCAAGGTCAACGGCGCACTCAGCCAGCGCGACTGCGAACAGGTGATGTTGGGCGTGCTTAACGCGCTCGACTATTCGCATCGCATGGGCATTATCCACCGCGATATCAAGCCCGGCAACATCATGATTTCCGAGCAGGGCGTGGTCAAGGTCATGGACTTCGGCATCGCCCGCGCTCTGGACGATTCCGCAGCCACCATGACCCAGTCGCAGGGCGTGGTGGGCACCGCACAGTACCTTTCTCCCGAGCAGGCGCGCGGCGAGACCGTCGACATGCGTTCCGACCTGTATTCCGCCGGCTGCGTGCTCTACGAGATGCTCACCGGCCGCCCGCCGTTTACCGGCGATTCCGCCGTGGCCATCGCCTACCAGCATGTTTCCGAAGTCGCCACGCCGCCATCCGCCGTGGTGCCGGGGCTGCCGAAGATGTGGGATTCGATCTGCGCCAAGGCCATGGCCAAGGACCGCCAGAATCGCTATGCCACGGCCTCCGAATTCAAGACCGACATCCTGACCTACATGAACGGCGGCGTGCCGGTGGCGGCCGCGTTCAACCCGTTGACGGACCTGTCGAATATGAAGGCCCGCAAGGAAGCCGAACGTGATTTGCCCACCACGCCGGTGGAACCGCATCAGCAACCCACCCAAGCATTCAACCCGGTGACCGGTCAGTTCGAGCAGATTCCACCGGCCAATGGTGCCAACTCAGCGGCGTTGCAGTCCCGTGCGCAGCAGCGTGCGGCGGCGGCCAAGGCCAAGAAGCGCAAGAAGATCATCATCGGTTCGGTGATCGCAGCGATTGTTGCAGTGCTTGTCATTGTGGGCATCGTGTTCGCCATGAACGGCTCCGGCAACAAGTCCTCGGAAGACACCGTCACCATCCTGAGGTGTGCAACGCTTCCACATCCAAGGACAGCATCGAGCTCAAACTCAAGGCATCGGGTTTGAAGATGACCGAAAAGCAAGACACCGACTCCACCGAGCCGGAAGGCACCTGCACCAAGATGAGCCCGGACGCCGGCTCCAAGGTGGCCAAGGGATCTGCCGTGAAGGTGTGGTTCTCCGCAGGCCCGCAGTCCACTCAGGTTCCGGATGTCAAGGAACGCAGCCAGGAAGAGGCGCGCAGCATTCTGGAAAGCGCCGGGTTCAAGGTGAACGCCGCCGTCAAAACCGAAGACAGCGCCGACATCGCCAAGGATATGGTGACGAAAACCGATCCTGCCGCCGGTCAGTCGGTTCCCAAGGGCACCACCATCACCATATATGTTTCTTCCGGCATGACCACCGTACCGAGCAATTTGGTCGGTCAGTCGAAGGACAGCGTGCTACAGCAGTATGAGGGCAAGTTCAGCTTCACTGTGGAGCAGGAGAGCTCCGATACGGTGGAGGCCGGTCTGATTACCCGTGTAAGCCCTGATTCGGGCTCTTCCATCGCACAGGGCGGGTTCATCACCATTTGGGTGTCCACGGGCAAGGAGAAGGTCGCTGTGCCGAATATCACCGCTGGCACTGACTACGTCACCGCCGAACTCATGCTCAAGGCCGTGGGCCTCAAGGCTCAGGCCAATGGTCCAACCGGCAGCACCGCTGTGGTAGTCAGCATCAATCCTGGCGCTGGCAGCCAGGTAGATGCGGGATCGACCGTCACCATTACCACGAAGGCCGGCAGCACTGGCGGCGGTACCGGTACCGGAGACGGTGGCAACGGTACTGGCAACGGGGGCGGAACCGGTGAGTGAACCGGTGAGTAGCAAGTAAGCGCCGGGCGTGTATGTGTTGCGCATATGCAACGCAAATAGCGCAACACATACACGCAACACAAAGGGGAAGGGCTTCTGCGCCCCTCCCCTTTGCTGTATAAAGAGCTATCCCAGCGCAACAATCCCGGGAAGCGTCGCAAAACCAGTACGCAAGCCTCGTTCTAGCGACACATTCCGGGGAGAGTATCGCCGCGCGGAAAAGCTACTTCGTAACTTTGGGCTGGAGGCCGGCGGACTTGGCCACGGCGTTGTCTTGGCCGCAGACCTTAAGCCAGTTGGCCAGCAGACGGTAGCGTCCTGGGTCATCACGGATTCGGGATGGAATTGCACGGCGTACATCGGCTTGCCCTTGACACGCACGCCCTGAATAATGTGGTCGCCTTGCGTCCACGCGGTAACCACCAGCGTATCCGGCACCGAATCGGGCTCGACGGCCAACGAATGGTAGCGGGTGGCGGTCATGGGGTTGGCCACGCCCTCGAAAATCTCGTCATCGATATGTTCCACCAAGCTGGTCTTGCCATGCATGATGGTGGGCGCATGGTCCACAGTGCAGCCGTACACCTCAGCGAGCGCCTGCAAGCCCAGGCACACACCAAACATCGGCACGCCGCTGGCCGCGCACAGGCGAATCATATCCTCACTGGCACCGGATTCGGCCGGAGCGCCAGGGCCGGGAGAAATCAGCACGCCATCGTAACCGTCCAGTACACCCGGCGCGGCTGGGTCGATAGCGTCGTTACGCACCACATCAACAGTGGCGCCAAGGGTTTGCAGATAGCCTACGATTGTGTAGACGAAGGAATCGTAGTTATCCACCACCAAAATATGCGCGGAATCGGTCATAGGGCTCTCCTTGAGGGACGTGTACTGCAAGCCATAGTACTAGGATGCCGTCAGCTCGCTGCCACGAAGTTCGACATCTGCTGTAGGAATGGGATATTGGCGGCGGCCCAAGGGAATCCCCACTGGAACAGCGCCGCGGCGGCTGCGAACAGCAGCAGAGCCAGCAGCAACCATCGAATCGGTGCCACGCCGGGCTGCAGACGCAACAGTCCGCCATAGATGCTGGCATCCGGACGGCGACGCTCACCCGCGCGAATCTCACGCAGCACCGGCCAGCGCCATGCCACCGCAGCGGCAATGAACAGAACCAGCCACACTACCAGCGCGCCGAATACCACCTTGTCCAGCGAGCCAATGCGGGAAGCGATCGAGGGGGTTTCGGTGGTGGAGAACATCACTGCACCGGACGAATCAGTAGTAGCCAGCTCTTTGGGCACACCGTCGGACACTTTGGCCCAGTACGCCAACTCACCATAGCTGATCCATCGATGGGTGGGGGTGGAGTATTTCGGCTCACAGGTGGTCAGTGTGATCATGCGTTTGGCGGGATTGGCAGTGGAGTCTTCCGGATTAGGGGCGATCACATGCACGTCCGTGGGCAGCACAATCTCGTACCGGGTGTAGTGGTAGACGTACCAGTAATCCTTGGTACGAACGATGATGGGATCGCCTTCCTGCAACTTGTCCACATCGCCCAACGGTTGCCCGTAGCCGTTGCGGTGGCCGGCGACGGCGAAGTTGCCGACCTGCCCCGGCATCTGGGTGGTGTCGTAATGGCCCAGACCGTGGCGATTGAGCTGCTCGAGCGTGGTGCCTTCCACGATGTTGCGGTGCCATTGGGAGCCGAAGCGCGGAATGTAGATCTGCGCAATCAAGTCGCCATATTTCGCGTCTTTCGGCTGTACCGGCGCATCGCCCTCCTGGGCTTTGGCGATGGTGACCGTTCCCCCGTTGTTGCTGGGGTCGCTCCAGTCGACGGACTGGGTGGTTTCGTTCTGGGCTCGCTCCGCCTCGACACCGGTCCACCACATCTGCCAGACGATGTACAGGGCGCAAATCACGGCAGCGGTAATCAGCAGTTCGGCGCAGATGCCGAGTGCCTGCCAGACCGGGCTCCGCTGGGGCGAAGACGCGCCGCGTACTGCGGCACGACGGGACCTTGCCCTACTGGCGTTGGCCGGGTCTGCCGCCATTCGTGCGGCATCGTCCTCGGGGAAGGGCTGTACGTCCGACACGGACGCGAGATCAATGGGCGCCGGTACGCCGCTGTTGTGCCTGCCGTGTCTCATTGCTGAGTCTGCTCCTCATCTGTGGTCTTTGACGTATCGACCGTGGCATATTTCAACTGCTGCAGCAAGGCGGCGGTAGCGGGGAACTGAAGGTCCTCGGCATTCTCCACCTTGTAGCCAATGCCAAACGCGGTCACATATTGCTTAAGAATGGTAATGGCTTCGGAGTCGTTCAACGCTGCGCGAAGTCTTTGAGGGTCACCAATCGCGGAAATGGTGAACGGCGGCGAGTATTTCTTACCGTGCAACGACAGCACGTTGCCGGAACAGATGACCGCCGAATTGAACAGCACCCGCTGATCCATAATCATCAGCGCATCGGCACCGCCGGCCCACAAGGCATTCACCACCGATTCGACGTCCTGCTGGTGGATCACGTAATCGTTGATATTGGCGGTCGTGCCGTTGTTGTTGACTGCGTTCTCCCACAACGGAGAATCATCCAGCGTTACCGTTACGCCGCTGCCGCTGAGCGCGGGCAGCATCAGGCTGGAATCCACATTGCTGGAGTCCTTGCCTTGGTTCTGTGTGCTGTCGGTGCCATCGGTGCCATCGGCCTTGAGCGCGTCCGTAAGATTGGCGACCTGTTTGGTCAGATCGCTGACGTCCTGCTGCAGCTGGTTGGCCTCGTCCACGCCTTGCTCCACCAGATCGGCCGTATCGTTGGTGGCGGCAACCGTACGATTGACCCTCACGTTGGTGCTCAGCAGAAAACCGGTCAAGGCAATGACGACGAATACCGCGACACCACCCCATAGGGAGTGCCGTGCACCGTGCTTACCTACATGTCTGGCCATGAATTTCCTGTCTTCTTGCCGACTCTGGTCGCCGCTTTCGAGTGTAGCCACTATTATGACTTTTAGCCTATTGAATGGAGACTATGCTGATGGCTGACGAAGAGCTGCACGAAACCGACTCGAACAACCAGAAGGACTGGCAGAGCGAGACCTCATCCAGCACCGTTGCTGACGAGACCGCCAGCAAAGACACCGAGCAGAACGCAGAGAACGCTTCTGCCGAGGAAGGCGCGGCTTACGGCGTGAATATGGAGCAGGTGCAGGCCGTGCTCAACGCCACTGCCGATAAGGCCACGCTGACCCCGCAGATGCAGCGTATGATGAACCGCCAGGCGGAGAACACCAAGCGCGTTGAAGAAACCATTAAGGGCACCAAGTCGAACCCGCGTTGGTTCGTGCCGCTGTTCTGCGCGTTTATGATCATCGGCCTGATTTGGTGCGTGGTGTACTACCTCTCCCCGTCCGGTTCCTGGCCGATTCCGAACATCGGTGCGTGGAACCTCGGCATCGGTTTCGCCCTGATCATGATCGGATTCCTGATGACGATGGGATGGCGCTGAGTTCCGGCTCGTTGCGCTTATCTATCGGTAGATCGTTTTTTCTATCGTTAGGTTGTTCTTAGTTCTTATGAGAAAGGCCGACCTCCCGTATGCGGAGGTCGGCCTTTTTCGTGCCTTAGCCTGTTCATCCACAGCTATCCACCACTTATCCACGACTTATCCACTACGTTATCCACAGCCTGTGGATGAATTACACCCATGTATTTTCCACCGAATGTGGAAACCATGTGGATAAGTGGTGGATAAGCGGCGTTTCGTCGGTGTATATCTCGTGCATAACTTTGGCTTGGCATACATCGCCACAGCGAGGGAACAGTTATACACCCGAGTTATCCACTGCAACAAACCCAATAATACCGCGGCATTCCTAACTTATCCACATAAGTTATCCACAGTCTTATGCACTTTTCTACACACTTGTGCACAAGTCACCATTGTGGATAACTCATTATCGTGGATAACTCGTCATTGCGCGCATCTCATTACTGTGGATATCTTCATACGGCACACACCCACTCGCCGAACGACGATATCCACATCGCCGCTTTCCGCACATACACTGATGCCGGGCACTGCATGTTCCGCAATACCCGGCATCAATCGTTTTTTTTTACAGCCATATCAAGCCATATCAAGCCATATCAAGCCATATCAAGCCATATCAAGCCATATCAGTGCAGGGAGCCGAAACTCATCCACCCGTAAGGATTGGCCATATTGCACAACAGAATCAACGCAATGACCAGCACCACCATGGCCCAGCCGTACACCTGCATGCGCCATTTCAGGCTTTTACCGCGCCACGCCGGCACACCACCCACCAGCAGCCATGTGAGTATTCCACCCACTACAAAGCCGCCGACATGCGCCTGCCACGCCACGCCACCGACCACGAACGGCAAGGCGAAGTTCACCGCCATCCAGATCAACATGGAGCGGATATCGGCGCCGATACGGCGATATACCACCAGCAATGATGCAAACAGGCCAAATAAGGCTCCAGAAGCCCCATAGGCTGCCATCTGCCAGCCGATGCCTCCCGGAGCCACCGCAGCCCACACCATAAGTCCCAGGGAGCCGCCAAGGCCGGAAATCACATACAGTCCCAAGAACCGCCAGTGGCCGATCATTCGTTCCAGCACTGGGCCCACGGAATACAGAGCAATCATGTTGAACAGGATATGCAATAGCGAGTTCGGCGCATGCAGGAACATCGAGGTGATGAGCGTCCACGGCTCAGCCACCAGTCTGACCGGAGCCGCCATGCCGAGGTACATCAACCAAGCCCTCAGGCCCGGGGCAATAAATCCCAACAATACCTCCAGTAGCCACACTGCCACGCACGCAACAATCAGCGCCCAGGTCATCACCGGACCACCGCGCTCCCACTGGTATCGAATCTCCCGTTGTGTAGGAATATGCATGCAGCCCACTGTATCGAAGGTCTCGGATGCGTTCCACGCGCCGCGAAGATGCCGAGCCGGCCAAGGGCAGACGGGCGCGGATGAATCGCCCACGAATGTCATTCCACCCAATCGTCACAAACAGCGGCCTAGAATAGGGAGCAGAGTCGGTCTGAATGGGCATACCGACCAGACGATCCCTAGGGAAAGGAGCCGTCATGGAGAACAAGTCTTCTAACGGTTGGAAGTTCTTCGCACTGCTGTTCGGCGGATTGCTCGCCGCGCTTGTTGGCCTGTACATCTACAAGCAGCAGAACCCGGATTACGATCCGTGGGAGGAGCCGTGGGAGAACAGCTCCTCGCCGGTCGACCTAGGTCTGAATAAGGCCGAGGATGAGGCCGATGACGAGGCGAAAGCCGCCCCGGCCGAAGCCTGATAGGGCGGTCTTTCAACGCAAGAAGCCCCGCAACCGATGGATGTCGGTTGCGGGGCTTCTTATGCTCCGGCGGCCGTCAGGCCAGAGGAGCAGTGTGCCAGATACGCGGAGCCGTTGAAGCGGGAAGCCCGGTGGGCTTCCCGTAGGCGACGCCGAGCGGCG
>ENA-OPZN01000034-OPZN01000034.1-human-gut-metagenome-genome-assembly--contig:-NODE-34-length-59216-cov-6.822082_pt1 | contig 59216 bp, 66 predicted proteins | sample MGYA00242483_ERZ504503 | MGnify/ENA primary metagenome ERZ504503 (study PRJEB26092, sample SAMD00036285) | human gut metagenome | host: Homo sapiens | study: EMG produced TPA metagenomics assembly of... | reverse complement strand
TGCAACAGCTTCAGCATCTTTCTTAATCTTCTCCAATTTGTGAGCACGCTGTTTTCAGTTCTTCAGCCAACATTTTTCTTTGCAGCCGGAGAAGCAATCACAGCTTTACCTGTCGGAATAAGATAGTTACGACCATAACCAGACTTAACGGTTACAATATCATTCTTGTAGCCCAAGTTAACTACGTCTTCTTTCAAAATCAGTTCCATATTCTTATTCCTCCTTTATTATTTCATCATATCAGTTACGAAAGGCAGCAAAGCCAAGTGACGAGCTCTCTTAACAGCCTGCGCAATACGACGCTGGAACTTCAATGAAGTACCTGTAATACGGCGCGGAAGGATTTTACCCTGTTCGTTCAAGAATTTCTTCAAGAATTCAGGATCTTTGTAGTCGATGTACTTAATACCGCTCTTTTTGAAACGACAGTATTTTTTCTTCTTAACGTCTACTGAAGGCGGAGTTAAATATCTGATTTCTGATTGTTGCTGTGCCATGATTAGTTTTCCTCCTTTTTAGTTGATTTTACATTTCTTCTCTTAGCAGCGTATTCTGCAGCGTACTTATCCATCTTGAAAGTCAAGAAACGGATTACACGTTCGTCACGACGGTAGTTAACTTCCAGCTTCTCGATTACAGACGGTTCTGCTTTGAATTCAATCAGTTGATAGAACCCTGTAGATTTTTTCTGAATTGGGTAAGCCAATTTTTTCAATCCCCAGTTTTCTTCATTGATGATCTCCGCACCTTCCTGAGTAAGGATAGCTTTGAACTTCTCTACGCTTCCTTCATCTGAACATCAGACAAAACGGGAGTTAAAATGAAACGGTTCGTATTGATTCATACTATTCGTTAATTAAATTAATTAATAATGATTTTTTATTTGCGCGGCAAAGGTACGACTTTTCAATTAAGAAACCAAGACTTCCCATATATTTATGCAATAAAGATTCTTAAAAAAGAGAGATTTATCTTCCAAACCCTCCTTTCCTTACTTTATATATAGGTGAAATGTCGTATATTTGACAAAGTTGTTTAAACAATAATTACATGATAGAACAATTCAATTTTGACATTCAAACTGATATTTGCCATTCTAAATGGAAAAGTATCGGCTGCCATTAACAGAAAGCTGAGCCGGAATTTCCGATTAAATGACATGGAAATTACACCGGAGCAATGGACCGTACTACTCTACCTTTGGGAAAAGGATGGAGTTACCCAACAGGAGTTGTGCAACGCCACTTTTAAAGATAAGCCCAGCATGACCCGACTGATTGACAACATGGAAAGACAACACCTGGTTATACGCGTACCAGACAAAAAAGATCGTCGAACCAACAAAATTCACCTGACAGAGAATGGGAAGAAACTAGAAGAAAAAGCGCGTTTCATCGCCAACAAGACATTAAAAGAAGCCTTACACGGACTTACATTAGAAGAATTAAGAATCAGCCAGGAAGTGCTTCGGAAAATATTTACCAACACAAAAGACTAAAAAAGCGGAATGATTCAGACTCGTCACCCTCAGCAAGAAGCATAAAAATCATTTCATTTGTCAAGCTTTTATAAAACGACTTATATATATGCTCAAATTTCCGTTTTTTTTCACGAAATAATTTTTTGGATAAAAGAATTATGCTTTAATTTGTAACCATGAATAAATAAACCATAAAAAGAAGACACACATGAAAAGCTTATTACAGAATTTAGGAGTGATATTGGTTATCATCGGTGCTGTGATTCTCATTGCAAGCTATGCAACAGGCAATGTCAACGACAACACAGTATTGGGAGTTTCTTTATTAGTCGTTGTTGCCGGACTGATTTCATATATCATCCTGAACAAAGAATTACAGATTGATTTTTTTCAATCAACAGCAATAAAAAAGCCTGAATGTTTAATTCAGGCTTTTTTATTGCTCACTTCCGAAACTCCTTTATTCACCTTCCGGAGTAATCAATTTATATCCCTTTCCGTGAATATTGATAATCTCAATTGAATCATCTTCTTTCAGGTGCTTACGCAATTTTGTGATATACACATCCATACTTCTTGCATTGAAGTAATTATCGTCAATCCAGATAGTTTTCAGCGCAAAGTCTCTCTGAAGAATTTCATTTGCATGTGCACAAAGCAAGCCCAGCAATTCAGATTCTTTTGTAGTCAACTTAGTCTGCTTGTCACCAATTGACAGAATCTGTTTCTGAGTATCAAAAGTAAAACGACCAATCTTGTACACTGTACTTTCACGGTTACGTTTTCCACGTACACGACGCAAAATAGCTTCAATACGGAATGTCAGCTCTTCCATACTGAAAGGCTTTGTAATATAATCGTCCGCACCAATCTTGAATCCTTCCAGAATATCTTCTTTCAGCGTTTTAGCTGTCAAGAAAATAATAGGAACTTCCGCATTTGCCTGACGGATTTCCTGTGCCAAAGTAAAACCATCTTTTCTTGGCATCATTACGTCTGTTACCACCAAATCATATTTACTCTTCAGAAAAGCCTTGAATCCAACTTCTCCATCTGGGAAAAGATCTGCATTGTAACCTTTTGCCTGTAAATATTCTCTCAAAAGCATGCCAAGATTCTCATCATCTTCGCACAGCAAAATACGCAATTTGTCATCCATATCTTATTCTTCTTTAAATAATGGTATAGTAATTATAAATTTTGTTCCTACATTCAATTCGCTTTCCGCCCGGATAGAGCCTTTATGGTCTGCGATTATTTTCTTTACATAAGCCAACCCAAGTCCAAAACCTTTCACATCATGCAAGTTTCCAGTATGAACCCGATAGAACTTATCGAATATCTTTTTCAAGTTTTCTTTCTTTATTCCGATACCGTTATCCTCAATAGAAATGCACAATTTTCCGCTTTCATTCCATGTACGGATTTTCAAGGCAATGTCACGATCCGGACTCTTATATTTCACTGCATTATCCAGCAAGTTAAATACCACATTGGTAAAATGCATTTCATCCACAAAAATCACCGGATCCTGCGCATTCAATTCCGCCTCCAGCGTACCATTGTTTTTTTCTACTTTCAAACGGAAGGTATTCACCACTCCATTAATCAACTCATGTGCATCAATTTCCTTTTTCTTAAGTGTCACACTCTGCCGTTCAAACATAGACATCTGCAACACCTTTTCTACCTGAAAACGCAAACGCTTCGTTTCATCATTGATAACTCCTGATATATGTTTAAACATCACAGGCGATTTACCCACTGCCGGATCATTCAACATCTGGGCAGCCAACGATATGGTAGAAATCGGAGTCTTAAACTCATGCGTCATGTTGTTGATGAAATCATTCTTAATTTCAGTCAAGCGTTTCTGACGGAAAATAATGTAAATCGTGAAAATAAACGTAATCAACAACACCACCGTAAAGATGATGGATGGAATCATAAACTTCACTGAACTGAATATGTAATTATCCAGTGTAGGGAAGAAAATATTCACAAAGCCCATCTTGGCAGGAGGATCTTTTTCAAAAAGTAAACGAGAATAGATTTTTTCATCGTCATGCACATAATCTGAACAACGGTACACCTCTTTCCCGTCCCGGTCTGTCACCGAAAAATGATAAGGAATATCGATACCATTATTAAACAGTTCTGTTTTCAGGAAGTGGTCAAGCTGTTTAAAGTTGACTCTTTCTTTCAGAGGCTTGTCACTTGCCGTATAAAGAATATTGTACACCACCTCATCCAGCAATGCACGCTGATACACATAACGTTCTTTCAGAATCTCCTGCAATGCACGCGATGTTTGTGGAATAGTTCTTCCTGTAGATATGACCACCTTCGGCACATTCGACGGCCGATTCATAATGGTCTTCAACTCAAAAGTAGAGTAAGTAGAACCGTCAGGTGCGGTAATTGTATACTGATGATGTTCTACCACATTCTCGCCTGCATCATTCTTTTCCTGGTATTGTCTGGACAACAGTGCTGCACGTTCCTGCGCTGCGACATCTTTCTCCAGATATTTTTTCGTTTCAACCAGTTCCAGGTTATGCACAGCCTTTCCCAAGCTGCGGTTTACATTCTCTTCAAACTGACTACGCCGCATTTTGACCATCTCCTCAATATAGCTTACCTGCAAATAAAGCAAGCTCAAGAAAGACAGTCCCATTACAACTCCTAATATCCAAATAGTCGATTTTTTTCATACGGACAAATTTAACAACCTGACAAATACGACGCTAACAGATTAACAAGCTTTAAATAAGATTTTGTCGTATATTAACCATAAATCAAATTTTACCTGATAAAATCATCACTATCTATCATTTTCAGCACTTGTACAATACAAAAATAATAGAATTTTGATTAATAACAAATAAATAGAGGTTTGTTTAAGCTAAGTTAAACAAAAAAAGCCGTGCTTTTTAAGAAACAACGGCTTTTTTATCTATAAAAATCACAACTAATATTATGCTTCGTCCTTTTCTTGCTCTTCAAATTCCTTCATCAGCTTGGTCTGTACATCCGTCGGAACCAGTTCATAGCTGGCAAATTTCATAATAAATGAAGCACGACCTCCAGTCAATGAACTCAAAGAAGTAGAATAGTTCGACATTTCTTTCAATGGAACTTTAGCACTCAACTTTTCATATCCCTTTTCACTGGTCATACCCATAATCATACCGCGACGACCCTGCATGTCACTCATCACGTCACCCAACTTGTCGCTCGGAACGAATACTTCCACATCATAAATCGGTTCCAAAATCTTCGGACCTGCATTCTTAAATGCTTCACTAAACGCATGACGACCAGCCAGCATGAAGGAAATTTCATTTGAATCTACTGGGTGCATCTTACCGTCGTACACAATAACACGTACATCACGTGCGTATGAACCAGTCAGCGGTCCCTGTTCCATACGACTCATGATACCTTTCAAAATAGCCGGCATGAAACGGGCATCAATTGCTCCACCAACTACACTGTTGACAAATACGAGCTTACCACCCCATTCCAAGTCGATTACTTCCGTACCCTTCACGTTCATCTTATACTCCTGACCGTTGAACTTGTAGACTTCCGGAGCAGGCATACCCTCATAATAAGGTTCTACAATCAAGTGAACTTCACCAAACTGTCCGGCACCACCCGACTGTTTCTTATGACGATAGTCTGCACGAGCCGACTTAGTAATTGTTTCACGATATGGAATCTTAGGTTCATAGAACTGAATCTGCAACTTTTCGTTGTTTTCCAGACGCCATTTCAATGTACGCAGATGGAATTCTCCCTGACCGTGTACCAGAATCTGACGCAATTCCTTAGACTGTTCTACAATCCAAGTCGGGTCTTCTTCACGCATACGGTTCAATACCGCCATCATCTTTTCTGTATCGGCTTCATTTACTGGCTTGATAGCTCTCGTATACTTCGGATTCGGATATTTAATGAAATTGAATCGGTTCTCACAATCCTTGCCATTCAAGGTATTGCCCGTCTTCACATCTTTCAATTTTACTGTACAGCCAATATCTCCCGCACGCAGTTCGTCCACTTTTTCACGGTTGGCACCTGCACATACATAAAGCTGTGCCATACGTTCTTTCGAACCTCTGTCTGCGTTGCTCAAATCATCACCTTCATGCACCACACCACTCATTACTTTAAAGTACTGTACATCTCCGATATGAGGTTCCACAGCTGTCTTAAAGAAGTAAAGTGAAGTAGGACCATTCGGATCGGGAGGAACAGGAACACCACGTGTATTGTGAACTACCGGCATTTCATCCACGAACGGTACCACATTGCCCAAGAATTCCATCAAGCGACGCACGCCCATATCTTTACCTGCACATACGCAGAATACCGGGAACATACCTCTGGCAGCCAAACCCTTACGGATACCTTCACGCATTTCATCTTCTGTCAGCGATTCAGATTCAAAGAATTTTTCCATCAGGCTCTCGTCGTGTTCAGCCGCAGCTTCCACCAGCGTCTTATGCCATTCCTGCGCTTTTTCCATTTCTTCTGCCGGAATGTCTTCAATAGTTGGAGCACCGCCGTCCGGTCCCCAAGAATATTTCTTCATTAAAAGTACATCAATCAACGAATTGAAGTCGGGTCCTGTACTAAGCGGATACTGAACCGGAACAACTTTAGAACCATAATTCTCTTTCAACTGTTCAAGCACATGGTCAAAATCGCATTTTTCACTATCCAACTGGTTTACCAGGAAAATCACCGGCTTACCCAGTTTTTCAGTATAACGGAAGTGATTCTGTGTACCCACTTCCGGACCATATTGCCCGTTCAATAACAAGATGGCTGTATCAGTCACATTCAATGCGGTAATGGCAGCTCCCACGAAGTCATCACTTCCCGGACAGTCGATAATATTCAACTTCTTTCCGTTCCATTCTACATGATACACAGTAGAAAATACCGAATATCCGTATTCCTGCTCTACCGGGAAATAATCACTCACCGTATTCTTGGCAGTAATTCTTCCGCGACGTTTTATAATACCACTCTCATAGAGCAAAGCTTCTGTGAGAGTGGTTTTACCTGAGCCATCATTACCGAGAAGGGCAATGTTCTTGATTTCGTTTGTCTGATATACTTTCATGGTATTTCAAGATTTAGTTTAGTAACGAAAGGATATGCTTTTCATATCTCTTATTTTTTAACGAAGCGCAAATTAGAGATTATAATTCAGAAAAACAATAAAAAGTTTCGTGTTACTAAACTATGTTTTCAGACATACAAAATTTTGTATTCCTTCTTTCCTCCCATAAATTATCCGTATCTTTACACCCGTAAAACAACTTCTTACAGTAGATTAATTATGGCTGGAATCTATCTTCATATCCCTTTTTGCAAAACGACGTTGCATTTACTGCGACTTCTTTTCTACGACAGAAAAATGATAAAAAAAAGTACATACGTACAGGCTCTTTCCAAAAGAACTTGAGCTGCGAAAAAACTATCTGGATGGAGAAATTATTGACACCATCTACTTTGGTGGAGGTACTCCTTCACAATTAGAAGAAAAAGATTTCATTCAGCTTTTTGAAACCATCTATAATATATATACTGTAAATCCGGAAGCCGAAATTACGATTGAAGCAAATCCCGACGATCTGACACCTGAATACATAGCCATGCTGCGTACCCTCCCGTTTAACCGATTAAGCATGGGCATACAAACCTTCAAGGAAGACACTCTTCGCCTGCTTCACCGCCGGCACACGGCTGCTCAGGCTCAACAAGCATACCAACGTTGCCGAGAAGCTAGTTTTCAGAATATCAGTATCGACTTGATATACGGACTGCCCGGAGAAACATTAGAAGATTGGCAAAAAGACCTTCAAACAGCCCTTCAGATGCGTCCGGAGCATATTTCAGCCTATCACCTGATTTATGAAGAAGGTACTCCTTTATGGAACTTGAAAGAAGCACATCAAGTGGAAGAAACGGATGAAGATTTAAGTGTTTCCTTATTCAAGGAGTTGATACATACCCTCAAAAGTAACGGATATGAACATTATGAAATATCCAATTTCTGCCGCCCGGGATTTCATTCACGCCACAACTCCAGCTACTGGACAGGTAAAAAATACCTGGGTTGCGGTCCTTCTGCCCATTCATACGACGGGACTTCCAGACAATGGAACGTAGCTTCCCTTTCTCAGTATATACAAGGTATTCAAAAAGGAACACCTTATCAGGAAAAAGAAGAACTTGATCTGTATACGCGCTATAATGACTTTATCATTACCCGCCTGCGCACTGCTTACGGTATCCCCACCCATATACTGAAAGAGACATTTGGAGAAACCTTATTCGATTACTGCATGCGCATGGCTTCTCCTCACTTGAAACAAGGTTTTCTGACACTTGATAATCACGTCATGAAGCTCACAGAAAAAGGGATATTTATTTCTGATGGAATTATGAGCGACCTGCTATGGGTGGACGATTAGATTATTTAACACTTTTCAGATAGGGGGATATTCACATTTTGGCGTTTTCATTACAAACCCCTAAAAACAACGCATTATGGAAACTCAAAAAATTATTCTGCCCTTCTTTTACGCATTATTCCATGCTGGTTTCTCGCCAGAAGAAAACTCGTCCCCTATTCTTTCACCACAAAAAGAATTGGCATTACATTCAGAATTAACCCTCGTTTCTTCAGAAGAATCTGAAAAGGAATAACCCTACACACATTGTTCTCTATCACACATTCACAAAAAAAATTCCGGTAATGAAAACCAGCTAACCGCTTTATTTCATTCCGGAATTCATTTTATTTTTCAGAAGAATGCGCTAACGCCTCTCTTATTTAGCCAGACTGTATACAATGTCCATAATCTGCTTACCGATTTCATCAGCAGCTTCCATTGTAGAAGCTTCTGAGTATACACGAATAATCGGTTCTGTATTACTCTTACGCAGGTGAACCCACTTATCAGGGAAATCAATCTTCACACCGTCAATATCATTGATTTCTTCATTCTTGTAAAGTTCTTTTACCTTCGCCAAGATAGCATCTACATTTGTTTCCGGAGTCAGGTCAATACGATTCTTCGCAATGAAATAGTTAGGATAAGTAGCACGCAATTCGCTTACTTTCTTTCCTTCGTGTGCCAGATGACTCAAGAACAAAGCAATACCCACCAATGCATCACGTCCGTAGTGAGATTCCGGATAAATCACTCCACCATTACCTTCACCGCCGATAACCGCATTAGTAGCTTTCATCTTGGTTACTACATTTACTTCACCTACTGCAGAAGCGTTGTATTCCATGCCGTATTTACGAGTTACATCACGCAGTGCACGAGTTGAACTCAAGTTAGAAACTGTATTACCCGGAGTATGCTTCAATACATAATCTGCTACTGTAACCAGTGTATATTCTTCTCCATACATAGCTCCGTTCTCACAGATAATAGCCAGACGGTCTACGTCGGGGTCTACCACAAAGGCTACATCACAAGTTCCTTTCTTCATCAAGCCCATGATGTCACCCAAGTTCTTTTCCAGAGGTTCCGGATTATGCTGGAAGTCGCCCGTCGGTTCGCAATACAATTTTTCTACATGCTGTACGCCCAACTGCTCCAACAACTGAGGCAATACCACACCACCAACAGAGTTTACGCAATCAATTGCTACGCGGAAATTAGCCTTACGGATAGCTTCTACGTCTACCAATTTCAATGCCAATACGCTGTCAATATGTTTCTGGTTGTATGTATTATCTTCACGATACTTACCAATATGTTCGATGTCTGCAAATTCAAATTCTTCTGCAGCAGCAATACGCAATACCTCATTACCTTCTGCCGCATTCAGGAATTCACCATGTTCGTTCAACAACTTCAAGGCATTCCATTGTCTCGGATTATGGCTGGCAGTCAAAATAATACCACCGCATGCTCCTTCCATAGTTACAGCAAGTTCTGTAGTCGGAGTAGAAGCCAACCCGATATTTACTACATCGAATCCCATTCCCATCAACGTTCCGCAAACCACATTTTTCACCATTTCACCAGAAATACGTGCATCACGGCCCACTACAATCTTATTTGATTTATTGGTCGTAGTCTTACGAATCAATGTAGCATACGCTGAAGTGAATTTCACGATGTCCAAAGGATTCAATCCTTCGCCGGCATGTCCGCCTATGGTGCCACGAATACCGGAAATAGATTTAATAAGTGTCATAAATAAAGGTTTTAATTATTTAGGTTATTTAAGTTATCACCGTTTTAAATAAGTCAACTCATAAAAACATGGATATACAGACTGGGTGGCAGAAGAGGTTCCCTGACTATGCGGTACGATTAACTTTACACGTGCGATTTTTTCGGAACTAGTTGTATATCCTGGTGTCAGATAGCGAAACGGAATCAACCAGCCAGAAGGCACAGATTGCGTCCCATACATGCCATACATGCTATAAGAATCATTACGAGTAAACGAAGCAGAATAAGATTCACCGCTAATGGTCAGTTTAAAATCTTCTCCTTTAATCGTATACGAAGGATTGGACACGTGAAAATTAGCCAGCAATGTGTCTCCGGCCGTAAATCCTAAGTCACTGCGTGTCTGAAGTGCCACTTCTACAAAACGTGCAACCATTTCATACGCTCCATCTCCCAACACTTCTTTACCAGGTCCACGATTATCCACATGCATATACACTCCACTTTCTTCAAGCAGCACATATTCATTTTCTTTCGTAGTAGAATCCTGCGCAGCAAAATCTGCCTCAGAAATCACCTTTATATCATTTTCCAAAATGTACTTATTAATAGCATCTGCTTCCTCTTCCTTCATTTCAGCGTAGGTTTTTCCGTTATTACAACTCTGCAGCGCCAACATTATCAGGGCAGTTACAGCCCACAACAAATAGTTCTTTTTCATCTTAATAAGCATGTTTACACGGGCAAATGTAGTAAAATGTTTCAAAAACATCCTTCCTATTTTGTCCAATTATGTCTAATATTGTTCAAGAATAAAAATTTCTCACTAATTTTTCAATAACAAGCTCTCATATTTCACCAAAGCCTGCTTAAACAAGTCTACAGCCTCATCCATCGTACCGTAAAACTCTCCACCGGAAGCATTCAAATGCCCACCTCCATTGAAGAATTCAGCGGCTACCTGATTACAGGGGAATGCTCCTACCGAACGAAGCGAAACCTTAATCATATCCTTCTCGGTATCTTCACGCAAGAATACCGAAAAGCAAATTCCCTTCATCTGGAGAGGAATATTTACAAAACCTTCCGTATCTCCTTTTACATAACGGAATTTGCCCTGTTCTTCCTTTGAAAGACAAATTAAAGCTGCACGAAACTGAGGATATACCTGCATTTTCTCATAAAGCACATACCCCATCAGGCGAAGACGTCCTTCTGAATACGTATTGAAAACTTTACGATAAATATCATCTTTATCAATGCCCTTAGACAGCAGTTCGCTGATAATGAAATAAATCTCACGATTATTGGAGTTATAAGTAAAACCTCCCGTATCCGTCATCATTCCGGTATAGATACATTCTGCACCTTCCAAAGTAATGTCATCAAAACATCCCAGACGACATATCAGTCTGAAAATCAACTCTGAAGTAGAAGAGATTTCCGGATGTGAAATAGTCACCCGACAAAAAGGTTCCGGATTCAGATGGTGGTCAATCATCACCTTTCTTCCCTGTGCATCTCTTACTGCATCTGCCATCCGGTCAATACGCGACAATGCGTTAAAATCAAGGCAACAGATTACATCTGCCTCAGCAATCAGCTTATCGGCAAACTCAGCGTATTTATCATAACGAATAATATCTTTTGCTCCAGGCATCCACCGCAAAAAGTCAGGAAATGCATTAGGTACAATCACATTCACGGTCTTGCCATGTACAGACAAAAAATGATACAAGCCCAACGAAGAACCCAACGCATCCCCGTCAGGAGAAACATGGGTCACAATCACCACTTTATCAGCCCGGTCAAAATAGGTCTCAACTTTATCAATATGGGCCTGAAGAATTACTTTTGACAACATATTCTTTTTCTTAAACTTACACTTTTGAAAGGAGCAAAAGTACAAATTTATTTTTAGAAACTACAGTACAACGGAATAAGAACCTTGAACAGAAAGGTCTGTATAAGATATTTTAAGTAATTGACATTCCCTTATAAGCTTATCACGGAAAGCATCATTCAGTGAGCTGTCCAAAATTACTTGCCGAATGGCAAACAGTTTGTCCAACTGCAAAAGGCTCCCTTTAAATCCCTTACAAATATATGCATACTCCAAAGGAAAACGCGATGAAGACTCATACATTCTCCAGCGGGCATCATTCAACACTGCAACGTGTATATTTCGAATGCACAGCAGTCCGGTTTCAGAGTGGTGGGTGGAGACACAGTCTTTCTTACGGGTGTAGACTTCCGAACGAAAGAAATACAACTGTTCCGGTGCGTCTCCTGCATATTCCACACAAGACACCGCTACAAACAGATTACAAACCGCCAATAAACGAATCCAATCGGAAGCCTTGCGGTGTATTCCGGATGCCCAGCAAAGATAAAGGCAAATAATCACTCCAGCCAGCAGACAGGCTTGAGGGGATGATAAATAGACGGAAGTAATCTGAGAACCGGCCAGCTGCTGTACTCCCTGCATGGATTCATTCAAGATTAAAGTACTCCATTCCAACAAGGTAATCACCGTATTTCCCACTATAGGGACGGAAGCCAAGCATAACGCAGCAAACGTCAGCACCAGTATTACACCAGCTAATATAACTACAACCAAATTAGCCAGCAGAAAATAGGTCGGGAAACTTCCAAAGTAATACAGAATGAAAGGCAACGTACCTAGCTGAGCCGACATAGACAGACTGAGGGTATTCCATACATAACGCAACACACGATTTTTGATACATAAGCTACGCGAGAACAAGGGATAAAACGCCAGAATAGAAAAGACGGCAGCAAAGGACAACTGAAAACTTATATCAAAAAGAAAGAATGGATTATACACCAGCATCAGGAAAGCAGCCAATACCAGGGAGTGCATACCCGAAAAACGTTCTTCCAGACAGAATGAGGCAAGGGTGTATAGACTATACATCACCACTGCACGCACCACCGACGAACTTAATCCGGAAATAAAGGCAAAGCCCCACAACAAGCAGACAACCAGCAGAGCCAGCATTTTGCGCCCATGCTTCAGATAAGTCAACGGATAAAACAGCCACAAAAGAATACATGAAAAAATCCCCACATGCAACCCCGACAACGCCAGCACATGACTGGCACCTGCCGCGCTGTACACTGCTTTCAATTCCGGAGTCAACTCACTTTTCTCTCCGATTGTCAATGCCGACACCACAGCCTGTACATCTTCCTCTAACCCCCAACTTTGATATACATCTACCACCTTTTGCTGCCATACCTTTGCCCGCTGCATGAAAGACAACGAATGAGGTTTTCCCGTACAGCGCCAGTTCCCGGCATAAGCCAAAGCCGTTCCGCTGATACCTTTTCGCAAAAGATAATCCCCATAATCAAATCCGGTCAGCTCCTTTTCAGAAAAAGGACGTGAAACTTTTGCATAGAAACAAACACTGTCACCACAAGCTAAAGGATTTGACAGAGAGTCCGGCATCCATGACAAAAGGATATTCCGGTCTACCCTTTTCCATTTGCCACCAGACAACCGCTGCATTTCTACACGCACTTCCGCCCGAAGTGTCTTCCCTCTGACTTCCGGCACACTTTCCACTATACCTTTATATATAGCGGGAGCTCCATCCCAGCTATATTGCACCGTTTCCCTTTGATGAAGTACCGATATTCCTCCCCACAAGAAAAAAGCCCCTCCAGCCACTCCGCCGAAAAGCCATCTCCACCGCCAACGGGAAAGCCAGAATACTCCTCCGCAAATACCGGCAAAAAACAGCCATATTGCAGCCCCATATTGCCATGAAAGATTTTCCGGCCACAACGTGTCGAATAAAAATACGTTCGTCGCAGACAAATAGTCAACCGGAACAAAGGGTACGCTATCAAAGAATGTAAGGTTCCCAATACTTACTCCACATATTTCAACTCCTGAATAGCTTTTATCATATCCGGCGCCTTAAAAACAGAACTACCGGCCACCAGCACATCTGCTCCGGCACGTTGCAGCAAAGGAGCATTTTCCGGATTGACACCTCCGTCCACTTCGATAAGAGCAGAAGCCCCATTACGGGTTATCATTCACGAAGTTGCTCAATCTTTTTTAATGTATTAGGAATAAATTTCTGACCACCGAATCCCGGGTTGACACTCATGAGCAACACCATATCCACCTCTGTGATAATATCCTCCAACACGGAGACCGGTGTAGCCGGATTCAACGTAACTCCCGCCTTCATACCCGCTTCCTTAATCTGCTGAATGACGCGATGCAAATGAGGGCATGCCTCATAGTGCACATTCATCATCATGGCTCCTAACTTCTTCACTTCCTGAATAAATTTCTCCGGCTGTACAATCATCAGATGCACATCCAGCGGTTTCTGACTAAGTTCTGCCACATATTTTAATACAGGAAAGCCAAAAGAAATATTGGGAACAAACACCCCGTCCATAATGTCCAGGTGCAACCAGTCAGCCTCGCTTTGATTTATTTTTCCAAGTCACTCCTTAAATCAGCAAAATTTGCAGAGAGCAAGGAAGGAGCTACCATAATTTTTCCATTGATCTGTTTTAGTTAAGATTCTTTTCAACAAAGATAAGCATCTTTTCTCATAAATCAACTATAAAAGATTATTTGCTCACATTAAAGCGTAAGCCTAACTGCAGATTAAAATTGAACGGGTGTTCTTTTCGTATCGTCTCCACGCCGCTATGGTCATCAAAATAATAAGCAACTCCCGGTTCCACATACAATCCAAGACGTGAGGTAAAGTTCACCTGTGCTCCGGCAGCAGCGGTTACAGACCACTGAAGCGGATTCACATCCAACGATGTATTTTCCGACGTACGCTCTCCTCCATTTGTCACCGTGATGGTTTCCAATTTTCCGGATACACATTTTTCCATTACTCCCCCGGCCGATGCATATACCGAAAGCCAGTTATTTTTCCAGATGGAGCGATGCAGTTTGAGCGGGATACCTATATAGTGCAATTTCTGCGTTTCTTCCACGTACGATTTAGAGCCGGAATGAATATCAGAAGAAAGCAATGTATAGTTCAGTCCTGTTTCCAGTGCCCAATCTTCATGAAACTGCCAGGCTACCGTCAATCCTACCGTAACAGGAATATGATGCTTTACCGTCGTCTGAGGAGCCTGTATCGCATTCTCCAGTAGCACCTGACTGTAAGCCAGTCCGTTATTATTTATCGGAGAAGCATTCAAATCAGGAGAAGTAAAATAAGCCGAACGGGCTACAAAACTTCCCATTCCATCAAATGTATTCAAAGAGCTATAAGGTGTATTTCCAGCACCAACACCCACAGAAAAGCCTGAAGATTTATCCGACTTATTTTTCAGTGCCATGGCATTACGTTCCATCTGTTCCCGGTCAGCCGCACGACTCTCTTTCACTTTCCGGCTTCTTTCGGCAGCACTAGTCTCTTCTAGCTCTTGCGGTCTTGCACTCTCCTTTTCTTCAACCGACTCTATCGGTTCCTCCTGTTCAGCCAATGCAACCGAAGCAGGGTCTACCTCTACTATTTCTTCCGGCACTTCTCCGGCAGATCTCTTAGAAGAAACATTGGCCAAAAGAGCCACAGGTTCTTTCTGGAAAGGCTCAGCATGCTTTACTTCAGCCACTTGTTCATCTAAAGAAGAAGTTTGCGCTGGCAAAGGCGTATTCTTCACCTCCACCGCCAGTTCCTGATTACGGAAGTCCGCTTCTGGAGAAGACCAGAACCAGTACGTCAGGGAAGACACCAGCAAGACCAGCACTGCCGCTGCTGCCTGCCACCGTCTCCATATCGGAATCACCTTTGGAGTCTTCGGCTCTTCCAGCTCCTTGGACAACTTGTCCCAAAGGCCTTCAGGAAGAGGCTCGGAATAGTCCTCCATCCGGTTACGTAAATTATTAATCCATTCTTTCTCGCTCTTCATTGCCTATAATTTCTTTCTATATTCATTGATTTTCTTTGCCAATAAGGTCTTTGCCCGATAAAACTGAGAAGAAGAAGTATGCTCTGTTATTCCCAGCAGCTGGGCTATCTCCTTATGACTCTTATCTTCAAACACATATAAGTTGAATACCGTACGATACCCATCTGGAAGTTCCGCAATCATCTTCATCAGCTCTGCCTGCGGAATATCTCCCACACCATCATCATCCTCTTCCGTATCAGGCAACTGCTCCATCAAGACTTCCTGCTGGGCCAATTGATTGCGCTTCCGTAAATACCCCAACGCCTCATTCACCATCACACGCGAAAGCCATGCCTTCAAAGAACCGACGCCCTGATAAGTAAACTGTCCGATGGATTGAAAAATCCGGACAAACCCATCATGCAACACGTCCTCAGCAGCCTCCCGATCTCCTATATAACGAAGACAAATGGCCATCAGCGAACCGCCATACAGCTCGTACAACTCCTTGCGAGCCTGATTATCCGCCAGCTTGCATTTCGACGCCAATTCTTCTTCTGTCATATTCAGCCTATCGTGCTTTTGTTAGTAAATGATGAATGCACAAAAATACTGCACCTTTTCCTAATAAAAATCCTCATTAAAATGTTTTTAACAAAAAAGGGCGACGATATGCTCTACCGTCACCCTCACGAAATAATATTGCAAATTTTTTACTCTACGAAAGAATCTTCCACGTGGCGATACCCGCGAAGGAAGTCAGCTACCTCCATTCGTTTCTTACCCGCCAGCTGCAAAGACAGTACTTTGACAAACCCGTCGGTAGAAGCAATCTGGAAATACGTTTTCTTATCGGTTACAATGCTGCCCGGTTTCAGATTATGTGCGACAAAGACTTTCTCCGTTTCAAAAATCTTCAATGCCAGCGGAGCGGCATCGCCCTGATGCAATTCCGTCCATGCAGCAGGATATGGAGAAAGACCACGTACAAAATCGTATACCTTTTTCACTCCAGCCTGCCAGTCTATACGACAAGTTTCCTTGAAGATTTTAGGAGCCGGACGAAGTTCCGTAGCAGCAGCCAGCTGCTCCTGTGGAATGGTCTTCACATTTCCTTCCAAAATGGCATCCACTGTCTTCACCACCAGGTCTCCCCCTAAGTGCATCAGCTTGTCGTACACAATCTCCACATTATCCGTATCCGCAATGGGCACACGTACCTGGTCGATAATCTCACCCGTATCAATCTCATGCTTCAGGAAGAAAGTGGTAATACCTGTTTCTGTTTCCCCATTGATTACCGCCCAGTTGATAGGAGCTGCGCCACGATACTGCGGAAGCAAGGAGGCATGCAGATTGAATGTACCCAGACGCGGCATGTTCCATACCACCTCCGGCAACATACGGAAAGCGACCACAATCTGCAAATCTGCTTTCAAGTCTCTCAGCTCAGCCAGGAAATTCTCATCCTTCAGTTTTTCCGGCTGAAGCACCTTCAATCCTTGCGACACGGCATATTGTTTCACCGGGCTCGGCTGAAGCACGCTGCCATGCCGTCCCATCGGCTTGTCGGGCATGGTGATGACTCCCACCACCTGATAGCCTCCTTCCACCAGCCGCTTCAAACTCTCTACGGCAAATTCAGGAGTACCCATATATACAATTCGTAAATCTTTCTTCTCCATATTTCTTTTCGTTGTTTATTCTGCTGAAAAATCCACCATCACCTGACGATAAGTAGAAAGGATGCGCGATTTGGATACAAAACCGATGTACTTGTTGTCTTCGTCTACCACCGGCAAGTTCCAGGAGCCCGTCTTATCAAACTTATCCATCACGTCTTCCATGGAATCTGTCGTAATAATGCAGGCCTTAGGGGTGACCATAAAATTCTCTACCCGGTATTTGTGATACAATTCCTGACGGAACATAATGTTACGAATGTCGTTCAGTATTACCAGTCCAATCAATTCATTGCGTACATCTACCACCGGGAACAGGTTACGGCCGGATTTTGAAATGGCCTTCACCATCTCCGCCAAATCCATATCCGGACGAACCACCTGAAAATCTGTTTCGATGACAGTTTCCATACTCATCATGGTCAAAGCCGCCTTATCTTTATGATGCGTAATCAATTCTCCACTCTTCGCCAGACGCATGGAATAGATACTGTGCGGCTCAAACACGATAATAGTAAGGTACGCGCAGACCGACACAATCATCAGCGGCAGGAACAAACCGTATCCACCGGTCAGCTCGGCTATCAGGAAGACTCCGGTCAAAGGGGCATGCATACGCCCGACATCAGTCCCGCCATTCCCATCAGGGCAAAGTTCTTTTCCGGAATGTATGTTCCTCCCAACTGGAACTCATTGCACACATAGGAGAACACAAAGCCGGCAATACATCCCAGGAACAAGCTCGGTGCAAAAATACCACCGCAACCGCCACCACCGTTAGTCGCACTCGAGGCGAATACCTTAAATAAGATAATCAACAGCAAATACACCACCAACAGCTGTGAGTTTCCATAGAAAAGAGAGTTGTTCATTACCGTGTCCCATTCGGCATTCGACCGTCCGTTGAGCAACAGGGAAATGGTATCATAACCTTCACCATATAACGGCGGGAACAGGAAAATCAATATACTCAGCATGGCTCCTCCAATCAGGAATTTCACATACGGATTACTATAACGGCGGAAAATATTCTCAATCCAGTTCATGGAACGGGTAAAATACCAGGCCACCAGTCCGCAGAAAATGCCCAATGCAATGGCGTATGGAATACGTTCCAAAGAGAACGGATAATCCAGGTGAAACTGGAACATGGCTTCCGTACCTGTGAGCAGATAAGAAACAGAAGCCGCCGTCACACTGGTAATCAGCAAGGGAAGCAAAGAAGCCATGGTCAGGTCAATCATCAGTACCTCCAGCGTAAAGACCACACCGGCAATCGGTGCCTTAAAGATACCCGAAACCGCCCCGGCAGCTCCACATCCCACCAGCAGCATCAGCGTCTTGTGGTCCATACGGAAAATACTGCCCAAATTCGAGCCAATGGCAGAACCGGTCAGCACAATCGGCGCTTCGGCACCGACCGATCCACCACAACCGATGGTAATGGCCGAAGCAAAAACGGAAGACCATACATTATGCCGCTTGATACGGCTTTGCTTACGCGAAATGGCATACAGAATTTTGGTCACACCGTGACTGATGTCGTCACGCACCACTTTTCGAATGAACAGTCCGGTCAGGAAGATACCTACCACCGGATACACCAAGTACAACCAGTTTACTCCTGTAGAATCAAAGTTTTCTGTCAGGAACTCCTTGATATACTCTACCAGGAACTTCAACAGACAAGCGGCCAGCGCCGTGCAGATTCCCACTAAAAAGCTTAAAATCAATACAAACTGCTTGTCCTTTATATGTCTTTCCCTCCAATGGAGAAAGCCCTGGAGCAAGCTGTTCTTCTCGTCTACAACTTTCATGAAAGAAAAAATTTATTCTCTAATAATTTTTACCACGCCCCCTTTGCCTAATTTGACAATGCTGGACGGTTTGGGGTGGCCGGTTTCTTCCCGACGGTAATCCACCACATAATCTACCGCCTGCTTGATTTCTTCCGTGATTTCACTGAACACGGCCGGTGCAGGCTGTCCGCTGATATTGGCAGACGTAGATACAATGGCTTTGCGGAAGCGGAAACAAAGTTGTTTGGAAAACTCCTCCGAGGTGACACGAATACCTACACTGCCGTCGGCTGCAATCAGATTCGGAGCCAGATTTCTCGCTCCGTCGTAAATAATGGTCAAAGGTTTCGTAGTCATTTCAATCAAGTCCCATGCTACGGAAGGCACATCCTGTACATAAAAATCCACCTTCACCGGACTGTCTACCAGCACCAGCATCGCCTTGCTGTCAGCCCGCTGCTTTATTTCAAAAACGCGTTTCACCGCCTCTTCATTCGTCGCATCACATCCTATTCCCCACACGGTATCCGTCGGGTAAAGAATCACTCCCCCCTTCTGCAATACCTCGCAGGCTTTCTTAATCTCATCTTTCATCATATTTCTTTATTTTTTGCTGTCAAAAAAGTCATCAAAACCATTTTACAAACAGCAAAAATACAAATGATTTTAGGATTTCCCAAGAATGTTTTGTTTTTTGCAGAAAAGCTATCCCCTCATTCATGCACACCGAACGAAAAATTATCCACATTGATATGGACGCTTTCTATGCGTCGGTCGAACAGCGCGACCACCCGGAACTACGCGGAAAGCCCATCGCCGTGGGGCATGCAGAGAAACGAGGAGTGGTAGCTGCCGCCAGCTATGAAGCCCGTAAATTTGGTGTACGTTCAGCCATGTCTTCACAAAAAGCGAAAAAACTGTGTCCGCAACTGATTTTCGTGGAGGGACGGATGGAGGTTTACAAAAGCGTGTCTGCACAGATACATGAAATCTTTCACGACTATACAGACCTCATCGAGCCTATTTCGCTGGATGAAGCGTTTCTGGATGTCACGGAAAACAAGAAAGGAATTCCATTGGCGGTAGATATAGCCAAAGAAATCAAGCAACGTATCCGCCAGGAACTTCATTTAGTGGCCTCAGCCGGTGTATCCTACAATAAATTCTTAGCTAAAATCGCCTCCGATTACCGAAAGCCTGACGGACTTTGTACCATTCACCCCGACCAGGCCGATGAGTTTATCCGCCGGCTGCCTATTGAAGCTTTCTGGGGAGTGGGCCCCATTACGGCCAAAAAGATGCATACCTTAGGTATTTATAACGGAGAGACCCTGCGTAAATGCTCGTTGGAAATGCTGCAACGGCAGTTCGGGAAAAACGGATTAATTTATTTCAACTTTGCCCGTGGTATGGACGACCGTCCGGTAGAAGCTGTACGCATCCGCAAGTCTATCGGCTGCGAACATACATTGGAAAAAGACCTTTCGGCAGAAATGTCACTCATCATCGAACTGTATCATGTGGCACGCGAACTCACCGACCGACTGAAAGCCAAGGATTTTAAAGGGAATACCCTCACGCTGAAAGTGAAGTTCGACGACTTCTCCCAAATCACCCGCAGTGTGAGTGTGGAACGGCCGCTCCAACGCCTGGACGACATTCTTCCACTGGCTAAACGGCTGCTGAAAGGAGTGGACTACAGTCAGCATCCTATCCGCCTGTTAGGCTTGTCGGTATCCAACCCGAAAGAAGAACATGAGTTAGCCAACGCTGTCCGTTCCAACCCTATCCAATTAAAACTGGAATTTAAAGATGATTATACACTAGTGGGCACTTTAAATTAAACATCGTTCTTTGAAATCTTTGATAATCGCATAGTTAAATATCTTTTTGGAGCGTGACGATTTGAATTGAAAAGTTGTTTTAGCTTTGTCCAAAAGCTAAAAACAATGAACCAAGGCAAATATATCTTCGCTCAACTTACAGATTTTCTTCCCTGTCGTGTCTTTGACCGTTTGGTAGAGAAGTATTCCGGGAATAAGAAAATCAGAACATTCACCTGTTGGAATCAGATGCTGTGCATGATTTTCGGACAACTGACCGCCCGAGATAGTATGCGTGAGCTTATGCTCAGCCTTGAGGCACACAAGAGCAAGTACTATCACTTGGGATTCGGTGCAACAGTTAGCCGTACCAATCTGGGGAAAGCAAACCGGAATAGAGATTATCGTATCTACGAAGAATTTGCTTATACCCTGATTGCGGAAGCCCGTAATAGCTACAACAAAAATGACTTCGAGGTGAAAGTTGACGGCAATGTTTATGCCTTTGATTCCTCCACCATAGACCTTTGTCTGAATGTTTTTTGGTGGGCGGAATTTAGGAAACACAAAGGAGGCATCAAACTTCATACCTTGTATGATGTAAAGACTTCCATACCGACAATCGTACTGGTAACCAATGCTAAAGTACATGACGTAAACATGCTGGATGAGTTGAGTTATGAAAAGGGAAGTTTCTATATCATGGATAAAGGATATGTTGACTTCACCCGTTTGCATAAGCTTCACACCTGTGGTGCTTACTTCGTTACGCGTGCAAAGGATAATATGAGATTCCGTAGAATGTATTCCCGTGAAGTCGATAAAACAACCGGAATAAAATGTGACCAGATTGGAATGCTTGAAACGTATAAATCGCTCAAAGCATATCCGGACAAACTCCGGCGGGTTAAATACTACGATGAAGAACAGGACAGAGAATTTGTGTTCATCACCAACAACATGGAACTCTCAGCAGAGGAAGTAGCCTTGCTATACAAGAACCGTTGGCAGGTGGAACTATTTTTCAAATGGATAAAGCAACACCTGAAAGTAAAATCTTTTTGGGGAACCACGATGAATGCAGTCAAGACACAAGTCTACTGTGCCATCATAACATACTGTCTGGTTGCCATTGTCGCTTACAAATTGAAAGTTAACCGTCCAATCTACGAAATCCTACAAATTTTGAGTTTTTCTCTACTGGATAAAACACCTGTAAGAGAGATACTTACCAATTGCGATTACAAAAATGTCAAAGAACTAAATTATAAACAATTGAAAATCAGCTGGGACTAAGTGCCCAGCAGTGTTATCTATCTTTCGAATAGATAACTTCAACTTTAACTCCTGTGGAGCATTTTATGGCAGGAACCTCGACCGTAGTACATCTTTTATCTTTGTCATAAACATACGATACAGCAGTATTACCGTTCACCTTTACGGATACGGGTGCGGCAGTATCAAATATCCGCAACGTATATGAACGTACAGACACGCCACCCTTATAATTACCCCGACGTGCAGAAATAATATACTTACCTCTATTTCCATCAGCTATTTGTTTCAGAGCTGTTGTAGAGTACATAGTGGCATAATCACTATTATCTCCACTGTCTTCATATAAAGAACCTTCACCATCAGAACCGGCTACAATATTCAGGATTAGATTATCCGGACGTTCGGTAACATTCATTACAGTAGGAGGGTTGTAGGGTATGATAGCCCCTTGTCTGAAAAAATAGGGTATTTGCTCGTGTGTGAAATTCATAACCTTTTTACACGGTCCCTCAATAAGTTCATTGGTAGATACGCTCCACCATTTTCCTTCAGGAAACCAGATTTCCTTGGCACTGATACCATCAACAGCAGCTTCAGTGATAGGAGCTACAAGGATATCATCACCGAAAAAATACTCGTTCTCATAAACATAAGCTTCCTCACTCTCCGGATATTCATAATACAGAGGACGGCAAACAGATATACCGGTATCATAAGCTTTACGGGCCATAGTGTAGAGATAGGGAAAAAGCGAGTAGCGAAGCCGTACCGCCTCAAGCATCGTCGGAAAATTATCAAACTTCCAAATTCGACGTTCTATGCGTGCATCGTTGTCGCATGTGTACGGAAAATCGGTGTAAACACTCCGAATTGTATCCAACGAAGTACAAGTTCCGGATCATTTACAATACTCTCATCTGTGAATGCATGTCCGCCAAGATCGTGCCCCCAATAACCATACCCTACATTCGAAGCTGTAGCCGTAAAATAAGGTTGGAAGCCAAGAGTCTGAAAGTTTATAAGAGCATCGCCCGAAAAACCAATCTGATAACGATGGCTGCCCAAGCCTCCCCAACGGTGGAAAATTACAGGTCTGCGGTCTGTACGTTTTCTCGCCATATCGTTAAAGAATACATGATTGCACCAGAATGTTTCACTCAATCCGTAAGTATTATTGCTTGTAAGATGTTGCTGCCAGTCAATCCACCAGAAGTCAACTCCCTCACTTTCGTGATTACGGATGATATTTTTAAAGAATGATTTTGTAAAGTCCGTATAGTCAATGCTCCAAGAGATATTATCTTTTTTGTCGTTAAGATACTTACCATTAAGTTCCGAGTTCATTGCCGCGAAATAGACAGGCGATTCATTCTTGTTTATACCGTCGGCAGGATGAAGATTAAGGGCAATCTTAAAATTATTATCATGGATATCCCGGAGCAAGCCCTTAGGATTCGGTATCAGATTGGTATTCCACGACCATCCTGTCCAACCACCTTTATCTCCGGATTGTCCATTTCCTACGTTCCAGTGCCAATCCATATCCAGAATCATTACATCGGCAGGAATCTTATTATCCTTGATTTCAGACATAATCCGACGGTAGTCATCTGCCGAATAAGCAGAGTATTTGCTATACCAATATCCGAATACATAATCGGGCGGCAATGGTATCTTACCCGCAATTTTAGTGTAGTCGGAAATAGCTTTCTTATAATCATTACCATAACCCAGATAATAGATGTCAAGAGCATCCGTATCGGAGCGTTCCGCCCACCAGTCAAACTCCATATCCGCATTGGGCCGGAGAGCATAAGAACGCCCACCGTCAGAGCGTATGGCAGCCCATGAATCGTCTATGACAGCCCATCCGGAACGTGATATCAATCCGTTCTCCATTTCGGCACGCTTATTATCTCCATTACTTCCGTCAAGAGTGCGGCAGGTACCTTTAAGATTCAACGAATCTGATTTACCGGGATACCACACAGACTCACATCCATTGTTATCGATAGTTATGGTCAGATTTTCAGGAGAGGCAGGAGTTGTCACCGGATTTGTACTTTTGCGATATTTCAACCTTACCTTATCGGTAACTATATACAAATACGTATTGTCTTCCCTCTTCCTGAAACGTGGCACCTTCAGCCTACGATTGGTTACGGTAAACGTAGCTTGGTCCTCAAATATACCTTTAGCACTGTATTCAATGCGAATCATTTCCGGTGTAAGAACAGTGAAGCGCGCTTTTCCGCAAATCACCACCGCTTCAGGGTTGCAACCGGATTATTATCGGACGCTGAAGTCTTTGCGGTTGCCAGCATTAGTAGGGCAACCAAACAAATAATTGTTTTCCCCTTTTTAAAATCCAAAAGAAACCCTTGCAACAAGGGTTTCTTTTGAGAAGAAGATTTCTTAAATCCATTCATTGGGCATCCAATGTTTCAATTAAAATATTATTTCAGATTCTTCACTCCTTTCATTGCAGCCTTATCCGTAACTTCCATGATACTGATAGCATAACCGCCACCCGGCGCTGCTTTCATTTTCAATACAGATTTGGCCGACACAATTCCTTTCCGAATGGTATAAGCTTGAGGATTAGTTCGATAATGGGCATCCTTACTGTCTTCATAGACAGTGGCAATATACTTCTTATCCTTATCAAGGAAGTCCAACTTCAATGCTGAAATATGACCGTCCTCGTTACTGGTGCAGCCTACAAACCAATTATCCGTTCCCTTAGCCTTACGGGCAACCACAATATAACGTCCCGGTTCGGCTTCAAGATAACGGCTTTCATCCCAATCTACCGCTACATCCTTGATGAACTGAAAAGCATCCATAAAACGTTCGTAATTCTCCGGAAGGTCGGCAGCCATTTGCAAAGGGCTATACATAGTGACATACAATGCCAGTTGACGCGCAAGGGTGGAGTTTACATGAGAATGACTGTTGGGATTCAATTTATTCATATCCATTTCGAAAATACCAGGGGTATAATCCATCGGGCCGCCTTGCAGACGAGTAAACGGAAGCACAGTGGTATGAAAAGGTTTGTTACCGGCAAAAGCCTCGTATTCCGTACCTCTGGCAGACTCATTACCAATCAGGTTTGGATACGTGCGGCAAAGTCCCGTAGGACGTACTGCCTCATGGGCATTAACCATGATACGATGCTTCGCAGCTTCAGTCACAGCATACAGATAATGATTATTAAGCCACTGTCCGTAATGATGTTCTCCACGGGGAATTATATTCCCCACATAACCACTCTTGACCGAGTTATATCCATATTTATTCATCAGCTGATAAGCCGCTTCCATATGCCGTTCGTAGTTACGTACAGAGGATGATGTTTCGTGGTGCATCATCAGTTTCACCCCTTTTGAATGAGCATATTCATTCAGCATTTTAATATCAAAATCGGGATAAGGAGTTTGGAAGTCGAAAACATAATCTTTAGAATTGCCAAACCAATCTTCCCAACCAATATTCCAGCCTTCCACCAATACTTGGTCGAAGCCATGTTCGGCGGCAAAATCAATATACTTCTTTACATTAGCATTGTTAGCCGGATGGACCCCGTTGGGTTTCACCCCGGTATAATCCGTTTCACCGAGTTTCACCGAAGGAATATCCCAAGTATACGCCCATGGCTTTCCACCGGCAATCATTTCCCACCACACACCGATGTACTTCACCGGCTTAATCCAAGAAGTATCTTCATATTTACAAGGCTCATTCAGGTTAAGAATAAGATTCGATGCCAATATCTTCCGTGCGTCGTCACTCACCATCACCGTACGCCAAGGAGTATGGCAAGGACTCTGCATATATGCTTTGTTTCCTACCGCATCCGGAGTCAGCCATGATTCGAATATTAAATTCTTATCATCCAGATTAAGATGCATACATGAATAATCAACCAACGCAGCCTCGTGCAAATTGATATAAAGTCCTTCGGCCGTTTTCATCTGAAGGGAAGTCTGCACACCGGTAGGCGAGAAAACAGTCTGCGAAGCATTACCGCTGACAGCGCCTTGCAGCAACCCGCGGATTTCGGAAAGTTTAGACTCCGTATAATCATATTCTTGTGTATCATAATCTCCCGGAATCCACCATGCAGTATGGTCACCGCTCATGGCAAACTGCGAATGTTCCTCCTTGACAACGAAATAGACCAAATTCCTCTGCTGAGGGAATTCGTAACGAAAGCTATCCCATCGTCGTACACGCGGAAACGAAGATTCATAAAACGGCCGGTCGATGTTTGCTTCAGTTCCACCAGCAGTTCGTTATAATGATTACGTATATCCTTATTCTCTCCCCACACCGGTTGCCAAGTTTCATCGAACGAAGATGTAGAGGTATTTACTACTTCAAACCCCTCCTGCAAGCTTTCCTGCCCGTTCAGTTCAAGACCCAAGGTACTGGGATTGATAACCTGAGATTTCTTGTATTGTAAAGAATAAGAGGGTTTGCCTTTTTCTTGCAGTTCAAAAGAAAGATGGACATTATTGTCCGGAGAAACCTGTTGGTAAACCTTGGTAGCATTCTGCGCTTGCACCGTCAGTGCCATAAACAACGCACAAGTTACCAATACTATCATTTGAAAAGTTTGTTTCATATTCAAAAGTACCTGTTTAAGTAAATAATAAATAAATCTGTATGATTTATCTGAATTCATATCACTAACTGACAGTTTGTATAACCTATGTCTATTCCTTGATTATACCTCCCGCCCCTTTACTATATGAGCCTTTATTAAAAGGCTTTTAATAGTACAAAAAATATCCTCATTCATAGATTATTCCGTTAATATAGACATGTATTTATGAATGAGGATATAGCTTTTTATAAAATCCTGAAAAACTGTTATTTCACCCTAACCAATTCAGTTATTGCTGATTTTCTAACTTCTCTGCGGTTAATGTCACATTACTCGAATCGGAAACATCCAGAGTAAGTTTATAAGTACCGGTTTGTTCTGCCGTTACTTGCCATTTGTAATCTTGAGTATTATCCTGATCCTGACGATAATCTACATTCATGATACTTCCTGGTACAAATGGAGCATTTGCCTCAGGAGCATAATAATCAAAATTAAAACCATTATATTCTATTTTGGAGAGTATTTTAAAGTCACCCTCATGCAAGTTGATTGTCAATTCATATTTTCCTTCGCTATTTTTTGTAAAATAAGGAGCTTTTTTCAACTCATAACCGCCAGTTAAAGCAGTTCCAACCAAATAAACAACATCTTCTAACTTTTCCACTTTTACTTTCATAGTTTCCACATTAACAGTGACAGTATATGTACCTTTTCTTTTATCACCACTTATTATCACGTTTAATGGGTCATTTTCTTTATCATAATATATCACAGGATATGCATCCATTTCCGCACCTAATGCTACATCTTTATTAGTTATTCCACTCATATTAGGCATTAATTGTACATCTCCACTAAGACTTTGTTGAAGGAGAGCAAATTTCATTTCTTGGTTATCACCGGTTACATTTCCTGTCCAAGTAAAGGTTTTCCCATCGTCGCCTTTCAACATTTCATACGGCTGTCCCCAATCCGTGAAACCACTTGCCAAGTATAATTTATCAAATTTCAATGTTCCAGGAATTATTGTATTATCCTCACTACCATTAATATTATCCCAATTCTTAATGCTTACTCCTGTAATACTTACATTCAAATTTCCTGAAGGAGTTTGTTCAAATTTAACTTTATAAATATACTTCTTACCAGCTTCAAATTTAGTTTCGCTACCAATCTTCGCATTAAATGTTTTTTCATTCAATTGAAATGTCAATTTACGCTCTACTGCACTATTGTTTCGTCATTGGGTAACACAATAGCTTCTGTAAAACGATAATTATCCAAATTCCAATATTTCATAACTATGTTTTTTTTGTATCCCCACCAGCAATCGACAACTTATCATTCAAAATATCATACTGAATATCAGTATATTGATCGCTTATTGCAGCAGATATACCATCGGTATTGACATCACCTACTATTTCAAATTCAAAAAGTTTGGTCAAACGGTGATTAAACTTAAGGTTAATGGCAGGATTATTTTTACTTGCACCTTCTGCTCTCGCTGACATTAAATCTATACGTGGCTGTTCACTCTGGTCAGATAAATCCAACGATAATTTACCGTTATCCACATTCCCTTGCGGATAATAAGCCACTACATTCACAGCATCACCACTTTCGGGAAAATAAGCCGTATTAGCTTCCCCGTCAGGAGAAAAATTACCATTGTCCTTATCAATTACTACATAACGATAATTACTTACACCACCTACTATGCTATTATCTGCACTTACCATATACACACCGATAGCGTCATTCGCATCCCAATGGTCATCTGCCGCACGAGTCATCAGCATATTGATATCACCATTTATTTGCAGTGGTACCCGTTTGCTATCCATTACCTGTTCTTCTACTTCATTGCTGCAACCTGCCATCATCAAAGCAGCCAGCATAACAAAACATGTGTTCTTTTTCATTGCTTAAATCTTTAAAGTTCTTAATTATTTTAACCAATCTAAATATCCTTTTTCTTCCACAACCCAAGTCATGACCTTACCGTTGAACCCGCCTCTTCCTTCTATATCCAACGGCGTATTACCGCCTTCGTCAAGTTTAGACAATACTTCAGTAAGGTCGGTAGTTATTGTCTCAGTTGTTTCATCTTTTTTAGTTATCTCCACCGTCATTATCTGCCGCTGGGCTTTTTCTTGAGATACCCCCAATAGACGCACAGTGCCTTTGAGCCGCATTCTTGCCTCACCTTCTGCTACCGGTGACGCAGTAAAACTGACAGAAGCTTTAGCCACACTCAGCAGTTCACCGGTAGTCAGGTCTATACTCGAAACTACATTATCCAGCATACCTGTCACCGATTTAATACTCTCCACATCGGTATCCATTGTTATATTAACTTGACGTGTACGCTGTTGCATCTTTACAGTCAGCCGCAATGTGTCTCCTGTCAAAGCAAGTAGTTCATCCTGTACTAAATCCTCCGAAACAGAAAACAAATCATCGGGATTACCTGTAACGACAGAACTTCCCTCACTCCTTGTAGTTACCGTATTCAGGGTAGCTATATTACCGTTAACAGTAACTCCTTGCGGTTCATTATACGCCACCATGTCATAATCACTTGTGGAGAGCAATAAAAAACTATTTACATTACCGGTTACTTCCTGTGTCTCATTGCCTATACGCACCATATATTTCGCCGGTGCTGCCGAAGAACATTCCGACCAATCTGCTGTAAGCTTTACCACAGTCCGTGCTTTCTTCATCGGTGCCGGTAATTCGTCTTCGGCACAACTGCCCATCACGCATAGTCCTGCCAAGAGAAGTAAAGCATTGAATTTACATAATCCTATTCGTCTCATTTTCAATAAATATTAGTTGGTAAACTTTTCATTTTCCTTAACTCTGCTTTATCTTGCACTTCTATCAAACTGATGGCATAGCCTCCACCCGAAGCCGCCCTAAGTTTCAGTTTGGTTTTGGAAGTAGCAATCCCTTTGCGAATAACATAAGCCTGCGGATTTTTCTTCCAATCGGCATCTTTTGCATCGGCATAAACAGTAGCGATATACTTCTTACCGGGAATCAAAAATCAAGTTTAAGATTGGATACATGCCCATTCTCATCGGCCGTACAGCCTACAAACCAATTATTTGTACCTTTGGCACGTCGTGCTACAGTGATATAATCACCCGGTTCGGCTTCCAAATACCTGCTTTCATCCCAATCTACCGCCACATCCTTGATAAACTGGAATGCATCTATAAAAACGTTCGTAATTCTCAGGCAAATCCGCAGCCATTTGAAGCGGACTATACATAGTACAATACAAAGCCAATTGACGGGCCAATGTAGTACGTGCCTGCTGATCCTTTTTATAACCGTTCTCGTAATAACTCAAATCTCCCTGAAAGATACCCGGAGTATAATCCATCGGTCCGCCCATTAAACGGGTAAAAGGTAAAATAGTAGTGTGATCCACCGGATTACCGCCCATTGATTCAAATTCGGTTCCACGGGCAGATTCCTGCGCCAACCAGTTTGGATAAGTACGGCACAACCCCGTAGGACGTACAGCTTCGTGACTGTTTACCATAATATTAAAATCCGCTGCGCGCTTTGCCACATGTATATAATGATTATTCATCCATTGCGAAGCATGATATTCGCAACGCGGAATTATAGGGCCTACATAACCCGTTTTTACTGCATTATAACCATGATTCACCATAAATTTGAAAGCATCATCCAATTGTCGTTCATAATCAGCGGCATTGGCAGACGTTTCATGATGCATCATTACACGCACCCCTTTTTCATGGGCATACCGCTGCAATTCATCTACATCGAAATCCGGATAGGGAGAAGTAAAACTAAACTGGCGATTTTTAGTATAAGCCGTCCAGTCTTCCCAACCTTCGTTCCATCCCTCCACCAATACGGCGTCAAAACCATGTTTGGCAGCAAAGTCAATATATCTTTTTACATTATCGGTATTGGCCGCATGACGCCCATTAGGAGTCAGTTTGCTATAATCGGTCACTCCCGGTTTTGCACGATTATAACTGCTGTATGCCCAATCTTTCCCTGTCCCGATAAACATCTCCCACCATACACCGATATATTTCATCGGCTTAATCCAAGATGTATCTGCATATCCGCAAGGCTCATTCAGATTCAGAATCAGCTTACTGGCAAGGATATTCCTTGCGTCATCACTTACTACCACTGTGCGCCAAGGTGAGAAGCAAGGGGTTTGCAAGAAACCTTTATCACCGTTTTTATCCGGTACTAAGCAGGCAGTCAAACAAAAAGACTTATCATTTACATTCAATTCCATAGCTGCGTAATCCACCAAAGCAGCTTCATGGATATTAATGTACAATCCGTTACTCCCTTTCAGCATCAGAGGCGTCTGTACTATCAAATCACCCGCCGATTTCGCTTCATACGACTTCATGGCCACGGATTGTTTAGGCATCTCTTCACGTATCTGAGAAAGAGGAGCTGTGGTGTAGGTAAACTCATTAGTGTCATAATCACCCGGCATGCAAAAAGCCGTATAATCATGCGCCAAATTGAACTGAGTCAGTTCCTCATTGATAACGAACTTATTCAAATATAAAGTATATTGATAATCAGTTAGTTACTGTTATCAAGATACAAATGATATGCAAATGTAAGTATAAAACCATATAGAAAAAGTACAAATGGACATTACTTTGTATGATAACATCCTTTTCTACAGATTAAGGGTTAACACAATGTTATACTACTGATATTCAGCATATTGAAGCTGTTCTTCCTTGCATTCAACAAAGAGTGTTAAATTATATTAAATCCTACAGGGCAATTATGATTCGTGCAAAGATAATATTTTGCAGTCAAAGGAAGAAAGACTTCTTGAACCACTTCTATGGTTCTATACTTCTGTTTCTGACGTAAGCTGACCCGTACGGTTTTCGGGTTTTAGACGGACATATATACAGTTTACTTTAGGTTAGCATATATATAAGAGCTAACAAGGTAAACTAAAGTGTTTTGTCCTGTAGATACTGCACTTTGTGGACTCTTTTCTCCTTTGACTGCAAAAACCTCTTATAGCCTTATCTCCACCTATAACGTCACTTCACACTGCTGTACCATGCAGTCTGCCATGTACCACCCCATCGGGCTTTGATAAGAATTGTGTTGCAAAGGTACCTGTCATGGCGTTCATCCTGCAAGGTCGGTGCCTGTGGTTTGTCCGTGAAATCTCCACGCTCTGATTGTGGCAGAGGTAGTATTTGACGGCAAAACCTTGCATTGATGAGCCATAACACCTTTTGGGGCAACATAATTCTTTAATCAATCCCGATGGTAGTTGGTTCTACATAAGGGAAGAAAATAAAAATTTTATCTTATGGCTAACATTTGCGACACTCAGTACAAGGTGACAGGCTCACGCAAAGCCGTGGCAGACCTTTGGAACACACTCCAAGAGTTGGAGGTGAACAGTAATAATGTGTATCTGTATCTCTTGGCAGAACACTATGGCATTGACTACGAGAAGAAAGGCATCTCGGTGAGAGGACACATCTATTGGGCAGAGTATGAGGAGAACGTGGAAGACGATTATGCCCTCTTGTCCTTTGACACCGAAAGTGCTTGGTCTTCATGCGACTTGTTCTTTGAGGAGGTGAACAAGGCACTTGGCGATGAACTTTCAATCAGTTGGCGAGAGGTTGAGCCAGGTTGCGACATCTTCTATACGCACGATGAGAACGACTTCTTCCCCGAAGAGTGCTACGTCACTGCATACGGAGAACTCTTTGAGGATTGTGAGGGTGCTTACTCCACCTTTGGTGATGCTATCAAGTTGTGGTGTGAGAAGACTGGTGTCTCACAGGACGGAAGAAGCGAACAGAAGATGATTGACTTCATCAATGAATACGAGTATGAGGCAGAGGACACGAATTTCTGCATCAATCCAATCACATTCGGCTAACAAGGAGGAACGGATATGGCAACGATAGACATGGAGCAGTTGGACGGCGTTGTAGGGTGTTTCTGCACCTTGCTTTATCCCCGAAGAGGTCAGACAGAGGGAACGATTGTCGAGGACTTGGGTTGTGAGGTCATTGTCCAGCTCATCAACGGCAAGGAAGTGACGGAGTACAAGGATGATGTTGTCATCTGTGAATAATCAGGAGAGAGTCTGTTGGCTATGTGGCTTGCAGACTCTTTCTTCCTTTGACTGCAAAAACTCTTTTAGGACAATCCTCCAATGAGGTTATGGCTGTTGTAACTGAAATACCTTGGGAGCAAGTTGTGCGGTTTGCTCACTTGCTCCAGTCCTGTTATAGAAGCGATGCTTCGACACCTGTATAGCGATACGTCGCCAAAGTCCCTTCGCCGTTTTAGCGTCTCTGTACCTTGTTATAGGAATGGTCATTTCGCCTTTTGGTTTTACTCGTCTGTCTTTTGCGACTCTTCCTTGTCGGACACAGAACTTGGTCTTAGCATGATGACAGTGCTATCGCCAATCCTCTGATGTCTGTCCTCTTTTGGCTTGATGCCTCTATTGCTAAGCTGACCCTTAGGCTTGTCGTTCATCGTGCATCAGTGTTCATGCTCCTCACTCTTCTGATGATACAGCTGTAAGGTCGGATTTCCCGCTTCGTTTCTCCAGGCATACAGCCATAGCAGTGCCCCTGTCTGTTGCATACGGATTGCCTCCTTGCTTACAACCTTTGTTCCATTGTTTGGCCCCGTCTTTTTCTGAATTGAGCTATTTGAAAGCCACTTATTTTTACCATGCAAAGGTAGCGTGATGCTGCGAAGGACTTCCTCCTTCTTGTGTGGCCGCTATCGCTGTGACCAATAAAATAGTGCGTAATCTTCCTTTTTCTCCCTTACCGCCAACGACAAAAAGAGTATTGCGAACGATTTTCATGGTGCTTCCCACATGGTGCCACATCCCTGCTTTTGAATGCATGTAAAAATTAAGTTTCACTTTTAAATTCAATTCAAAATGAAAAAGATCGAGAACAACTTCACAGTTTCAGGTTTCGTAGGTAAGGATGCAGAAATCCGTCAGTTCGCAAACGCCAGCGTAGCACGCTTCTCATTGGCAGTAGGCCGTCAGGAGAAGAACGGCGAGGAAACCAACCGCGTATCGGCTTTCATGAATATGGAGGCATGGCGCAAGAACGAGCACACCGAATCATTCGACAAGCTCACCAAGGGCACGTTGCTCACCGTCGAGGGTTTCTTCAAGCCAGAGGAGTGGACAGACAAGGATGGCGTGAAGCACTCCAGAATCATCATGTTGCAACCAAGTTCTACGAGTGTCCCGACAAGGAGGAGACTCCTGCGGAAGAGCCGGCCAAGCCAGCAACCAAGAAAGGCAAGAAATAGCCTTTCCTCTCCATAACAAGGCGACCTTCGGGTCGCTTTTGTTTTGCTCAGGGACATCAATCTGCTGTTATAGCGTGTGATAATCTTCTCTAATAACAACCATGTGCATTTATTAACCATAACGGCAACGCCGTCTTCCTTTATTCTAACCACTTCGTCCCTCACCATTTGCGAAACGTCACCAAGATGGTTGGCATACAGATATTCCCGGCTGATGGCGACAAAGTCGCTATTAGCCAAGAAAGACAGTATGCCAAGGTCTGAACGCGAGAGGACTGCCATCTATGCCACAAGATGCCGAAGCCGAGGCTTCTGATAATTGTGTCCTTTACTGGCTATCCACTCGCCTTGATATTCAGACCGTCAATCTTGCGACAGCTTCACTACCCACCCACACCTGCTTTACTATTCTTCTTCTCTTTGACTGCAAAATATTTTCTGTTATAAGCGGTGGTTTCGTCCAAGTGCGTTGTATCGCTTCGCCCCACACCTTCAGAACGGCATTACTGTACGGACACCGCACGAATCCCATGTGACAGGCAGCCAACAATGTCACTATCAGAAACTGACACTTCTGATAACTGCCTTTATTGCTGTCTGGCTGTCCCATTATCGGGCTTCGGCAATGTCCGTGTAATGCCATTCTGCCCACCCATACCACCTTTACCACTAATCAACTGTTTTACAATTTCTCTTCTGCTATACAAGAGGCAGTTCTTGTCCACTCAGGCATATTGAATGTGGCAGACATGTCTGCTACGTCCAATCTGCCTCAGTGTCCTGCGGCAAGGACAAGGCACATTTGTCATGCTGACAGGAGTGCCCGATTTGTCCGTTGCGCAACTGTCTCTTCTTGCCTGATATACGTTACTATCTACTTCTAAATTATACTGCTTTGCCCCACGCCTTTGCGAAGCGTTACATGGTCTGTCGTCATACAGACATCCTTGGCTGATGGCAACACGTTGCTATTAGCCAAAGCTGACAGTATGCCGAAGTACCGACGCGAGAGAATTGTCTGTCCGTGCTACAAGCTATCAAGGCTGAAGCTTTGATGACTTGCATCCCGGTCAGCCAACACACTCGCTTTATGTCGGTACAGCAGACCTGCAAACACTTCACTGCCCACCCTTACTGTTTCAATCTTTCTTCTTACCTCTTTATATATAACACATCATTCCTCTTGCAGCCAATATCAATAATCTTCTTCCAATCAGCGCAGTGGTAGGCATATTTCCTGCAAAGTTAGCCGCGTCTGAGACAATCGTCAAATTCTGCTTGAGGTCTTGTGACTGTGAACAATCTTCCTTTTCCTCGGAAAAGAGTATTCTTCACACATAATTTGTCTTTATGTCTTTTCTTGCGGCTTGTGGGAGCAGAAAATATCCCTCCACAGGCTGAAAGGTCTCGAAAGGAGGGAAGAGAAAGAAACGGTTAAGCGAACGCAGAGGGAATTTATTCACTATGCTGAGCGTAAGTTTCTTCAACGTAGTTAAACAAGTCCAGCGACATGGGCGACAAACTTATTTGTATCACTAAAAATAGAAAGGCAATGAAGATTATCATCCTGCATGATGCTGACGCACGCATCGAGTATCTTGACGTAGCCGACCACCTTCTCGGCTCAGACATCGAGGAGTTCCTCACCAGACAGGGCTTCTCAGTGAACAACATCACATGGCTTGTCACATCGGCAGACCATATCCCAGTGGTTTACCACAAGTATGACATCGACTGCAAGACCGGCGAGGCAACCCACACCAAACGAGAGGCAGAACTGCAAGACCTCACTATCCACGGACAACTCCAGGCATTGCAGCACCGGGAGCAGGACGAGCAGAAAGCGGCTCTTCGCAAGTACGGCACGGAGGTGGACGGAGGCTTTGAGGTGCATTTCGAGGGAGAGCAGCCCATCGTGGCAGGTTATCTCTTTGACGAGCCTCGTGACATCGTCATAGACGCAGCACGTTTGGATGCCGACGGAAACTTGTCGCTTCTTGGAGAGGACAAGGAAGTGAGGGATGGACAATACGACATAGAGCCAAGCGACATATTTGGCGGTCAGTTGGACTATGTCACGTCGAGTATAGGTGCATGGATGAAGTAGGAGCATGTATGACCCAGTGCATCGTATATGACGAGACGACCAAGGAGAGCGAGACCTTTTGCTCATTGACCGCAGCCAAGAAGTGGATGCGAGAGCGCATCAAACAGAAGCATGAGGTAAGCGGACAGAAGTACAGAGTCTATTCCGACGGAGAGTTTGTTAATTGCGGCTCTATCAGTCTCACAGGCAGCAACAAGTCTTTTGTCGCCAATACAAGGCAGACGAAGAAAGGATATTAATAACAAGGTAACGGCAAGCCTAACCAACTTGCCACACATATATTGATATGGAAAAGCAAATATTGAGTTTTAATGACTTGCCATCAGCATTGTCATTAGTAATAAACAAGCTGGAGATTTTAGAAGAAAAGTTTTCCACACTAATGACTCAAATTCAGCCCGATAAGGGATTGGAATGGCTTAGTGTTTCCGAATTGAGTGAGTATCTCCCTACCCATCCAGTTGAACACACAATCTATTGTTGGACAAGCAATAAACAAATACCATTCCATAAGAAGGGGAAACGTATCATGTTCCTCAAATCTGAAATTGATGAGTGGATGCAAGATAACAAGAGTAGGTCACGAGCAGAAATTATGAATGAAGCAATAGCTTATGTTCAATCAACAAGAAAAGTCATTTAAATAACAAGGTAACGGCAAGTCTAACCAACTTGCCACTATAACATTTTCACATTATGATTTACACTCACACTATCGGACGCATCGGAGCAAAGGATTGCCGCGTCATCACAGGTACACACGGAACATTCATGGCTGTTGACATCGCAGTGGACGACTACAGTAAGGGCAAGCAAATCACCACTTGGGTAAGGGTGAAGAGCAGCAAGGAGAACCATATCCGTTTGGCTGAATACCTCACCAAGGGTCGTATGGTGCTTGTGGAAGGCACACTGACTTCTTCCATTTGGACAGACCGCAACGGAGAGAACCACATACAGCATAGCATCATAGCTGACTCCATCGCCTTTGTCAATGCAGGGAAGAAGGATGCAACCGACACACCTGCAACAAAGGCACGCAAGGCAGCCAAGGCAGAGGGCGAGGCTCCCGTACCGCCAGCCGATGCACCGCAGGACAAGAGCGAAGACCTTCCCTTCTGAGGGTAGTATCAACTGAGAGTAGTACGTACTAATCGTAGTAAATCCGCTTTTACTATGGTTAGTATGTACTATCAGTAGTAGAATAGTAAAGTAGTATTCACTAATAGTAGTATCATGTTATGACACAGATAATTGCAGTATTAAATCACAAGGGTGGTGTAGGGAAAAGTACGACCGCAGTAAGCCTTGCGGCAGCTCTGCAACTGAGTAAGAAGAACGTCTTGGCTATTGACATGGATGGACAAGCCAACCTCACGGAAGCCTTGGGATTGTCCATCGAGGAAGAACAGACAGTCTATGGCGCAATGTGTGGACAGTACACCTTGCCGTTGGTCAAGTTGCACAACGGCATCACCGTCTCACCCTCATGCCTTGACCTGTCTGCGGCTGAGTTAGAGCTTATCAGCGAGCCGGGACGGGAGCTTATCTTGAAGGGACTTATCACCAAAGCCATCGCCAAAGAGCATTTCGACTACATCATCATCGACTGTCCACCGTCATTGGGCTTGCTGACCTTGAATGCCCTCACCGCAGCCGACTACATCATCATCCCTGTTCAAGCGCAATACCTTGCCATGAGAGGTATGGCAAAGTTGATGGACATCATCCGCATCGTTCAGGAGCGGCTCAACTCCAACCTTAAAGTGGGCGGCATCGTCATCACCCAGTTCGATCGCCGCAAGACGTTGAACCGAAGCGTGAGGGAAATCGTCAATGACAGTTTTCACGAGAAGGTTTTCAAGACCGTCATCCGTGATAATGTGGCTTTGGCAGAAGCACCCATCAACGGCAAGACTATCTTTGAGTATAATCCCAAATCCAATGGTGCCAGTGATTATATGTCTTTGGCAAAAGAAGTGTTAAACTTAAAATAGCATAGCCATGAGCAAGAGCAGTATGTTGAAAGAGGGAATGAAAGGCGGTCTCAACGGACTCCTTTCTTCCACAAAGAAGCCGAGTAAGGAGCAGATAGTCACAGAAACTACACCAGCACCACCTGTGTCTGTTTCTGAGACTACCGAAGTGCCGGTGCATTGCAATTTCCTTATCAACAAGAGCATCCACACGAGGATGAAGTACCTCGCCATCAAGAAAGGGATGTCCTTGCGTGATATTGTCAATGAGGCAATGACAGAATACCTAAAGCGGCATGACACATGAGTGCCGCGCGGTATCATCGCCGAACAGACGATGATACCGCTATCTCTTCTATAAACAGACTTTACTATCCGTAGTATGGTAGTAAAAACTATTCGACTATTATACTATTCGTAGTCGATACTACTTTTAGAAAATACTATCCAACTCATTTTTAGGGCAATAGTTTTCTCTGCTTGTAGGACTGTCTCCATGCTGATAAAAGGCAATGTCGTTCCCTATTACAAGATTTTCTCTTTTTCCCTCATATCAACTATCGTCCTTCCCCATATACAGCTTCGCCCCACGCCATCCCGCCCGTTTCCTCTTTTACATAACAGATTTCTTTTCGCCTGCCTTGCCGCTGCGGATATTGTTTTGCAAAGGTAATGCTGGCGATTGTTCAAACACCAAATCGTCCATTGCATTTGACCGAAAAATCTTCCTCTGCGTGCAGAGCGTATTTTTCGCTCCCGATTTGGCTTTTTGATCGCCATCACTCTTGGAAAGCAAAAAATATCCCTTGGGCAGGCAGGAAAAGCCTCCGAAATAAGGGAAGAAAAAACATAAGAGCAATGGCACACAAGAATGACTATCAAATCCAAAAGCAGTTAGACAAGCCTCAGACTTGGTTCTGCAAATACTATCCCGCACGCATCCGCAATGTGGGTGAGAAGGAGATTGCCGACAGACAATTAGTGTTTGACTTCAAGGACGGAAGAGCCTACGAGGAAGTGGCGCAGCGCACCGCAGAGAATATGCTGACACTCTACGGCAAGGGTTGCGTGAACATCGTCTTCGCCCCCGTTCCAGCATCCACAAGCGAGAGCAACGAACTCCGCTACAAGGCTTTCTGCCACAGGGTGTGTGAATTGACAGGAGCGGAAAACGGCTACGAGCACGTGAGGGTATGCGGAGAGCGTAAGACCATCCACGATAACCGCAAGAACGAGGATGAAGTCCGCAAGGCGAATGTCGTTGAGTTTGATGAGCCGTTCTTCGACAACAAAATGGTGTTGGTCTTTGACGATGTGATAACCAAGGGTCTCAGCTATGCCAAGTATGCCAACCAACTCGAAAGGCTCGGGGCATGTGTTATTGGCGGTATGTTCCTCGCACGCACACATTATAAAGTAAGGTAAAGTATGACAAAGTACGACAAGGCAGTGTCCGTATGCTTCAGCGGACACCGCAGCGTACCTTTCGCCAAGCGGAGGGAGTTGAAGCAATGTCTCAAATCGGAGATAGCCAAGGCGTATGCCGACGGCTACCGGTATTTCTATTGTGGCATGGCAATGGGATTTGACCTGCTGGCGGCAGAAGCCGCCCTTTCGTTGCAATGCGAGTTGAAGGACTTGCAGGTGATAGCCGTTGTGCCGTTCCGTGGTCAGTCTGACCGGTGGAGCAAGGAAGAGCAAGCCAAGTATGATGCCATCCTGCGCATCGTGGATGACGTGGTCGTATTGAGCGAGCAATACTACAATGGCTGCCTTCTGAGGCGCAACGACTATATGGTCAACCGCAGTTCACGTCTCATAGCCTACTTCGATGGCAATCCCAAGGGCGGCACGTTCTACACCGTCAGAGAAGCCAAGAGGCAGGGATTGGACATAGTGAATCTTCATAATAGTGTATAACCCATAAAACAGAAAATGCTTATGGACGATATTGTTGCAATCATCGTTTGCTACTTCGTGTTCGGAGCTTTGGGCAATGTGCTCAGAGCTTTGTTCGGCGGAGAGAGACGAAACGACTTCCGCCGTGACCGCTAAGCGTCTTTAAACCAAGATACGCTGACAGCCATACGTCTGCACCTTACCCCAAAAAGATGCAGCGGATAATTGTGTCCGTAGGCAAGGATATTCAGATTCCTCACCTTAACATTTTGATAAAAATAAAGATACTGCTGCCTATATTTCAAGACAGCAGTATAAACCTTACTCTGCAGGTGCCCATTTGCAACGCACAGGAGAGACGATTGCACCCTCTGCTTTCAGCTGCTTCATGGCTGCATCTACCTCTTTGCGGTCGAGACCGCTGAGTTCTGCGATTTTACCTGCGTTGAGAGGCTGACCAGCCTCTTTCATTGTTGCCAATACTTTTTCTTTTGCGTCCATTGTTTTGATGATTTGATGTTTTGTTTATAATCTTGTTATTAACTCTTGTATTTTGTCTTCCCTTATAATCTTCGGTTGTGCCTTACCTGCCAGAACGAGAATTTTCTTCCCGTTTCTGTAGATGTGCAGCTGTCTGCTTCGTACCACTGCTGTCAAGGTCTCATCATCCTGCATGGCTTGCCATATAGGATAATACACACCTTCTGGTTCAAACAACTTCTTCTGAAGGTGTGAGCACATGTTGGTTGTATCTATTGTCATATCGTTACGTCATATCATTAACATGATTCTGCCAGCTTCTTTTGTGAACATTTCAGGGAAACGGCAGATTGTTGCATACACCTGCTTGCTTGTCACAGGCTGACCGTCCTTTCTCAGGTGCAGCCTATGACGATTGATGGCATCGGCAATCTGGTCGGTTGTCATGCCGCCATTTCGCTTTACCATCACATATACTATGGCTTCTTCTATCTTCATCCTTTATTCATCTGTTTTTCAATCCATGCCATCAATACGGCAACAGCATATTCCTGTTCTTCCTTGGTCAGTGCCCTGCCTGCTGAGATGTGATGCCACTTGAAGAAGCATCCCCGGCAACAACAGCCAGTGGCATGTTGAGCCAGGAAAACAGGATGCCCACGCATGGGAGTCTGCTTGCCGTCGTTCGGTATGACAGCCGGAGCAAGTCTTTTTGCCACAAAGTCCTCTGCGTGTTTTCGTATCGTCGGCAATCCCTTTTCCATTACATACTCCCTGTCTTGCTTGGACAGATGGAACCGGCTGCGAAAATCAGACTTTGCCAATCTCTCAAAGAGATTCGTCAGGTCATACTCTTTCTTATCACCAGGAACGCTTTCTTGCGGCTCTTCCTCTTGGAACAACGATGGATATATGTATTTCTGTGACATCATTATCTGTTGCTTCTGATTTCTAATGTTATATCCATATATGACCGCTTGCCGTCTATATAGTCTGCATAGAGTATTTCTTCGCTTCTGCCTTTCAGAATATGGCACTTACCGCACAGCTCACAGTTGTGCAGACATCTCCATTCATTCAGAACGTAATCCAAACGTTCCTCTCGTGTAGATGATTCAATAGAGGGTGTGCTCATAATCAGTGTCTCCCACAGCGTGGTCAATCAGTGCCTGAAACTCTTCTTCCGTATAGTCTTCTTCCCAACCATACGTTACGTCCTTTATGCCCAAAGTAAACCCTAATGCCTCAGAATAGGATATGCCAATTTCAGCTGCAAGGTCTCTTGCCGCTTGAAAAATCTGCTCTTCTTTGCTTAAGGGCAGTTGTTTCGCTTTCTTATGTTTTTTCTTTGGTTTCCCCATTTGAGTATATTCGTTTAATAATCAGCGTTGATGGGCATCTTGAAATTCCTGTATTTCTTTCGGAGTTCCTCATTTTGCGCCTTCATTTCCTCATACATATCATTCAGTGCGTCAGGAAATCCCCATCCACAAGGGCTTGCCCAACGAAGGCATTGCTTGATTCGGGAATCATACTTGTCCCAAAGGTCATAAAGCACGATGTGGCGCAATGTCTTGTCGAAATTACTCTCAACAGAATCATAGAATTGCTCCCACATGTCTCCATAGTCATAAGTGAACTGACAGGCATTCTCCATATAGAACACCATCAATTCTGCGACTGAATCTTCCGAAGGCTTCAGTTTCTTGAAGTCGGACAATGCCTTGCGGCACACTGAGAAGCGTGTCTTTGGCTCTCTGTTTCTGCTCGGATAGAACTCTTCCCGTATGATGTGCTTATACTCTTCCAGCTTCTGGCCCTCATTCGGCTCTGCATAGAAGTCAAGATATTCCTTTGCCTCTTTCCGTGCAGAATAAAGTTCCAATACCATTTTTATTATTTCACTCTTGTCCATGGACATGAGGACAGACTTTAATTTAGATTTTGACATTTCTGCTCTTTTATCTTAAAAACGGGTCAATCGTTGCCAGCAACTCTGATTTCTGCATCACACCGCTCGTCCTCCACAACACTTCGCCGCGTCTGAACAGCATCAATGTGGGCACAGACTGTATGCCATACTGACTTGCAGTCACCCCATACTTGTCCACATCTACCTTGATGATGCGGATTCTGTCACCCAACACTTCCTTCACCTGCTCAAGGATGGGGTGCATCATCTTGCATGGCTGGCACCAGGTGGCGAAGAAATCGACCAAGACAAGTTGGTCACTTGATATAACGTCTTTGAATGTTTCCATTACGATTTTCTGTAAAATTATGCTATTTTCTTTCCTGTTATCTTACAATACTGCCCTGCAAATGTTAAAATCGAGAAGAATTCAATGAAAAACCTTCGTTATTTCAAAGAATATTCGTACCTTTGCAGCGCTCATCTATAGATAGAAGGAGTTTCGAGACCCGGTTGCCTTTGATGCAATTCGGGTCTTGCGTTTTATAGTGGTGTCTGCAATCTCTTTTTCATCTTCTTTTCCAAAGCCTTTAGTCCATACTCTTTGTTAAGATGGTATGCTGTCAACAGATAGAATCCGTTGCTACGTTGTTGTTCCAAGACAATAACATACTTTTCCACTTTATCATAGATGTATGTTTTCTTGACCTTACGCTTTTTGCCGTCCCTCTCTTCTATGGTAAATACATCCAGATTGTCTGGTGTCAATTCTCTCACATGGTGATTTATCCAATGAAGCCTTTGTGAACGAGCCATCTCGAATACTCGCTTTGGATAAGTCGTACCGTCTTCGTTCTCAACCATGATTTCTTCACAGGTAAGATGCTTGAACAATCTTGCCATGTCAATCTCGCCATCTGTCTTTATAGGATAGATGCGCCACCCTCTGAATGAGAATTGACAGTTATCTTCTATATCACGCTTGAATATTGCATGAAGATCATGCTCTCTTTCTCGTTCACTGAGATATGCCAGTTCCAGCAGCTCAGGGTATTTCTTGATAATATTCAAACTGCTCATTGGCTATTTCAGTGCGATAAAAAACAAATTAAACTTCTTTCTAAATTTGGGAGTTGTGGTGTTGAGACTGATATTACTGTGTTTTTTTATCTTTTCAATCAGCTTCATTTTGGCTCTCACCCTTCCTTCAACTTCTCCCTTTTCATATCTAAGGTTGTAGTTGATGGCTCCCATTAGAACATCTGCCAATTGGATGAAGACACTTTCGTGTGAACGTATAAACTGAAACCTGCCAATGGAAGAGTTGTATTCCATTATTTTTCTGAGCCTCTCCAGCTTATCGCTACTGCATGTGTCCTTGATATCCATATATATGTTATATGTATAATCCATGTCCATCTTGTGATGCAGCAATTGGTAGTACATGCGAAAGTAGAAATCATTAAACGTATAGTCTTCTCGTTTCTCGTCAATCTGACTCTTGTCAACAACCACAGCCCTAAATTCCATGTCATTCATAAAGAACCAGTCTATAAGCTCTGCATAGACTTTATACGTGGCCTCGTGGACATTTGTCCATTTCAGCTCATCACTATAGCCGTGCTTCTTCTTAATATCTTTTATGGCATCTTTTGCCATGCGGATTTGTGTGTATGCTATACTTGTACATCCCAAAAGCATGTAGGGATGACCGTCATGCACCATGTGGGTGCTTTCATCACAGTAGATGTTGAATGTCTTATTCATTGTATCTGTTTTTTGTTTATTCTTTATTCCTTTTCTTCAGCGGTCCACTATGAGGTCCACGGTTCAGCGTCACACCATGCTTGTTGAGTATGCGGAACACGGAACTTCGGCTTGTGAAGCCGCTGATGGCAAAGATGTCATCTATGCTGTGCCCCTCGTTGTACATGTTCACGATATTCTTCTCACGCTCCAGTTTCGACAGTGCCCTTTCCGACTTCTTGGGCGGCCGGATATTCTGTTGCAGATGGATGATGTGTGCCGATGCCTTGCGCAGCACGGCACACTCCTCAGAGAGTGACCCGAACATACGGATGACCTGTGAGGGCTTGGTGTCGGGGAAAAGTTCGTCAAACGTATCGATGCGGTCTTGGATGGAGATGATGCGAACCACCTTCACACGGCAGTATTCTATGAATGTAGCCAGTTCACGGGTGCCACGCAGTGCGTTACTGAACCTCGACACCACCAGCTCGTCGCCGCGCTCCAGACTCGATATGAGCTGCTTCCACATCGGGCGCAGCCTCTCGTGTTCGGACAGTTCCTCTATCACCTGAACACAGCCGTATTGCTGCATCCAAGCCTTGTCTTCTGCATACTCTTCGCCATTGGTGGCGATAAAGATGTAACCTACTTTTGCCATACTGTTGTACGCTATTAAATGAAATCAAGTGCAAAGGTACACTATTTTTCCGAGAAACAATCATACTTGAACGAAAAATCATACTTAAACACGATAATTTGCCATTTTCTTTTCACTTGATTTCATTGAAAATCATACTCGCAAGTATGATACACAAATAAGATTAAACTTACTGTCATTCTTGCAAATATATCGCTGAAACGCATTAACTTTGCACCGTCAATTTCAAAATCAGACTCAAAATAATGACAACAATGAAATATGAAACCCAACTTTTCGGAGGACAAACCAACCTCCATTGCATGAAGCAAATATTGCATAATGCAAAATCAAACTCGCATGGCTGTATCAGACTTGCCATTTGTATTGCCACTGCGTTTGCCGTAGTCATGCTGACAGCATGTTCAGACGGAAACGGCACGAAGTCGTTCCATTCGAGCGATGAAGCCATCAGAGAGTATCATGGCTTTCTGACCACTCTTCGACAGAACGGCAAGGTCTCAATTCAGACATTAGTTAAGATTGTCAACGAATGGCGCGTGTTGGACGATTCCGTGACATCGTGCATCTCACGTGACACTGTCAGGAAAGCCCACTCATACCCGTTCACGGTATATCATGAGTTGAACGACTCCATCCACATCGAGCTGTGCCGTATGGCGATGTCTAAGCAACGCACCTTTCACGACCTGCTCTATCTCAGAGAACAGACCTCTTCCCATGTTGGTGATGAGGAACTACAGCAAGCCGTGAAGGAAGCACAGCCATTCTTCGCTTCCTTGGATAGCCTGCCTATATATAATAAAGGTGGTAAACAGGCGGTACTGAAGCGTTACCTGCTGTTCCTGCAAAAATCCGCCAAGCAAGGCATTCACGGCAAGGAAGACCTGCTCGCTTTCATCAAGGAAGAGCATTTGTATTTCAAATCCTTCCTGCAATACCTGCCGGATTTTGCTGACGATGACATCGGTGACATCAGACGAAACACCGAACACTGCTGTCGGGAGATACTCCGTGCCGCCGACCGCAAGGATTTGTCCCACAAGGATGCAATGATATACCTCTCCATGCGCACCAACCACCGTCTGCTGCGCAACGCACAAGCGGCTATCGAGGATCTGAATAGTGGCAGGGTAAAGGACGAGCACACCATGCACGCCTACCTCCTGATGATGATGCAGCCGTTCATGACGATGGATGACCTTTCCGTGAGCGTGCTCTCCGACAAGGACAAGGCAGACCTCTACAAAATAGCCGATGCGCTCCCCAAGGAGATGGACGGTCTGGCCAAGAAACTGCACCTCGACAAGCAACGCCTGTCGGATATGCCCATGCTCATGATGAAGATTTATGTCACAAGATTATAAACACCCCAAACAGAGAATACGATTATGTTAGAACAGTTTTGCGATGATTTCCTTGCCGTCGTGCCTTTGCAGTTGCCAGAACTGCTGGACAAGCGCAAGATGGAGAAGCCTGTCAAGTATGACGATTACGTGCTTCTTACTTTCCAGTTGAACACCCCTTTCACGATAGAGGAGGTGATGGATATGCTCGAAGACGAGATGGAAATGATAATCCTCTATCACCACATTCCAAGCCGTCATACGGAGTTCGGACACAGCTGCTGTGCCTATTCCAACCCTTCTTTCGGACGGATGTTCAAGGTCAACGGCTCCACAGATGAGCGTGGCATGGTCAGCCAGATAAAAGTGACCATCTATGACTCGCTGGAGCACATGTCGGCAGATGTATGCCTCGACCTCAGTCTGCATTGCAAGAACGGGTTCTTCAAATACATGAAGCCCAAGGAGGAAGTCCTGCTCGACTTCATTTGAAAGTTACATTTGCCAGATGACAGTCCTGTTCTACCGCAACAACGCTCCATTCTGTTGTCCACAACAAAGGCCAAAGTCATGCCACAAGCTCCCGACCATCTGATGAAGGAAACGCTTTACATGAAGATTATCCATCTTCTCGACCGTCACCGCACATGGCTGGAGATTGAGAGCATCGCCACTGTCCGCAACCACACGATAGTCAGGAACGGCAGAATGACCGACATCCTCAGCCGTGTGCTTGTGGTCAAGGCCATCCACCATCATTTCCCCTACACGAGAGGGCAAGTGTGGCAGATAGCCGAGTACGACTTGGAACAGGCTATCAAGAGCCTTCGGACAACCGACGGAGCTTTCCGTCAGAGAATAATCAAGGGAGAACTGACACTGGAGGATGTGGAGCGTATCATATCCACTGCCACACACGGTGTCGTCCAGCCCGACCTGAGTCCACTTCCATTATTCACATGCTATACATATTATGACAAGTAAGATACTGTTTCTCATCCTGATGTCAGCGTTCTTCTTTGTGACGATGATTCTGCACAGAAGCCGCAGACAGTTTATGACACGGTTCTATCTGCGCATGACCGCGCTTGTGACAGCAAGGAAGCTCTACCGGTTGATGCTGCTCATCCTGCTGTACGTGTTCCACTTCCTCTACCTCTGTGTACACTATAACGACATAGGCGTAGTGGCTTCCACCATAGCGTTTGCCATATTCTTTGTCTTTATGGATGTGGAGAGGTGGCTACAGCGTCTGCACGAGGAGCGGACACCCTTCTGCATCGCCGCGTTGGCGGCAGTGGTGTTTGTCTTCACTCCTCATCTGTTCACGCTTGCTGTCACCATCTCCTTTGTCCTTCTGGCATCACTGTTCTATCCCTCGCGCATAGTCATATCGCTGTGGAAGAACAAGGCTGACCGCAAGATGCTCCTCGAAGACACAGAAATGCTCATCATATACTACTATTAAGTATCACCTGTATCATGCCGTTCCTTTTGTATAATGGAGCTGGCGACAAACAACAGTATTCACCAAACAGATTATTGAAATGAAGAAACAGAAACATAGAACGAGTTCCGGCAAGATGTCTGAACGGATGTCCCTGTTGGAGTTCTTGAAAGAGAGGTCCGGGATAAGGCTGTCGAAGCTCGAAGCCTACCTTGACCTTGTAGACAAGGCTTCTGTACAGTACATCCCCAAGGATCTGTGCAAGCAGGAGTTCAGCCTGTCCAACGGGCAGTTTGTAATCACCATTACCGAACTGGCAGGATGCTGGCATTGGCACCGCGCCACTGTCCGCACCTTCATCGAGCAGTTGGAGAAGATGAACCAGATTTCCGTCACCCGTCTCACGAAGAGCCAAATCATCACCATCCCGATGTTGGCTGAGACACCTGCCGTTTCTCCGATTGACGCAGCCTTGGATGTGTTCCGCCAGAAGATGTGTACCGCATTGGACGAATGGCGAAGCGGCAAGATGTCCGCATCGGCTTGCGCCTCGGAATGTGAACAACTCTACGAAGATGCAACAGAGGAAGTAGCCATTATCTTGCAGAAAGCCGACAATGGCAATTCAATTGGCAAGGTGCCATGCGGAAGAAACATTCCCGAATCTGTAGGACACGCCTTTTGTATGACTGCACTCACAGCTGTCTGCGAAGCCACCTTCCATCAGGTGCTTTCGCAGGAAACAGATAACGCCCTCGTTACCTCCCTTCTTCCCTTCTTTTACAAAGACCTGGGAGGAGACTGGCTCTCATTCATCGAGGCGGCAAAGGCAATATCAGAATTGGCATTGGATGGCAGCTCACCAGCCTTGCATCAGGAAAGCGCAGCCATCAAGTCACAGTTTCAGTCACTCTGCCGACCGTTCCTTGCCATTGTAGCCAACCAAGAGGGCTCCTGTCCATCAAAAGGCTGTATTAACCTCTAATAATCACCGTACAACGCTTCTTCTTTTCTACTGGCACAGTGTTTACACGTCTGCCATTGCTGTAAAATAATCGGGCTTGCCCGTTGGTCGGAAATGAGGGAATTTGGGTAGCCTAATACCCCTCTTGGTCTCCGACCATCGGGAGGCTGTCCTTACAAGCAGCAAGCTGGAGACAGGAGAGTTGTACACACATAAAAGGAAATAGGTTATGGCAACACCAAAACAGGTTATGGATTTCCGACCATCTAAGGGAATCACCACAGCACAGAGCAACGAGCACCAACGCCGTTGGACGGAAAAGGGTTGGGGATCCGCTGAATCAACAGGCAACTACGACCGCAGCCGTGAGCGGCTCAACTTCGAGGTTCGGGGCGGCAAGGTTTGTCCTATAGACAAGAGCCGAAGCATCCCGGAGCGCATGGCAGACATCCTGCGGAGCCGTGGAATCAAAGACCCCAACGAGGGACTGGCAGAGCCACGCTTCCGCACAGTGGTCAATTTCATCTTCGGAGGCTCACGAGAACGTATGACAGAATTGGCATTCGGTGACCAGAAGGTGAATCTCACTCACGGAGCGGACAATTCGCATCTAACCCGATGCAAGGACATTGAGGAATGGGCAAAGGATGTTTACCGCTTTGTTGCGGACAAATACGGTGAGGAGAACATCGTCGCTTTCATCTTACACTTGGACGAAACCAATCCGCACGTTCACTGCACCCTCTTGCCAATCAAGGACGGCAAGTTTGCATACAAACAGATATTCGCCGGAAAGGACAAGTACGAGTTTTCTGCCAGGATGAAAGCCCTGCACAGCGAATTTGCCGATGTCAACAAGCGTTGGGGCATGGAGCGCGGAACTTCCGTCTCAGAGACGGGAGCACGCCACCGCACCACCGAAGAATACCGCCGCCAGCTGTCAGAACAGTGCACCACCATTGAGCAGTCCGTCGCCACCCATCAGCGGACACTCGCCTCGCTCCAATCGGACATCCGTCTGGCAGAGCGGAGAGTAAAAGGACTCACCTCAATGGTCAACAACCTCTTGCAGGAGAAGGCTGAGAAGGAGGCGGCACTTGCTGAATTGCATCGGCAGATTCTTGCAGGTCACGACAATCCTGATGCTCTCCGTCAGCAAGTCCAAGAGCTGGAGCAGGAACTGTCCGCTATCCAGTCGAAACTGGACGACAAGCAGGAGAAGCTCTCAGAGGCTGACCGCAAGCTCGATGCCCTGCGTGAGGAGATGACCGCCATGAAGGAGCGCACGGAGGAGTTGCGGCAGGAGGCACACAGATATTCCGATACTATCCGACAAGGTGCGGACACCGTTCTCAGAAATGCCCTTCTCGAAAACATGGTCAGCGAGTTCTCCGAACGTGTGGCACGGCTTTCCAATGAGGGCAAGGACGTGTTTGACGGTTCCCTGCTTCAGGCCTTTGCGGAGAATGGAACGGAGGTGATGTACTGTGCCACGCTTCTATTCCTCGGCTACGTCGATGATGCCACCACCTTTGCCGAAGGTCATGGCGGTGGCGGCAGTTCGTCCGACCTCAAATGGGGACGTGACGATGACGAGGATGAACGCGCTTGGGCACGCCGTTGCATGATGAAAGCTGCACGCATGATGCGCCCCTCTTCCGGCAAAAGGAAGAAACGATAAGCGGCACTGTCACGTATCACCTGTTATAGTATTCACCAGATTAAATTGAACAACATGAGAAAAATACTTATTCTATCCCTTGGCTTCGCCCTTTCATTGGGTGCGCAAGCCAAAGACTATCACCGCACGGCGGACACCACCACCGTTGTATGCAGACTTTCGGCAGACGGTATGCTTCGTCCGCTTAAACCTTCCTACATGAAAGGGGCATTGGTAGCTTCGCCATGGACGGACAACTGGTTTGTCCAAGCGGCAGGAGGAACTACGGTCTTCCTCGGCAAACCGCTCGGATGCAACGACCTATTCGGTCGCATGAAACCGGCATTCTCCGTGTCATCGGCAAATGGTTCACACCTTCCGTCGGCGGTCGTCTGAACTATGGCGGTATGCAGTTCAACGACTGCAACAACTCCTCGCAGGACTACCAGTACCTGCGTGCTGATTTCATGTGGAATGTCCTCGGCAACCTCTACAAGGACGATGTACACACTCTTGCCAGATGGAGTGTCATTCCATACGTGGGCGTGGGTATGCTGCACAACAAGGTGAATGCCCACAAGCCCTTTGCCATTTCCTACGGCATACAGGGGCAGTATCATCTCTCCCCACGCATTGCTGTTACGGCAGAGATAGGCAACATGACCACCATGCAGGATTTTGACGGCTATGGCAAGGCACACCGCCTTGGCGACCATCTGCTGTCCGCATCCCTCGGCCTCTCTGTCCGCATCGGCAAGACTGGCTGGAAGCGAGTGATAGACGCTCGCCCGTACATCGCACAGAACGAATGGCTTTCGGCATACGCCTCATCCCTTTCTGACAGCAACAGCCGCTATCACGCCCAGCACGATCGAGATTGTCAGACTCTGGAGCAGCTGCGCAAGATTCTTGCCATCGAGGGACTTCTGGACAAGTACGGCCACCTCTTTTCTGACGATGCCGCTTCTTCCGTCACAAATGGCTATCCTCGAAACGACTACAGCGGTCTCAACTCGCTGCGTGCAAGAATGAGAGACAAGTATGGTAATGGTCAAAAGACAAAGGTCATGGAGTCCGCCTCTTGTACAGAAGAATATGGCAATGCTGAAGGTGAGCCGGAAGACGATTACCTATCGCTCATCCACTCAGGAAAGGCTTGCATAGGTGCGCCCATCTATTTCTTCTTTGAACTTGGCACTGACAGGTTGCTCAACAGGTCACAGCTCGTCAATCTCGACGAAGTAGCACGCATCGCCAAGAAATATGGCTTGAAAGTTAAGGTCATCGGCGCTGCCGACAGTGCCACAGGCAGTGAAGCCATCAATGATAACCTCAGCCGTTCCCGTGCCAGATTCATTGCAGAGGAACTGATGAAACGTGGTATGGAAAATGGCACCATCTCTCAGATTTTCGATGGCGGCATTGACGATTACTCGCCCAATGAGGCGAACCGCCATACCAGAATCCTGCTGTATCTATAGCCAGACATACAGCTCCGAACAAGAGCACTAAAACTTTTTTTCATTGATAAATTTTAGAAAGGGAGGGCTTGTCCGTGATGGATAGGCCCTCCCTTAATCATATATGTATTAACGCATATTCTATGCGCATATCTTTTTTTATCCGTGTTTCTCAGTACTTGACCAGTCAAGCAGGAAGTCATATATACTCATTATCTGTATGCCGTTTTCGTCGCTCCACTGCTTGGTATGTTCTCCCACGATCAGCAGTTTGCGGAAAGAGTCATCTACAAGACGCAACGACCGTTTCTCCTGTTCCATCTTTTCTGCATCGGGCATACGCCACGCCGACTGGATGTAGATCCGCTCGCTCCCTTTGTTGCAGACAAAATCCACTTCCAATGTCACCCTCTGCTGCTTTCCTTCCGTATTCCTCACTCGATGATAGACGTTACCCACATCCACGAGCCATCCTCGCATACGCATCTCATTGTAGATGACGTTCTCCATGATATGTGTCGGCTCGCTCTGACGGAACGACAGAATAGCATTCCTCAGACCTACGTCCTGGTAATAATACTTGGACAACGAACCTATGTATTTCCGTCCTTTGATGTCGAACCTTTCGGATTTTTCGATAAGGAAAGCATCCTGCATATATTCCAGATAAGCCGACACTGTCTTGTCGGTTATGCTCTGCACATTGCTTACGGACTTGAACGTATTGGCTATATTCAGTGCATTGACAGGTGCTCCTATACTGGATGCTACGGTCTTCGACAATTCTTCAAATTCAGGTCTCAGTTCTATGTTGTTCCGCTCGTAGATGTCACGTAGATATACCGTGCGATAAAGGCGACGCAGGAAATCAGCCTTCTTCTCATCCCCAACCTGTGTAAGTAGTTGCGGCAAACCTCCGTACAGTCTGTATTCAGCCCAACCGTCTTCTTTCGAACCATCATACACCGTCATGAACTCCTTGAAGGATAGTGGCCACACATGTATCTCGTCACCTCTGCCTCGGAATTCCGTCACCAGGTCAGAGGACAGGAAACGCGAGTTGGAGCCTGTGACATACACATCCGCCCCTTCGGTAACTGACAAGGAAGAGAGCACCTCTACAAAGTCTTCCACCTCCTGCACCTCGTCGATGATGATATAATAAGTCTCATAGTCAATCATCATCTTTTCCACCCAGTCCAACAGGTAGTCCGGGTTCTTGAACTCTCTGTTCTTCCTACTCTCCATGTCGATGACGAGAATATGGTCTTCTCTCACGCCCTCATCCAATAGATGCTGATGAAAGAGTTTCTTCAGAAGGAACGACTTGCCTGAACGTCGCAATCCTGTGATTATCTTTATGAGCCCGTTGTTCTTTGAACGGCTCAACTGTTCTATGTATCTATATCTGTTTACTATCATATTTTACGAAAAACTGTCACTTGTGACACTTTTTCGGAGGCAAAGTTATATATTTTATCCTAAATCAAAGAAAGAAATAAAGAAAAATGCACTAAAAATCAATGATTTTCCTGTTTTGTAGTGTCTATTCCACTTGCCGATGCCCATTTTTCTTTGCAAAGTTACTGCCCGGGCGAATGGTCAAGTACCGCCATGCTAACAGGCAGAGGACTGAACGACAGCTTTCCGCAAATCAAAGATTTGGGTATTTCATTAACTCCTCCGTCTGTTTTCTTGCCTTATCGCCCTCATTCCGCAGTCTTTTGATGCACGAAAAATCAGTTCCCGACAAGAGGAGCCGAAAGGCTTCAAAAGGAGGGAAGAAAAACAAGTTGAACAAATAATTTCTTTGCGTATGGAATTACACAGATTATCAGAAAACGAGCAGGCATTTGTCGAGTGCTTCTCACGGTTCGTAAACGGTCAGATGGGGTCAGCCGCCAAGGTAGGCAATGCCCTTGCAGATGACCATCGCTATCTTATCAACGAAAAGGGCAAGGTGGTGTTTGCCTTCTTGGAACGCCTTGCCAACGACTATCAAAAAGGTCGTTATGACCAGCGTGACGAGTGGGTGTGCCGATTGGCAGCAGAGGCCATCGAACACCTTGTAGAGAACAGAATGTATTACAGAACACTTAACAACGATTGACTATGGCAAGCAGATTGATTACACCCGTATTGGAGGAGATACTGAAATCCTATCCTCTGTATTCACAGGACGGCAAAGGCAAGGATGCCGTTTGTGTGGCAATATTCTTCATCGGACACGTCCGTTGGTTCGTACTTGAAGGACAGCCGGAAGGTAACGACACCACGTTGTTCACCATCGTATGCGGTCTGCATGAAACGGAGTATGGCTATACCTCCGTCAATGAAATGGAGAGCGTAAAGGTGGATGGCTCCAAATATGGAGTGGACGAGATATTTCAAGTGGAGCAGTTGGACGGCTTCAAGCCGGTGAAACTGAAGAGCATTCCAGACGAGGATTTACAAGCATTCCTTCATAATATGGAATGACCCCAAATTAAATCAGCCGCAGGGACATTACTCCTTGCGGCTGACTATTGTTAGTACCTACTATGAGTAGTAAAGCCTACGATTAGTATATACTACGATACTACTCTCATCTTCGGAAAGCGGACTTGGCAACGTGCTCCTCTTGTACCTCTTCCTTCTGGTACTCCTCCATGTCAAGCAGTTGCTCATACGCAGAGCTGATGTTTGCGTCCATAGAATGGTTGTGGCTGAAAGGGAAGGTATGCTTCACAGAGAGTCCTGCATTGGTCACAGTCCCCACATCCAGGCTATCCTTATCCTTGTTATATTGCAGGTTCAGCAAACCACCATTCGGCATTTGGAATATCGGCATTTTTCGCTGCGCCAATTCCGAAAACTCTTCGGCGGTCATCTCCCTCGCCACAGCCTTCACGTCCTCACTGGCACGTCCTATGCCATAGCGAGTGATATGGTCACGCACTTCTTGCTCCGTATGCTTCAGGAACACCTCATACGTACCGCCGACACTCCCGTTATAGACCACTGCAAAGTCCTTGTCCTCTATTAGCAGGTCATCGCCTCTGTTCTGGCACGGCTTCCTGTAGGTCTGCTCCTCGTCCATGCCGTTCCCGTCATAGTATTCCTTGGCAAGCGTCAGCAGTCTTGATAGTCACCTTTCTCCTTTAGCTTATCCAGTTCCGATGTGTCATCCGTTGATTGGAGATAGGCGATGGAGGCATAATAGACGTTTTCTTTCGATTGTGAAGGCTCTGTCAGGCTTTTGTACTGGGCAAAAGCCTCCTGATAATTGGTGTCAAGGTCTTTGCCGTGGTCGTAAGGAACAGAGAGTTTCACTTCCAGACCGTTACTCGTCGGCACAGCAATCTTTACAGAGTCCTCCTTCTCATGATGCTGGATATATACAGCAGAACCATTATATGCCAAGACTGCATGGTCGCCGTCATCTATGGATAGATAACTTTTCCCTTGCCCGTTTTCCTGCTCAGCCTTTTTCTCCTGGTCTATCTCCATAGCAATCTTGTCGATATGCTGCGTGAGCATTGAGGTAGCTTTTTTCACATCGAGTAGCGTGGTCTTGATGAACTGCGGCGACTCCTTCAGCGAATCCAGCCAAGACTTCAAATAGGCAGCCGAATCTCCTTTCAGATGCTTTGTCATGCCATACCGCTGAGCGGTCAGCGCAGCCGTCAGTTCTGCCACCAGTTCCTCGCGTGCATACTCTGCCGAGCCGAAGGTAGCGGGCTTGATGCGGTCTAACTGTCCCTCCGCACCCGTGGAGTGTCCCATCTCGTGGAAAAGGTTCGAGTAGAAAGACTCCCCATCCTTGAACTGCCTTTTCTCAGGCATCACAATCTCATTCTTGCTGATGGAGAAATAGGCGGAATCACCGAACATCGGTTTGATGGGACATATCCAACGGTTGTCCGCTATCATCCTATCCACGGGTTCAAAGGCAAACTGCTCGTCCTTCTCTACCTTGGGCATCGAGTATTCCTGTTCCAGTTTCTCCCAAAACTCTGGTCTGACCTCCTTCAGGTTGGTCTGCGCCACATTGAAGACATGGTAAGTCTGAAGCTTTGGATATACATTGTACTTTTCGCGCTCTTCCTGAGAGAGCAGTTTGTAGTCCTCCCACTTGATGTGTTCCTTTGTTTCCTTATTGACCACCGTAAACGTGGTGAGCATCACGGGGAAAGAATGCTCACCTTTCAGTACTGACACACGGGGCTTCTGTTCCTCGTCTTTCTTGCCAGTTTTGTTAAACTGCTGTATGCGGTCGAAGGTACAGAAGCGAGGAATCTTGTAACCCTCCTTCTCGCAATGCAGGAGCAACATCATAGCGTTCATGCCATTATATTCTCGTCCGTTCAGGTTTTTCGGCCATTGCAACGCACCTTCAGTAAACCAGGGCTTTTTCCATCCGTCTTTGCCCGACAGCGACTGAATACGCTCAATCATCATATCGGCAAACAGGTCGAGTGCCTTGTCTTCGGCACTCGGACCTTCCTTAGCATAAGGCTTTCCCATAGTCAATTAACCATTATAGGGCTGCGGAACATATTCGCTCATTTCAGACACTCGGCAGGAGAAGTCCAGTTTGTCATTGAAGACACTGACAGACAATGCCCCTTTGATGTTCGCTTTCACGCCTGGTTGCAGCCATGCCTCGCATTTGCCATCGAATAGGAAGAAACTTACCCAGATGTATTCAAATCCGTCCTGTACTTTCTCTGCGCTGAAAGCGGAGAACTGGCAGTACGGCACACCATTCTTGTCCGTCTTGTCCTCAATGCTCTTGCCCACCTTGCCGCGGAACTCCATCACGCCCTTGATGCAGTCCTCTGCCTCGTCAGGCTGGTGGCTGATGCTGCTTGCCGACAGGTTGAAATAAAGGACATCGCCCCATTTTCTTGGTACCAATACACCGGCTACCTCAATGCGTTCGCCGATGTTGCAGCTGCCCACCTCCGTCAGTGTCCCATCTTTGATGACCGACACCTCGATGGTCTTGTTAATCCCGCTCTTCGCTGGAATGACTACGTTCATGGCAAAGCTCACGAATGCCTTGCCCTCCTTGTTCGTGCGGCAGGTCGCAGCCTTGCTGACCGTTCCGCACACTGTTACATTACATTTGATCATTGCTCGATACTATTTGAATTATACATATCCATCGTCCAAGTGAAATGTCTTAGCAATGACAATAATCTCTTTTCAATCATCATATACTAGCGCACGTATCAGTTCATAGACTATCCACGCTGCTATGATAAGTTGGAAGCCGAGATAGATGATGGCCACGGTCTGACCGAAAAGCCATTGGGTAAGCATGAAGTGTCCTGCCACAGCTACCATACCCACCAGCAATGTACACAGATGACTTGCTATCCTTTTCATTTCCTTTGCAGATTTTGTTGTTGACTCTCAGCCTCCATCCCTTGCTCGAAGTTCTGCGAAGCCTGCTGTGTCGCCACGATGCCTGTCACCATTCCCGCAATCTTCGTCCGTTTGCTTTCTTCCGACAGATTGGCATTGCCCAAAATGAGCGACAGGCGGTTCATCTCCGAGGAGGTCAGTTCACGGTCAATCTTCACCGTACCGCTCTCTGCATGAAGCACAGTCTTGCCGTTCTCACCCACAGTAATGGTGCATTGCCTCATGCCTGGAACAAGCGAGGTCAAATCTACGAGCCGGTTGGCTGCCATGGCAGAGATAAGTCCTTTTTGTCGTTCCTCATCATTGCTGTCAATCTGCGCTGCCAACATCATCAGCGACATGAAGGTGGTCATCGCCATGTCGAGTATAGGGTCATTCGTTCCCGAAATGCCCACGCCGCTGTCCTCCGAGGAAAGGATTTTCTTCATCCAGTCCTCCGACGAAACCTTCTGCTCCTGTGGCGCATTGCTCTTGTATTTTGCCAACAGGTCATTGCCGTTATGCAGGGCCTGTAGCTTGATGTTGCCTTTCTGTCCGATTTCTGCCAGATAAGCGGCTGGATCCATATCCCTTTTTGAGCCGTCAGCCGATACACTCTTCACTCCGAAATGCAGATGCTCGCCAGTGGTTCTGGTGCCGGTATTTCCCGACACCCCCAACTTCTGACTGGCATTAACCACGTCACCTACCTTTACTGCTATGTCAGACAGATGCAGGTAGGAGCATTGCACCTTGCTGCCATCCTCACGGCTGTATTCCACGGTGACGGATTTCCCTCCTGCCGTGTTCGCATTATGGTTCACCGCCACCACCTTGCCGCCGTTCTCCGTGGCCAACACCGCCTCATGGTTCGTCTTGATGTCAATGCCCTTGTGCATCTGCTGCTTGGTGGCATCCATCGGATCCTGGCGATTGCCGAAAGGCGAGGTGATGAAGAGAAACTCCTCTCGCTCCACAGGAAAGGAATACCCGGCAGACTGCGGTACATGGGCAGCAGGCATTTCTCTACGAGGATTATTCTCCACCCCGAACGACCGACCTTCTGCCCGCATCTCAGCCATCACCTCACTGTCATACTTGTCCAGTCCGTTGGCTTCAATGATGCGCTGCAGACTTGCAGCATAACCGCCGCCCGTGGCATAGCCGGCACGCTCAATGCCCTTCGTCCATCCCTTGTAGTCGTCAGGCGACAGCGTGAAGCACTGCGCATAACGCTTGTTCTGCTTCAGGAACTGCGAGTGATGCTCATAACTGTCACCCACGCTTTTGTACTTACAGAATTTCTCGTTGGGCCTATCATCCGTATAGACTCCATACTCTCCGCCATTCTTCAACCACGATGCCGTAGCCTTGATGCCAAAGTGGTTGTTGCATTCGCGCGACAGTTGGCTCTGTCCGTTGCTGCTCTCCAGTATGGCTTGCGCCAAGATGACGGAGGCAGGAATCCCATACATCCGCATCTGTTCTTTGGCTTCCTCCGCATATTGTGCGGCATACGCTGCGTTCTTTCCCATAAGCCTATCTCCTTAGACTGGTGTGTTGTTCTGTTTCTTGACTTTCCTGTGCCATCTGCTTTCCTGTCTCTTTTCCAGGTGACACCATCTCCGTAATTCCACGCTTCGATGATGTTGTCTGCTTCGGCATTTCCAACTGGTCACAGATGGCCACCCGTTCACCAGCACGAATGAGCTTCGGCAGATAGGTGTCGAGGGCATGATATGGGAATCCTGCCATTGCCAACGGCTTGCCTTCATCATCCTTGCGCCCATTGCTCTTTGTCAGCGTAATACCCAATATTTTGGATGCCTTCACCGCATCATCCTTGTAGGTCTCATAGAAGTCACCGCAGCGAAACAAAAGAAATGGCATCAGGATGCTTCTTCTTCAAGTCAAGATATTGTTGGACAAGGGGGAGAGACAGCAGCCTTGACAGCCTTTTCATCCTTCTTTTCTTCTTTCTTTTCCCTTGTCT
>ENA-OPZN01000033-OPZN01000033.1-human-gut-metagenome-genome-assembly--contig:-NODE-33-length-59231-cov-5.676705_pt1 | contig 59231 bp, 53 predicted proteins | sample MGYA00242483_ERZ504503 | MGnify/ENA primary metagenome ERZ504503 (study PRJEB26092, sample SAMD00036285) | human gut metagenome | host: Homo sapiens | study: EMG produced TPA metagenomics assembly of... | reverse complement strand
GATTAGATTTCTTGAGGGTCGTTGAAGACGACAACGTTGATAGGATGCAGGTGTAAAGCTGGAGACAGCAAAGCCGAGCATTACTAATTGCCCGTCAGCTTTCCTTATCCGCGCGGAGCGGATGGAAAAGTCATCGGAAAGGATGATATATACGTTTAGCATGAAAGAAGTGCTGAAATTGCTTGCTTGTGAGTCATGAATATATAAAGGTATTCAGGTGACTATTGCACGAAGGTTCCACCTCTTCCCATTCCGAACAGAGAAGTTAAGCTTCGTCACGCCGATGGTACTGCGCAAGTGGGAGAGTAGGTAGTCGCCGTTTTAACAGAGGCCCTGAGGCAGAAATGCTTCAGGGCTTTTTTGTATCCATAACCCAGATTTTATTGTATCTTTGTTTTAGGTTTTAAAATATATATTTTATGGATACAATCTTACCTTATGCACTGTTGTGCTTCACTTCCTTTTTTACGTTGACCAACCCCTTGGGTACAATGCCGGTCTTTTTGACAATGACGAATGGTCTGGAAGAAAAGGAGCGGCAACATATTGTGAAAAGAGCTACAATCATTTCTTTTATTATACTGATTGCATTTACATTTTGCGGACAGTTCTTGTTTAAGTTTTTCGGAATATCTACCAATGGATTTCGTATTGCAGCAGGTATTATCATCCTGAAGATTGGCTATGATATGTTGCAGGCACGCTATACCAATACGAAGTTGAAAGACGAGGAGATCAAAGCTTATGCAAACGATATTTCAATCACACCACTTTCTATTCCGATGTTGTGTGGACCAGGTGCTATTGCCAATGGCATTATCATGATGGATGATGCACGTACATGGGGTTTGAAAGTTACTCTTGTTTCCGTAATAGCTTTGGTGTATATACTTACTTATATCATTCTACGTTTATCTACGAAACTGGTTCGCATTATTGGGGAAACAGGTAATAATGTGATGATGCGTCTGATGGGGTTGATTCTGATGGTAATTGCAGTGGAATGCTTTGTCGGAGGAATGCGTCCGATTTTGATTGATATCATTCAAGGAAGCCGTTTGTAGATAATAATTTATTATAATTTGCATTTTGAGTATGTCAAATCATAATTAATGTGTATTTTCTGCTAATATTCTGTTATTTGCTTTGCTTTCTCGAATTAATTTGTTACATTTAATTCGAGAAAGGATTTTCAGTACCTTCTTTTTATTAACTTTTAAAATTTGATTTTATGAAAGTGCTATTAGTCGGTCTGGAACGTGTCGGAAAGCTGTTCTCAATGGAGTCTCTTTTTAAGAAGAAACTCACCGAAGCTGACATGACCGATGTGGAGGTGGTAACAGCTGAGATGACAGAATTTGGTTCTCCGGGAGGGAGAAAGTTGGAACGGAGCATGAACGAAGCTTTACGTGATGAAGCCGACTTCGTAGTAGTAATGGAGCCGTGGCAGAAAGATTTGCTGACTCGCTTTATGGATTATCGTAATTGGCACAAAATTCATTTGTTTGCAGATATCTGCAAACGCAAGTCTAAAGCCGATATGCCTTCATGTGATGTGGATTTTGGTTATAGGAATGGCAATGAGGAGATGAATGACGGATGTCGGAACTTATTGGAAGGTTTGAAAATGCTTTTGAAAAACGTGAGTCGGATTCTTCCGGCTTAGCAATGGTTTAAAAATACCGTTAGTTGTTATGATTCAATTTGTGTAGAGAAGCCCTGAATAACTATAGTTCGGGGCTTTTCTGCGTTTAAAAGAATTCCAGTACGAAGGTAGTATTCCATCCGTTAGTTTCTGCTTTCAGCAGACTTATACTGCCGTTGGAAAGCTTCATAATCTGTCGGGAAAGAGAGAGACCGATTCCGCTACCTTCTTTTTTAGTGGTAAAGAACGGTACAAAGATTTCTTCTGCTTCCTTTTCAGGGATTGCAGGACCGTCGTTGCTGACATAGACTAAGATATGTTCTTCTTTGGTGGAATAGGCTCGTATGTGGATTTTTCCCTTATTTTCTCCAATAGCTTGTGTGGCATTCTTGAGAAGATTGATAAGTACCTGGCGAATCAGGTTAGGGTCGGCATATAGCATCAGGTCGTCCGGCTCAATCTGGAGTGTCAACTGAATGTGCAAGGGGATTAAGTGGATACTTTTCACCTGAAGAAGGAGTTCTTTCAGATAGAACGGCTCCGGTGAAGGTTTCTGAAGCGCAGAAAACTTCCGGTAACTGTCTACAAAGGAAATAAGTCCGGTAGAGGTTTCATGAATGGCACGGATACCTTCGTAAATCGGACTATCAATTACATCTTTTCGTAGCAGGAAAGTTTCGCTTAGAGAAGAAATCGGAGCGATGGAGTTCATGATTTCATGTGTCAGTACCCTGGTCAGTTTTATCCACGATTCAAGCTCTTTTGTGTCCATTTCGTTACGAATATCATTCAGGGTAAGAATCTTTACCGTATTTCCTCCTAATTCCATAATGGAGGCACGCACTAACAGTTGGATTTCTCCTTTGGAAGTAGCATATTGCAGGTTGCACCGTTCACCGGCAGGAAGCGAACTGAGTAATTCGGGTATCTCATTCCCATAACGCTCCAGTTGTTGCAGGGTACCGAGGGCCGGAAGTCCTAACAGCCTTGTGGCAGCTGGATTGGTTTGTATGATTTTGTTTTGTTCGTCCAGCACGATGATGCCGGAACTGATGCCCGAGAGAACCTGTTCATAAAACCGTTCCCGTTGTTCCATCAGTTGTTTCTGCTCGCCCATCATGGCACCGAACTCGTTGAGCGCATTTTGCAGAATACGTTCTCCTCCGATGAAGCCATGCGTAGGAAGGCGGAAAGAATAATCTCTGTTGCGGATAGCTTCCATCATCAGCCAGCTTTTTCGCGCAACTGTTTCTGGCTGGCATAAAACAGATAGATGGCTAAAGCAATCAGGAAACCTCCTATCCAGAGCCATTCGTTCTCATCTCGGCTGATACCGAGTGTCAGCAATACGGTACCTCCTGTGAGGAATGCGAGCCGTGCCAGCGGAGAAGATAACCATTTAGATGCCATGACGTTTCATCTTGTTGTAAAGTGTCTGCCGCGTAATGCCCAATTGTGCCGCTGCCTGTGACAAATTGCCGTCGCATTGTTCGATGGCTTTCTTGACGAGATTTTTCTCCATCTCGTCCAAGGTTTGCAGCGGAGTGTCTCCTTTACTTTCTTCGTGTGTGGCTGGAGTGTCCTGTCCCGAAACTTCTGTCAGTTGCAGATTTTCAGCTTTCAACAGATTTCCATCTGAAAGGATGACCGCCTTTTCAATGGTATGCTGTAGCTCACGGATATTTCCATACCAGGGATAATTCAGCAGGCGTTGTTCTGCATCGGCACTGAATCCGGTCAGTGTGCGCAGGTATTGCTGATTATATTGTTCTAAAAAACGCTGTGCCAGAGGAAGGATATCTTCTTTCCGTTCCCGGAGATCCGGAATGTGCAAATGAATGGTATTGATACGATACAGCAGGTCTTCACGAAATTCTCCGTTGTGTACCATTTCATCTAAGTTGCGGTTCGTGGCACAAATCAGCCGGATATTGGTTGGTTGGGGAGTATTGCTTCCCACCTTGATAAAATAACGCTTCTGAATCACTGTCAACAGTTTGGCTTGCAGATGATAGGGCAGGTTGGCAATTTCATCGAGAAACAAGGTTCCGCCATCGGCTGCTTCAAAACGTCCTACCCGGTCAGTGTGGGCATCAGTAAACGAACCTTTTACATGACCGAACAATTCGCTTTCAAACAGTGATTCGGTAATGGCTCCCATATCGACGGCCACCATCGGACCGTTGCGGCGGGGAGACAGCCGGTGAATTTCTCGTGCCAGCATATCTTTTCCCGTACCGTTTTCTCCGGTAATCAGAATATTGGCATCGGTCGTGCTGACCTTCTCAACCAACAGCCGTAGCGGACGGATGACGGAGGAATTTCCCCAGTACATACTCGATTTTTCTGTCGGCTGTGAGGCCTGCTTTCCTTTCTTTTCGTTTCCACGGGCTTTGGCACAGGCTTCTTGCAGAGTCTGTACCAGTTTGGCATTATCCCAAGGCTTTACAATAAAGTCGGTCGCTCCATCCTTCAGTCCTGTTACCGCTAAGTTGATGTCGGCGTAGGCAGTGAACAATACCACTTGAATCTGCGGACGCAGCCGTTTGATTTCGCGCAACCAGTAAAGTCCCTCATTTCCGCTGTTGATACCGGAAGAAAAGTTCATGTCCAGCAACACCACATCAATCGCTTCCCTCTGTAACAGAGAAGGAATGGTTACAGGAGAATTCAGGGTGATTACTTGCTGGAAATATTCTTCCAGAAGATATTGCAGAGAAGTAAGTATGTTGCGGTTGTCATCTACAACGAGTAAAGTTCCTTGTTTTGCCATCTGTGATTGAGATTTTGCGACAAAAATAGGAATTTTCAAGGCATAGCCCTCAAAAATGTCTAAAAAATATGTACAGTGACAAAAAATTAGACACTCATTGTCAAAAAATTAGACACTTGAGATTCTATGTAATATTATATCTCGTTGAAAATGAATAAAATAAAACTTTGGCACGGTATTTGAATGCTCTTTTGCGGATAAAAGAAAACAATATGAATAAAAAGAATCTATTACGCATGACGATTTGTTTCTTTTCCGGTTGGATGGGGCTGGAAGCTGCGGCACAGGAAGTATGGGACGTAGACCGCTGTATGAACTACGCCGTACAGCACAATCGTATCGTCCGGCAGAGGGAACTGGAAGCTGACAATGCAAGATTGGATCGCATGAAGGCTATCGGTAGTTTCTTACCCGGGGTAACCGCCGGTACCAGCGTACAATATAATTTCGGTCGTTCAGTCGATCCGGAAACCAATACCTACAACACCTTGTCTACTTTCAACAACGGTTATTCCATGGAAGCTTCCATGCCGATTTTCCGTGGCGGGGGACTGGTGAATGAGGTGCGTCGGGCAAAAGCTGCCTGGCTGATGGGAAAAGCTGCCTGGCAGGAAGCCAAAGACAATACAGCGTTAGAGACTTTTCAGGCTTATATCGATGCCCTGTATTGCTACGGTACGATGCGGCTGGCCCGCAAGAAATTGCAGGAAAGCGATTCGCTGCTGTACAAGACACGCCGTCAGGAGGAATTAGGGTTGAAAGGCTTGTCGGATGTTGCTCAGATGGAAGCTCAGCAGGCTACAGACAGTTACAACCTCACCCACCAGAAGAACTTGTATGAAACAGCCTTGCTGACATTGAAACAGAAAATGAATTTCCCGGCAGAAGATACTTTACAGTTGGACACTGCCGTACTCGATACACAGACACTTCAATATATTCAGTTGACTCAGGAGCGTGCGGACGATGTGTTCCGTATCGCACTGAATGTCAATCCTACCCTGCAGCAAGCTGCACTGAATGCGAAAGTAGCCTATATGCGCCGTAAAATTTCATGGGCCAATGTGGTACCGTCCATCACGTTGTTCGGTGGAATCTCCAGTTCTTATTATAAGGAACTTCATTCTACGGCTTATCCTGATTTCCGCACCCAGTTCAACAATAACTTCGGTTCCTACGTGGGCATCAGCATGAGTATTCCTATTTTCAACCGGCTTTCGGGAGTGACCAGCATGCGGCAGGCAAAAAACAATTACCGCATTGCTTGTGAACAATATGAATCGCAGAAAGAGGAATTGCAGAAATTGGTGCTTCAGGCCGTACAGGACCGGGAAGGCTACCTGAAGGAGAGCATACAGATGGAAAAGAAAGTCAGTTCCGACTCGCTGGCTTATCATGTCACCCGGCGCAAGTACGAAGAAGGCCTGATGACCTCACTCGATGTACAGAACAATGCAGCCACCTTGCTCGAAAGCGAGACTTTGCTGTTGCAAAGCAAACTGACCTACCTGATGAAATGCCGTCTGGTAGACTATTACAAGGGAGAAGAAATCATTCGCGGGTTTGATGCCGCAGACAAATAAACAGGAATTGAAAAAAAGACGATATTATGGATATACAGTTAGAAAAGAAAAAAGGAATCCAGAAGAAACATCTTCCTTATATTGGGGGAGGAGCAGTTATTCTTCTGCTGTTGGGCTGGATTATTTTCGGCAATCATGCTTCTACATTGAAAGTCGACGGTAAATCGCTGAACATTGCCGATGTGACTTATGGAAAGTTCAATGACTATATCCGTGTGAACGGGCAGGTACAGCCTATTTCCGTGGTACAACTCAGTCCCGAAGAAGGAGGTATCGTGCAGGAAAAGGTGGTGGAAGAAGGAGCTCACGTGAAGAAAGGCGACGTGATTCTCCGTCTCAGTAACTCCAACCTGGATTTGCAGATTCTGAATGCGGAGTCTGAACTGGCCGAAAAGCAGAACCTGCTCCGTAATACACAGGTCACCATGCAACAGGACAAGTTGAACAACGAAACCGAGAAAGTACAGCTCGATATTGATACGCGCCGCAAGCAGCGTACGTTCCAGCAGTACCAGCGTCTGTACAAGGAACGTCTTATCAGCCGCGAAGAATATCTTCAGGCCAAGGAAGATTACGAAGTGGCCCAGAAAAAGCATAAACTGATAACGGAACGTCTGGTACAGGACTCCATCTACCGTAACATTCAGATGGATCAGATGGAAGATAACTTGCAGAACATGCGCAAGAACGTCTTGCTGATTCGCGAACGGAAGGATAAACTGGAAGTGCGGGCTACCATTGACGGAGAATTAGGATTGCTGGATGCGGAGTTAGGACAGAATATCACAGCCGGACAGATGGTGGGTCAGATTAATGACTTGTCGGACTTCAAAATCGAGGCCATGATTGACGAGCATTACATCGACCGTGTGACCAACGGACTGCCTGCTACTTTTGAACGTCAGGGTTCCTCGTTTAACTTGAAGGTGCGCAAGGTATATCCGGAAGTACGTGAGGGACGTTTCCGTACGGATTTCATCTTTCAGGGCAACCGTCCGGAAAATATCCGCAGCGGACAGACCTACTACATCGACTTGCAGTTGGGTGAGCCTACCGAAAGCGTATTGATTCCGAAGGGAACCTTCTTCCAGGTGACCGGTGGCAACTGGATTTTCGTGGTCGATAAGGAAGGAAAAGAAAGCCTATCGTCGTAAAATCCGTATCGGACGTCAGAATCCGCAGTATTACGAGGTGCTGGAAGGGCTGGAAAAAGGCGAACGCGTCATCGTTTCCGGTTATGAGAGTTACAAAGATAATGAAGTATTGGTGTTAAACTAAAAAATAAATTGTGATGAAAAAGATAGTACGTATATTGGCAGGTTGGTAATAGGTTTGATGTGTGTAAACTGTGCCAGTGCAAGAAGTGGTAACGAAGAAAAAGTAAGTGAAACCCGCAGTGTGAATCCTTTCCATTCCATTGAAGTGGAGAGTGTGGCCAGTGTGTATTTCACCCAGTCGGATACTTATTCTCTTCGTGTAGAAGGAGAAAAGAAATGGGTAGACCAGACAAAGTGTACGGTGAAAGACGGAGTATTGCTGATTGCGTGGGCTGAGAAAGGAAAGAAAACTACCCGGAACGTGAACGGACTTTCTATTTACATAAGTGCGCCCGATTTGCAGAAAGTGGCTTTTGAAGGTGTCGGATCATTCAATTGCAAGTCCCGCCTGAACCTGAAGGATGTGAAGTTTGATGTGGAAGGCGTGGGCAGTCTGCACGTGGCCGACTTGCATGCCCGGAATGTACAAGTCAGTCTGGAAGGTGTAGGAAGCGGTGAACTGGCCGTAGATTGCGAACACCTGGATGCCAGCATAGAAGGTGTAGGCAGTCTTACTTTAAGTGGAAAGGCTAAATCGGCTCAAATATCCAAAGACGGAATTGGCAGCGTCTCCACCCGGCGGTTGAAAGTCGGTGAATAACAATCCCAAACCATAAAATACGATGAGCGGTGGTTGATAACCGGAAAACCAGCCTCGAAATATATTGTGTGAAAGATAATTTCTTTCGTTTCTTTGGCTATTCGCTGTTGTCGGGAAATCCGGAACAGGCACTGGTCGATGCACACAGTATCGTGCTGACCGAATCGGCTGCCCGTAAACTGTTTGGGGATGAACCTGCGGAAGGCACGACTGCTTCGTTTCTCCTTGCTGTCTTTGCTGGCAGGCATGCTGCTGGCCGTTCCTTTGGCGTGGTTCGGCGTACGGCAGATAGACGGTATCCTGCCCTATTCACCCATGGCGATGTGGGGCGTGTTTGGCGTTGCCTTTCTGCTGGTAGCCTTGATTTCTTTAGGTTCCGTGTGTCTCATCAGTTGGGGAGCCGTTCGTGAAAATCCGGTGAACCACATCAAGACTGAATAATTTTTCATAGTGTGTAAAAACAGATAAAACAATCGGGACCTTCGCTCATTTGCCGAGGCCCCGATTTATATTTTAGAGACGGGCAGCTACTTTCTGCCAGTCCACCAGTGTCCAGAATGCTTCGATGAAAGCCGCCCGGCGGTTGCGGTAGTCAATGTAATACGCATGTTCCCACACGTCGATAACCAGTAACGGTTTCAGTCCCTTCTTGAGCGGATTTCCGGCGTTCGATTCGCTGACGATGGACAAATGTCCGTCCTTGTCACTCACCAGCCAGGTCCATCCCGAGCCGAACAGCGTGGTGGCTGCTTGCGTGAACTTCTCCTTGAAGGTTTCCACCGAACCGAAATCACGGGCCAACGCATTTGCTAAGGGCTGAGGCATTTCCGGCTGCTGAGGAGTCAGTGTATCAAAGAAGAACGTATGGTTCCAGGTCTGGGCTGCATTGTTGAACATCGGCCCTTCCGCTTCCAGCAAGATTTGCTCCAGCGTTTTTTCTTCGTAAGGCGTGCCGGCAATCAGTTTGTTCAGGTTGTCTATGTACGTTTGCAAATGTTTTCCGTAATGATATTCCAGTGTTTCTTTGCTCATTTTCGGAGCCAGCGCTTCCAGTTGATAAGGAAGTTCAGGAAGTAAATGTTTCATATTTTCTCGATTTAAAGTTGATAATTTTTAGTTCTGTTCTTATATAAACAAACAAATCGTTTGTAAAGTTGTAATTACGGTACTAAGTTAATATAAAAATCGGTGTTTTCATAGAAAATCTCTCCCTAAATTCCCTCTATACTGTGAGAAATCGTAATTTCGCTGACAGATTAGGTAGATTTCTATAATATTTTAAGGTTAAAAGTAACATGTGTGGAATTGTAGGATATATCGGAAAGCGAAAGGCTTGGCCGATATTGGTAGAAGGCCTGAAGCGCCTGGAGTATCGTGGATACGACAGTGCCGGAGCGGCCCTGATGAGCGACACTCATCAGTTGAATGTGTATAAATCCGTGGGAAAAGTAGCCGATTTGGAACGGACAGCCGAAGGGCAGGATGTGTCCGGTTGCGTGGGAATTGCTCATACGCGTTGGGCCACCCATGGAGAGCCCAGTACGGTAAATGCTCATCCGCATTGCAGCCAGAATGGTGATTTGGCACTGGTACACAACGGGATTATTGAGAATTATGCCGTGCTGAAAGAAAAACTGCAAGCTAAGGGTTGCACCTTCAAGAGCAGCACCGATACGGAAGTGCTGGTGCAGTTGATTGGCTACATCCAGCAACAGGGTAACCTGGACTTGCTGACCGCCGTTCAGTTAGCTTTACGGGAAGTCATCGGTGCTTATGCCATTGCAGTAGTCGACCGTAAGCATCCCGACGAGATTATTGCTGCCCGCAAGAGTAGTCCGTTAGTCGTCGGAGTAGGTGAGGGAGAATTCTTTTTAGCTTCTGATGCTACTCCTATGGTGACTTACACCAATCAGGTGGTATATCTCTCCGACGAAGAAATAGCCGTACTACGGGCAGGTGCTCCCTTGAAGATTGTTGATTTGAATAATGTAGAGTGTCCGCATGAAGCACAGACCGTAGCTCTGAACATCGGTCAGTTGGAAAAAGGAGGTTTTCCCCACTTCATGCTGAAAGAAATCTTCGACCAGCCCGACTGCATCAGCGACTGTATGCGTGGGCGCGTGAATCCGGATACTTGTACGGTCACCCTTTCCGCCGTATCCAACTACAAGGAACAACTGTTGCGTGCCGGTCGCTTCATTATCGTGGCCTGCGGTACTTCCTGGCATGCCGGACTCATCGGCAAGCAACTGATTGAAAGCTTCTGCCGCATTCCGGTGGAAGTGGAATACGCCTCCGAATTCCGTTACCGCAATCCGGTGATTCATCCTGATGATGTAGTCATTGCTATCTCCCAGAGCGGAGAAACTGCCGATACATTAGCTGCCATTGAACTGGCCAAGTCGCAGGGAGCCTTTATCTATGGCATCTGCAACGTCATCGGCTCTTCCATAGCCCGCGCTACGGATACCGGTTCCTATATCCATGTGGGCCCCGAAATCGGAGTGGCTTCTACGAAAGCCTTTACCGGACAGGTTACCGTGCTTACCCTGCTGGCTTTGGCATTGGGGCGTGAAAAAGGTACACTTTCGGAGGAAGAATATCATCGGGTGGTGAAAGAACTGGTCGCCGTCCCTGAAAAGATGCGGACCGTTCTGAAGCAGCATTCGTTCATCGCCGATTTCTCAAAGATGTTTACCTACGCCCGCAACTTCATTTATTTAGGTCGCGGATATGCCTTCCCGGTTGCCTTGGAAGGAGCTTTGAAGCTGAAGGAAATTTCGTACATCCATGCCGAAGGTTATCCGGCAGCTGAGATGAAGCACGGCCCTATTGCTCTGATTGATGCCGAAATGCCGGTGGTCATCGTGGCCACACAGTCGCCCTTGTACGAAAAAGTGTTGAGCAACATTCAGGAAATCAAGGCCCGCAAGGGAAGAGTGGTAGCCGTAGTGACCGAAGGAGACACGGTTATCCGTAACTTGGCTGATTACAGTATCGAACTTCCCGCTACATTGGAATGTCTGAATCCGTTAGTAGCTTCCATTCCGTTGCAGTTGCTGGCTTATTACATTGCAGTTTGCCGTGGAATGGATGTCGACCAGCCACGCAATCTGGCTAAGTCTGTAACGGTGGAATGACGGTACTAATTTTTCCCGATACTCTTGTATAAAAAGTAAAATTTCCCGACAAATTCTCTGTTCCACAGTGTGAAATACAAAAACCACAGTGTGGGATACATATTTCACAGTGTGGGATACAAATCCCGCACTGTGAAACAGAGAAATTTCCAGTAGTTTTCTGGAAAAAGCTCTTTGAAGTAAAAGAAAATTTGTTATGAATTTCTATATATTTGTTTTATCAATAAATAGTTATATTTGTATAATAGGGGCAGATATAAGAAAACAAGCTCGAGGAGAAAATTTACGTGAAAATGATCCACGTGAGTTTTTTAGGTACGGGAAGAAATATATATCAAGATACATTTATGACCTTATTGAATAAAAATGAACACCTTTCATGCAGTAACTATGCGAATGAACATACTCGGATTTTTCATTCATTTCTTTGAAAAAGGGGGAAATTGTAGAGCGAAAACGGTTTGATACAACTTTTCTTGTTTTTATCATAGAGGGTTGGATGGAAGTACGGTATGATGGGGAGAAGCATGTGGAGGCACTTCCGGGTAAAGTTTTTCTACTTCCGGGGGGGAAGCCTGCCATCGGTGTGGCGCAGGAAAATTCACTCTTGTTGCTCTGTGCCTTCTCCAGCAACCTGAAACTGTGTTCGCGCTTCTTCATCCAGCAGCTGTCCAGGGATATTCCTCCCGACATGTCGCCCGATTTCTATTTCCTGCGGCTGGACGACCGCCTTTCGCGCTTCCTGTCCTTGCTGGTAGACTGCCTTCAGGAGGGGCTGGGGTGCTTCCATTTCCATCTGATAAAGCGTGAGGAGCTTTTCCTCTACCTGCGTGCGGGATATTCCAAGGAAGAACTGGCCCGCTTTTTCTATCCCATTCTGGGAAAGGACATGGACTTCAAGGACTTCGTGCTGAGCCGCAGCAGCACGGTTTTCGATGTGAAGTACCTGGCCGCGCAGGCCCACATGAGCCTGAGCACGTTCAACCGCCGTTTCAAGGAGACTTTTCAGGACACGGCCAAGAACTGGCTGCTGCGGCGCAAGCAGGAGTTTGTGAAAAACGACATCCTCATGACTTCCCTCTCCCTGGCGGAAATTGCCGAGAAATATCATTTCTCTTCCATATCCTATCTGGTGACTTTTTGTAAGAGATATTTCGGGAAAACGCCCAATGAACTGCGCAAGGAAGTGACGTCCGGTCAGCTTGAAAGCCCCCGCTGAAGGCCCCTTGAAGTGGAAACATAATTTTTTGACTTGAAATTGTAACACCCCTCTTGGCAGGAGGGGCTAACTTTGCAGCGCAAAAAAGAAAAATGATGACACAAAAGAGTAGAAAACTTTTCATCCTGTGCAGTTTCTTTTGTTTCTTATGCAGCGGATATGCACAGGACATTGCGTTAAAGACGAATGCTCTTTACTGGGGGGCGCTCACTCCCAATATCGGAATCGAGGCCAGGCACAGCCGTAAACTGTCTACCGACTGGCAGGTGGCTTACAATCCCTGGACGTTCAAGGACGACAAGAAGCTGCGTTTCTGGCTGGTGCAGCCCGAACTGCGCTACTGGTTCTGCGAAGCGATGGAAGGGCATTTTGTGGGGCTTCATCTGCATGGGGCGCAATTTTACGGAAGCTTTAATGAAAAACGTTACGACGGCTACCTGGCCGGCGGCGGACTGACGTATGGATACGCCTGGATTCTGTCGTCGCACTGGAACCTGGAAGCACTGATAGGAGTGGGCTATGCCCGTCTGTGGTATAAGGAAAGCCCGCACATCCCTTGCAATAAATGCTACGAGCGGAAGACCCGCGACTACGTGGGGCCTACCAAGCTGGCTTTGTCCATATCTTATATATTTTAAACGAAAGCAGACAGGTATGAAGTTCAGATATACTTATTTACTGATGATGGCAGGCGTGCTGCCGCTGGCCTTTGCCGGCTGTGCCGCTTCGCGTGCCGACAAGAAAGTAACCGTCTCTCCGGTAGAAACGCTTACCCCCGACAGCACTTCGGCGGTCGACGTGGACGTGACGATTAATGTGCCGAAGCATGCCTTTTCGCGCCGCAGCCGGCTGGTTGTGGTGCCACAGCTCATGCAGCAGGACAGCCTGATAGCCGAATGCCGCCCGCTGGTGCTCGATGCTCCTGTGTTTTACAAGAAGATGAAGCGCGAGAAAGATTTGGGAGGCTATGTGGATACGCTTGAAGCGCAGGCACGCAGGGTAGACAATGGAAGCGACCTTTCGGTGCCCTATACTGAGAAGGTGCAGGTGCCTGCCAGCCTTACCGGCGGACGGGTGGTAGCAGTGCTTTCTACTGACGGATGTGGCGAGTGCAGTGCGGTAGATACGGTGGATATGGCCTATATCGCCAACCTGCCCACGCTGATTGACCCGGTGGAGTCGCTCCACCTCAACTGGATTGAGCCGGAATTTGTAGTACGCCCGAAAGTGGTGGAAGGAAAGGGAGAGGCCCTGCTCCAGTTTGCCATGAACCGTTACGACATCAACCTCTCGCTCGGACGTAACCGCGAAGAGATGAACGGCATGCTGGAAGCCCTGGGAAAGATTGTGGGCGACAGCTTGGCCACGCTGAACGGCGTGAGCATCTACGGTATGGCGTCGGCCGACGGGTCGTATGCCTTGAACGACCGCCTGGCAAAGAACCGTGCCGGTTCTGCCAGGGACTGGCTGGTGCAGAACCTGCACCTTTCTGCGCAGGACGCGCGTCATTTCAGCGTAGGGGCACGTCCCGAAGGATGGACGCCGGTGCTGGAAGCCATGCGGGCCGACGGGCATCCCGACACCACGCAGGTGGCAGAAATCCTGAAGAAGTATGAAGGACAGAACGACGACGTGGCCGAACGCTACATCCGCCGCCTGGCATGTTGGAACGACATCCGCACCCGCTACTTGCAGAACGACCGTAAGGTGGTCTACGAATATACCTATACGATAAAGAGCTTTACCACCGATGCCGAGATGCTGGACATGTACAGCAAGCGTCCCGACGCGTTCAACGAGGAAGAGCTGCTGCGCGTGTCTACCCTCAAGCAGACGGCGGAAGAGAAAAAGGAGGTGTACCGCACCATCCTGCACTACTTCCCCCAGTCGCAGGTGGCAGCCAACAACCTGGCGGTACTCCTGCTGCGTGAAGGAAAATCCGAAGAGGCCGGACGGGTGATTGAGGCGCTGGAAGACTATTCTCCCGAAGCCCTGAACACCAGAGCGGCGGTTTATATCTATAAGAACGACTATGAAAAAGCGGTCGAGCTGCTGGAAACCAACGTGGAACTGCCCGAAGCCCGCTATAACCTGGGGCTGGTCAAGGCGTCTTTCCGCGACCTTCCGGCTGCATACAGCCTGATAAAGGACTACAAGGACGTCAATGCGGCGGTGCTGGCCTTGAGCGTGAACCGCAACGAGGAAGCCGCCCGGATTATGGAGGCATGCGAAGATACCACGCCGAGAGCCGAATATGTGCGTGCGCTGGTAAAGGCGCGCCAGGCGATGCCGATGCCATGATGGACCATCTGGCGAAAGCCGTCGCAGAGAAAGGACTCCGGGAACGGGCCCGCACGGAAGCCGATTTCATGGACTACAGCACGCGGGCCGATTTCCGCGAACTGCTGAAAGGAGGTGAAGGATTATGAACAGATGGAGCAATGTATTCCTGGGGCTGGTGATGGCCCTGGGGCTGGGAGCCTGTGTGCGAGAGAAACTGCCCGACTGTCCGCCCATGCAGGTGACGCTGACGGTGAAAGACAAGAACTATTTCAATATTGACGACGCCGTGAAGCTGGGACTGGCGGAACGCAAGGCAGACGACCTGCCGTTCCGCGACTACATCCACACGCTGTACTACGTGGTGCACGATGCGGAAGGCGCGTGGTGGCAGAGCAGAAGAACACCGAGGTGACAGGCGACGCGCAGACGCAGGTGGTCAGCCTGCCGGTGGAACTGCCCTACGGCACCTACACCGTGACCGTGTGGGGAAACATGAAGAGTGAGGAACCGCTGGGCGACAATCCTACCAGCGCCGAGCTGGAGGAGACGGGAGCGGCCTTCAACGATGTCTATCTGGCAAGCGGCACCTTCCACTATGCCTACGGCAAGGAGAACCATGAGCTGGCGCTGGAACGCACCAAGGGTAACCTCCTCATCAAGGCGGAAGGCATACCGGACAACATCGACTTCTCCACCAAGGAGGTGTCGGACATCTATGCGGTGATAGACGCGGCTTTCCGCTATTCGGGAAACACCCGCATCAGCACCGAGCTGGACTGGGATGCCCGCAACGAGATGCAGTCGAACACGCTGATGTGCCCCTCGCCTTCCTACGAAGGAAGTACCCTCGGGGTGACGTTCATCGACAAGAGTGCGGCGGCAGCCGTCGGCCGTGCGGAAGTGGAAAGCGCGGTGCTGAAGCCGCAGGACGTGCACATCACCATGGGGCGTAACGAGATAACCATTTTGAAGTATGTGTATGACACAGCGGAAGACGGGTTCAACATCTTCCTGCGGGTGAACGACCGCTGGGAACAGATACATAGCATGGTAGTTGACTGATTTTTTATATAAATATAAATACGTGATAAGAATGAACAAGAGAGTGTTATTGGGAATGACTTTGATGGCATCATTGGCATTCTATTCTTGTACGAAAGAAATCGTAATCGTGCAGGAAGGTGGAGAAGGGGGCATTGAAACTCCGACAGCCCAGGACGGACAGGTACTGACTTTGCAGGTGGCAAACACGGGTGACGGACTGACTACCCGTGCAGGACGTCCGCTGCTGAGCTCACAGGCGAAGCAGGATATCAATACGATTATTCTGTATGTCGTAGCTAAAGAAGGAAACAATAGTGGAAAAGTGGTTTTGGAGAAAACAATCTCTGCTGATGAATGGAAAAATGCTTTGGCATATAACAATACCAGTGGTCATGGCAAGCAGTTGCAGATTTCTTTCAAGAACTCTGATAAACAAAAATTAGCAGACGGAAGCTATACAATTTATGCGGTAGGTTATTATGAAACAGGGGCTAATTACAAAGATATTAAGATTGCCTCTGCTCCTACAACAACAGGTGAAGGTTCTACACCAGTACTCTTCCCTGAAAATGGATTGTATGCACTGTTAAATAATGATGCTAATCCGGCAGAAGAAATTTTTGCAGGACAGGTTGAGGTAACTGCTAAAACAGATGAACAATTTGGTTCATATTTAGAAGTGTCTTCTGAATCAACTGCTGATAAAAAGTAGTTCCTGCTTTGGTATTGAACCGTCAGGTAGCCGGTGTAACAGGTTACTTTACGAATCTTCCTGCCAAGGTAGACGATCAGATTCCTGCAAAAGTTCGTCTGGTGGCTTCAAACAAGTCGAATAAGGTACATTTCACAAGCATGGTTTCTGGAGAAACAGATGGAACTACAACTGCTGCAGCTACTAATGTAGTAAATGGTTCTGCAAGTAGTTTAACAGCTGCTAATCTACCTTACTGGAATAGCAGTAAAAAAGGATATAAAGTTTATGAAATTGAGCTAAGTGAATTCTTCCCACAAATGAAGAGTTCTGATAGTCCTAAAACATTTGATCAGTTAGACCTTGATGGTGACGGCTTTGTAGGTTATAAGGATGCACAGCATTATGTGTATGGTAAAGTACCCTCATCTACACCTAACTGGGATGAAGAATATGTAGGTAATGTTGAATCTGACAATGTGGAGTCCGGCTATAATGAAGGAAAGACTAAGCCTCTTTCTGAATTCTGGAAAAACGCTAACAAAAATCAGACCTTGGTAGCAGGTTCTGTATTTGCCGGAGAATTTATAATCCCATTCTTACAGGTAAACGGAACTAATACTTTTGAACTCCAGTTATTGGATGGGCGTGATAAAATCCTGAAAACTTGGAACGTACAGGTACCAACAAAAGTTACGAGTGGAAGTAATAAAAATAATATTGCGGCTGGCATTTCTGCAACATGGGCTGACGATACTGATTTGATTTACAACATCTATCGTAACCACCTCTATAGCCTTGGTATGAAGACTAACGATATTGAAGGTGGTGGAGAACCGGGTACTACTGATCCGGATCCGAAACCGCAACCTGATCCAGATCCGAATCCAGAAGACAAACCGGAAGATTTGAGCAAAGGTCAGGACCTGTTGATCAATGTAAACGACAACTGGGAAATTATTCACAACATGGTAATTGACTAATCACAGTTGATACATACTATTTATCACCGCCCCGGTCTGAGGGGCGGTGATATTCACACAATTTTCAAAACAGATACAATCAATCCAAACATAATATAAACGTAAAACGGTGATGATGAGAAGACAAATCAAACTGATGGGATGGTTGTTCGTTTCGGCACTTGCCGCATGTACATCCGAAACTCCCAATCCGGCTGATGGTGGAAACGCTGCCGAGAATGTGCAGAAACTGGTAATCAACTTGTCCGATGGTGGCGACAGATTGACTACCCGTGCCGGCAGACCACTGCATAGTTCAGAACCAGGACAGTGGGTACAGCATGTCACGCTTTACGTGACCAACGAGCAGGGTATTGTACTGCAAAAGGAAATTGATGAGCACGTCTGGGCCAATGCCGTGGACTATTCCAATGGCAAGCAGTTGGAAGTCACTTTCCGTGCTACGGAAGGTGAGCAGTTGCCTGCTGGCGATTACACGGTGTATGCCGTGGCTTTCTCCAAGGAAACGGACTACCGCATTACACCTGAACCGAATTCCAATCCGGAAATCAATGCTATCAGTGGGGACAGGATTGATGAGAGTAAGGTATACAAAGAAGTTGACTTTACCAAAGATTTTGCAGCCGTATTGAACAGCGGAATTGCCGATGCCGAGGAAATCTTTGCCGGTGTGGCAAAGGTGACGGCCACTACTGTCGGAGAAAATAACTGTCTGGTACCCACAAAAGAGGTCTCAGATGAAGTAACAGCCGTTTACGAAAAGAAAGAAGTCCCCTTTATTACGCTGAACCGCCAGGTAGCAGGTACCATCGGCTATTTCACCAATATTCCCGCCAAGGTGGGCGATGCCGTGCCTACACGCATTCGTCTGGTGGCAGCGAACAGGAGCGATAAAGTATGGTTTACAAACATGATTGGCGGAGAGACTGAAACTAATAAAAATGTCAGTTGGGTAATCAACGGTTCTCAAAGCGCTACGCTGCCAAAGAATGCCTATTACTACGGCTCTGATAAAACGACTTATGACGCATACGAAATCTATAGCATTGATTTGAGCCAGTGGTTTAAGTTTGGTGGTACTACTGGTAGAAATACTTTCGCGGACTGCGACTTGGATGATGATGGATATGTGGGCAAAGAAGATGCTATAGAAACCTCTTCCAACATCTCTAATTTCTGGGAAAATCCTAATGCTACGACAGAACATCCGCAGTGGTTGGAGCCAGGTTCCGTATTTGCCGGACGCTTTCTGATACCTTTCTCCCTGGTTTCAGGCAAGGAGACGTTCGAATTGCAGTTGCTGGGCAATGAAACGGGCAAACCGGAACAGATCTTGAAAAGCTGGAGGGTGAAGGTTTCCGCCGATGGCAAACACGATGTGACAGATGTGGAAGTACCTACCGGTGTGATTGTACCTGCTGCCGACCAGGACTATGTGTATAACATCTACCGTAACCACATGTACAGCATCGGAAAAAAAACTGCCGACGGAGACATTGAAGGTGATGGCCCTGCAGACCTGAACACGGCACAGGACTTGATAATTACCGTAAACAGCCAGTGGCAGATAGTACACGGCATGGAACTGGAACCGGCTACGACACAGCCATAATTAAACTAACAGATAGAATATAAACGTATTTAAAGATATAGAGTGATGAAGAAATTCTTTAGCTTTTTATTGATACTTATGGGATTAAGCATCGTCTTCACGGCATGTAAGGACGATGAAATCGCGTTGATGTCGCTGGATGAAGGACGAGGTTCGGAACTCGATGGGGAAACAACTACACCAGGTGCTTTGCAGCGTGAGGATGGCTTGTGGAGAGCTACTGAGCGTGTGCCTCTGGTGGGTGCTGGACGTGTAGTAGATAAAATATCACCAGCATTGGTGGCGGTTGCAGCATCTCAGTCTGGCTTTAATAAAATTGTTGATGCAGAGAATTTGAATGATTATGCTACCTTATCTGGTTTGAGTGCCAATTTGTTGGGAAAGGAAATATTATCTGTTAGAGATATATATAGAACCTACGCTGGAGGACAGATGGTTGGTTTCGTTATAGGTAATAATGAAGGGGGAGTATTGGATCTTAATTTAATCAATTTGTTCGTTATAACATTGTATAATGATGGAAAGCCTGTTGGAACATATAATGTAAGTACTGGTGGCGAACTGTTGTCTTTGAATTTGATTTCTATCGGTAATGCAGGTACACAGGCTATGGCTGTAAAAGTACCAGACGATGTGAACTTTGATGAAATAATGCTTTCTACTACCGGTGTGACGGCCGATATAGAAAAAATGAAGATATATTATGCTTTTGTGGGAGAGACTGCAATAGAAGAGGTTACAACTGCGACTTATACTGAATCTAAAGTTTATAAATCAGATATTCCCTGGGTTGGCCTTTTGGAAAATAGTAATAGTGCTGAAGGTCTTTTGAATCCTGATAAAGAAAAAGGGTGCTATTTGGATTATGTGGGAGTTCTTTATAAGCCTAAACATTATGTCGATATAAATCTTGGAACAACGTTACCTGTCGGTACTGAAGTTGGTTTTACTTATGAGCAGGGGAATGTAGCCAGTTTGACATTGGGGCATACTTATTCTGTTACTACCTATGGTAGTGATGGCTCTGAAAAGGATGATTTCTCGTCAACCAATGTATTGGGAGTTTCTGTGATTGGTGGGGGAAAGGGAGCCTACAGTCTGGTCGCGACAAAAGAAGGGACTCAGAGAGTCTGTATCACAAGTGGACCGACATTTGGTGTAGATGTTGGTTCTTTCAAACTGTTGCGTGCTTTTACACGTAAAGCTGTAGCTATTGATCCAACGAGTTATTTTAATATTCCGGAAAAAATTACGACTCCTTATACCTCGTATAAATTTGCAAAACCGGAAAAGGGTACTTTAATTCTATCATATACTGGCTCATCGACTGATAATGTAACTATATCTGATAATGTGATAAGTGGAATGAGTCTTGGTAATACTTATTCTTTAAATGTAACATATATCGATGTTGACGGAAAATCTTTTGTAACTCCTGTTCAGATAGTATGTACTGAAAACACTTCAGATAATTGTAATCCGATTTATTTGAAAAAGACTGATGGTTGGAGTGTTGTGAATGCTAATGATACATGGGGAATAAATGTTATTTCCGTTATGACTGATACTGAAAATATTGTTGACGGGAATAATACGACTTATGCTTCCAGTACCACGGCAATAAATCTGCTCCAACATGGCGTTTTGGCTGCAGTAAAAGGTAAAACGGCTATCAATCCTGCAGGTGAAAAGTATCGTGTAGGGTTTATAATACAAAATGCCAGTGAACTGTTAGGTGTAAGTGCATTGAAGTTCTTTACAATAAAACTGTTTAAAGGGAACAACGAAATTGACAGTAATGTGTCTTTATCTAATCAGGGGGTATCTTTAGGTTTGCTAAATGGCGCCAGAGATAAAATGTCAATCAGCATAGAAACCGATCAGGAGTTTGACGGAGTGGCATTATGTACAGCCGGTTTGTTGGGAGTAAGTCTGAATAATCTGCGTATATACGATGCATTTTATTATGAAGATGCTAAATGTGGTAATAGTATGGCTTTTGATGCTTGTTCTGAAATGATGAATTCTGTAAACTGTCATTTGTCAATTAATTATGATTGGACAGAGATTACAGGAGTAGCTAGTGTAGGAGCATCTATAAATGATCTGGCTAACGCGGTGGATGTGGATGCAACCAACTATGCTACAATAACAGCACCTGTAGGTGTGGCAAGCGGTTTCTCTATCGGATTCCAGTTCGATGAGATGAAGAGTGGACAGTGGATAGGTCTGAAGATGCGGAAACCTACAGGCTTGACGGACGTGGAACTTTTGAACGGGTTCAAGTTTGAGATAATGTACCAAGGTCAGGTAGTGGAAGAAATAAAGAATGAAAGTAGCGGTGGGGTATTGGGTCTTAACCTTTTGGGATACGGAGAATATGTATATCTGGAAGCTACTCCGAAATATAATTTCGATGGTATAAGAATTAGTTTTGGTCAGTTGGTCGGTGGCTTGAATAATTATCTGATTTACGGCCTTTACAGTATGGCTGATGCGGATGGAAACGGCATTCCGGATTGTTCAGAAGACGGTGAAGGGGGAACAACTGATGTGCTTTATCCGGATAAATATAAATATGACATTTGTAAGTCGGAGCCTCTTGTAATGGATTTCACTGGTGGAACGACAGATCGAGAATATACTTTTACTTTTACTAAACTGAGTGACAATAGTGAAAGTAAAGTTGACATATATGCCTACCAACAGAAGGGTGACTATTGTTACTGATGGAAGTAAAGGATTTGCGCTTCCTGTGGGTGAGTATTCTCTGAATATTACAAGTGATTGGACTGATGGCGAAACAAATTATCCAAATAAAATCAGAGTGATTGTGCATCCGAAAACATCTGCTTGGAAAAAAAATGCAAACTCTACTGACTGGAACGATTCAAATAACTGGACTGAGGGCGCTCCATGGACCTGTACGGATGTCCTGATACCATCGGGTTGTACTCGTTATCCGGTATTGGAATCAGGTAAAGATTATTATTGCAACCGCATTCAGTTTGAGCCGGGAGCAGAAGTAATCAATACACACTATCTGAACTACGAACAGGCATGGGTGAATGTGTCTTTGAAATCAGGTGAATACAACATGTTCTCCGCACCGCTGAAAGAAACCTATACGGGAGATATGTTTATTTCGGATGTCCAAAGTAATGAAATTACTGGTTATGAGTATTGTTGGCTTGACTATACGGAATCCACTTATTCTGCCAAGCGGTTCGAACCGAAAGTTTACCAGCGCTTGTGGAATGCCAGTGTGCAGAATGCGCAGAACGACGACGGAGGATATGTGGCCGTGAATCCGGAGGATAATTTCTGGACGGCTCCGTTCAACCTGGTATCGCAGGAATATAAGGCAGGACAAGGGGTACTGGTACGTCCTGATACAGAAGGAACCACAGGGTCATCTTATACATTCCGTTTCCCGAAACGTCATGCGAAGTACGAGTATTTTAACTATGCAGAGACAGGCGCAGGAAGCCCAACTGGCAGATGGGAAACCATCAGCCGTAATTCGGCTGATGTGGGACGTTTCATCTACGAGGATGATTTGCGCAGAGTGAGCTTCCCCTACCATGTAACGTTGGAGAACAAGCGTCCTACTACCATGTTCCTGGCAGGAAATCCGTTTATGGCGCATATTAATGTAAGTAAGTTTTTGGCTGCTAATCCTGCCGTGAAAAAAGTTAAGTTGATAAATAAAAATGGAAACAGCTATAACTATACTGAATGGGATAGGAGTTCAACTGACAAACAGATAGCTCCGACTCAATCCTTCCTGGTAGAAGTGGCAGAGGCTTATCAGAGCCTGTACCGTTACAAGCTGAATATTCACTTTACGGAGGATATGCTGGAGCAGGGTAATAAAAAGAATGATTGAACGAATAATAACAGATATTGATTAGATAGAATTATGAAGAAACTGTCGTGTTATATTGGGTTACTGATGGCAACGCTTTGGCTGTCTGCCTGCAAATCGGATACCCCGTTGGAGCCGGATACTACGGTGGGCGACGGCGAACAGGTGCTGGAGATTACGGTGGACGGCGATTTCTATGCAAGTTCGCGCTCCACAGCGGCATCAGCCGGATATAAGCTGGTGAGTTCGCAGGCTATCCAGCATATTGAACATCTCTATGCGTATATCTTTAAGGGAAGTGATGAGAACGCTAAGTGTGTCTATGTGACAGAAATCCCCTGGGAGCAGAACAGCCAGCAGGGATCGGCCTCACTGACTTACCGTCTGAAGGAGGCAAATCTGCCGGAGTACGGAAAAAGCGACATGCAGGTATTGGTGGTAGCTGTGGATAACAATACGGATACGTATAATTTCCCTTATGACGAAGAAACCGAACATACTAGTGATTTAATTTTAGGACAACCGCTTAGTGAGGTAAAGCTGAAATTGGCAGAAGCGGCAGCGGGAACGACAACATCGGATGCGGATAAAGCCTTCAAGATGGCCAACACGGAAGTTTTTTTCAGGACGTACATCTTTCAAAGCTGATGACCAGATTATCAAGGTGTCCTTGCAGCGCTGCGTGGCGGGAGTACTGTGTTACCTAACGGACATCCCTTATTATGTGGGTACTGGTACAGATGATACTGATAATGTAATCAGTTCTATAGAACTGCAGTTAGGGAATAATCTGAATCTGAATACGGAATATGCTTCATTCTATGAGGGTACAAAATTTGGCTCAGCGGCTTCGAATAATAATAATGTAATTGCTTCTGTAAATATCTTGGAATATATTTATGGAAAGGGCACTACGAATGGAACTTTGTATGTGCAGGAAAGTGATCAGTCTTTACCAGATAAGAATACTCAACGCCTGTACGTGCCTGCCATGGATAACGGGGTGGTAAAGACCAAGGAAAACACCATTCTGTTTGGTGCCTATTTGTTGCCTATAGATATAGAGAATACTGCCACTGCTGATGCTGCTGCAAATGCAACATTAAAGCTGGTGTTGAAAGCAAATAATGAGGTGCAGCAAACTGCATTTATTGTAAAGAATACGGTTACTTCTGTACCAGGGGAACCGGATGCTAGTGGAAGTCCTACGACTATAACTGAGCCTGCGTATGCTTATTCACTGAAAGCAAACCGCTTGTACAGTATCGGAAGCAAACCTTTTGCCACTGATACTGATGCCGACCAGCCTGCCAGTTTAAAAGGTAAGGAGGTTGAGCTGAATGTTATAGATTGGACTGATGGAAATAAAGAAGGTCAAAATAATGTGAACTTCCCTGTCTATTCATTGAAATCTACTATCTCTGCAGACTGGGATATACAGTATGAGAATTATATATTCAACTGTATGAGTGAAACGCGTACGGTTTATATTTATCCTTCGAAAGAAGATGCACAAAGTCTGAAATTTAAGGTTCAGGTGGCATATTCTGACGAATTTAAAAATCCATGGGTGAAATTCCGTTTTATTGATGAATCTGGGAAGCCATTTGGTGGAGATGATGATTGGTATACTACTATAGGTACAGATAAATCCCAACTGAATTACAAGGGAAAACACGTATGGCTTTGGAGGTTCGCCTGAATGACTATGTGGAATATAATCATATTTTAGGCAATAGCTCAATCAAAGATAAAAAAGATGCTTTATTGAAAGATTATCGCACGGCAAATTTGCAATTAGTGAATTCTTCTAATGCAGAGGTTTTATCTTCTGTACCTATACGGCAATTTAATGCGATAACTGTTAATTTTGATTATGATAACAAATCTTATACTACAGGTTTTAGTCGATTGGATTTTGGTGATCAAATGGGTGATAATGGAGTGGCGTTAGGTGATGGAGCTAAGCTTCAGTGGGGGTTTTATGGGACATATCGCTATAACTTTTGGGGAACCCTTTATTTTGATGATAATGTTAATGGAGAGGCAGATTGTAAACAAACAGTAGAAATAGAATATGAAGGATATAAAGAAACTGCTATGTATAAGGTATATAAAAAAGTTGTTTTAGATGGTTTAGATAAGTATTGGTATTTACCAGCAAGAGAGGAGTTTAAGAGTTTTTGTTCAAATGTCATATAATAATACTGTTAATGATGTTTTGAATATACGAAATAACTCAAAGTATTGGACAACATCTACGGTAGGCGTAGATTTGAATGAAAAATCTTATACCATTAGTACTCCATCTGGAAATGAATACGGGGAAAACCGTAATGAGTTGTATTATTGTCGCCAAGCTATAAAATTCCCTAATTAATTAATCAGCCATGAAACAACTAAATAAAATACTATTCCTGATGCTTGCAGCCTGCCTGATATGGTCTGGCTGTAAGGACGATATGATGGAAGAAAACGGTACCTTCAAGGAAGGAACCGTCACCTTGCAGTTTGCCGTGCAGGGTAGCCAGGAAGTGGAGACCCGTGCGGACGGCGAATCCGATGGAGACAGCCGTTTGGATAATGCGCTGGTTTTTGCTTTCGATGCGAACGGCAATTGTGTAGCCAAGCAGTGGACTTACTTGGACGGGAGCAATACCATGTCGATGTACCTGTCTTCGAGTGTCAAGACACTATGTGCAGTATGTAACTTGCTCGATCCCGAGTCGGTGATGAACAAGGTTTCCAAGCGTGCCGATCTGGACGCACAGGCGGTAACCATCTCCGAAGCGGACGGAGCCTACAAGGGTAAATATGTGATGTCCGGGAAGTTGGATATATCTGCTCCTTCCGGTGATTATACAATTAATCTGACCCGTCTGGCTGCCCAGTTTAATGTGACGGTAAAGTTTGCTCCGAGTGTGGCGTCGGATAAATTTATGTTGAGCGAAATCTCCCTGCATAATATACCGATAGGAAGCTGGCTGTTTGACCAAGGTTCTGTAACCACTTTAATTGCAAGACAAGAAAAAGATAATTTTGCTACGGCAGATGGCGGTCAGAAAGGCGATTATGTGTACAACGAGTCCGCTGAAGTCATGAAGAACCGCTTCTTTAAAGAAGAAGTACTGGACTGGGAAGATAAAGTATATGCGGAAGATGAAACAAAGGAACAGAATGAGCAGTTTGCCGTGGAAACAACTTTCAATATCTTCGAGAACCGCAGAGGAACTATGGCAACAACCAATGAGGGGAAAAGTATTAACTGGCCGGATTTGTCCGGTGAGGACAATATGACAGAGTATGCCCAGCTCTTTAAAAAACAGCTTGCTAAAAATGCCGGATTCACCTACGCTACTTATATGGCCATCAAGGGTGTGTACCGGATGGCAGGAGGTACGGATTATGAAACTACCTATTATGTATATTTAGGAAATGATAATTACAGTGATTATAATGTGAACCGGAATACCAAGTATGACTTGACGGTGACTATCCGTACCGTGGAGCAGGCTGATACTCGTGTAGAACCTGATATTTTGGGCGATATGAAAGTATATTATAACGAAAACGAAGTGTTGGACACACATTTCAATGCAGTGCAGACGTTGCTCTATTCGCCAGGAAATTGGGAAATGTGGGTGGAAAACCCGGATGAGAATCCCTGGCTGGAACTGTCAACAGAAAAGAAATATATTCCTCAATCGCTTGGAACTACCACAAACGACGGTAGCATGGCAGGAACACGACTTACCGGAACGGCGGGAATGGATTATATATATGTGCATACCGACGAATATGTACCGGTGATTGCCTCGCCGCAACAGAATGCGGCAAGTTTGCGTCATGCAAAAATCGGCTATCGCTGGCAGGATAAAAACGGGACATTCAGTGAAACAAAGTATTTCACTGTAACGCAGTATCCGGCACAGATGGTGGTGTTGCATATTAAATACGATGTGCATACCATGAAGGAAGTACGCGATACATTCTATGTGGAGAGGGTACTGGAAAAAGAAGAATCTGAAATGGGGGATTTGAACATTACTGGAGTTTCGTGACCGACGATCTGATTGCATCGGGAATGTGGGATGGTCTGTCGAATACACGTAAACTTTATGATGTGGCGCTGAATGGTGATAAATGGGGTGTGGAGCCTGCATATCCGGATGGTGTAATTCCTTCGGATGTGGCTTTAAGTAATGTAATAGAAAAAAATCGTGACCGTAACGGAAACAGAATGATTGATTACAATGAAATTGTGTGGTACATGCCGGCGGTGTATGAGCTGCAGGCTTTGCAGGAAGCTCTGGCCGCACAGAATGTCACCTTTGAAGGAGGAGATGATTTCTTCTTCTCGTCCACACCGTCGTCGGCAGACCCGGCCGGAATCACTACGGGATTTGCCTGGTATGTGAAGATGCAGAACGGAAAGAGTGCTTTGGCACAGCGTGACCGTCAATATAATGTGATAGCGCTCCGGCGGAAGAATGCCTGGAAAGGACCGGAAACGGCGGGAGGTAATGGCTCTGTGGACAAGAATGATGAATGGGATGAAGAAGAAGTGATTATGCCTAAATACTGATGGGAGGAATGATATATGAATAAACAGATTATAATCGGTCTGACTCTGATGTCGCTGATGGCAGCGGGCTGTTCGGAAAACGACTCGCCTGCGGCGGACGAAAGACAGGTGCAGGCTGTTTTCAAGATAGAGAGCCGTGCCGACGGTACGGAAACACTGACGGACGAGTGCCTGCGGATGTTTATTGCCGACCGCAGACAGGAACATGACAACACGGAGGCTTTGCATTGCGGGGAGGATTGGCGCATAGACTTGACTACGAACCGTTACGAACTGTCGGGTATGACGGCACAGTGGTATAAGTTTGCTTTCGTGTCGGTTCCAAATTGTGCAGGAGTAGATGGAAAGTCTTTGTTTACCGTGGCAGAAGAGGCGGATGAGAAGACTTGTGACTTTAATAAACTTGCTATAGACTATGCTCCGGTGCTGAAGGTCCAGGTAACTGAGGCTAAGCAGCCAGAGAGTAAAAGGACTTCCGTCGATAAGCTGGATGTGTGGCGTGCGGTGATGAACCGTTGGTTGCAGCCTGATCAAGTATTGAGAGATACTGTTACGATGCAACGCCTTACCGGGCGGTTGGAATTGAATCTGGGAATACCGAAAGACCAGTTCCGTGCTGAAGTTGATTCCATAGCAGTAACGCTGAACGGAGTGCCGCAGAAGTTCCTGATTCACGATGAGAACGAAGGGAAGATTATCACCCAGAGTACCCAGAGTACGCAGAGTTATACGTTTACTTACAAGGATATTCTTTGGAACAAAGGGGGTAATTATGTGGTGACTTTGGCTTTGCCCCCTCATAAAGTACAGGCTGCTTTGGTGGTTACTTATAAAAACGACTTAATTCAACAGGAAGTGTATCGGATTGTGGACAGTAATAAAGAAGCTGTCTCAATCAAGGCTAATACGAAAACGACTATATTGTTCAACGGCATGGAAACAGGAGAATTCGAAGTGCGCTATGCCGGATTGATGGTAGCGAAATAGGGGTGGCTGAAGATAACTGGAATGGAGGATGGCCGGATAATACAGACGGAGGACAGTGATATGAAACAGAACAGGATATTGAATTATATAGGAGCGGCAGGCCTGCTGCTGGCGGTATGTGCCTGCGGTAAAGAAAATCTGAATACTACGGCTGACGGCGAGAACGGTGGAGCGCTTGCCGTATTGCCTGAAGGAACTTTCGTGGTGGACTATTCCGTATCGGACGGTGAAACCTCACGGGCTTTTGAAGTTGGTTTGAATGCTAATCAGCGTATCAGCTCTTTGCTATATCTGCTGTACGATTCGGAAGGACAGTTGGTAAAGGAACGTGAGATTCCGGATATTAATGATAAAACCACTTGGCCGCTGACTCGTGATAAAATGACTTGGGAGCAGCGTGAGGCATTGAAGGATACGCTGAATTCAGGTAGCACATATACGGCAGTTTTTCTGGCAAATGTAAAAAAGGATTTGTTTGGGGATACACAGACAGAAGAGTTGTTGCAAAACAAGGAGAATCTGACTGAGGCTGTATTGTATCTTCCGCAAACACCGTTTACAGATAGTAATATGTATTATCTCTGGAAAGAAAAATTGGAATATACTCGACCGGAAGGTGCAAGCGATGATTCAAGAGACAATCCACTCTCTAAGAAGATTATTCTTCGTAGATTGGTTTCAAGGATTGATATGGAGAGGTTGAGATAAAAGATGATGCCGTGAAAACCGGAATGGGAGAAATTTCGATCAGTTGTTGGTGATGGTCTTAATAGCGCGTTGACTGATAAAGTGGAAGAATTGAAATCGAAGCAGAATGTGACGAATGCAAATTGTTCTGCATTATTAAGTTTATTAAAAGGAAAAGTAGAAGATATTGTCTTGAATAATTATAGAGGGTATATTGATCAACTTGTCACAAACTTCAATGGGATAGAAAATTATTCTTTGCTTGTGTCACCATGGACTGCTTTCACTACATCGAAATTTACTTTAGAAAGTATGCACAACCGCATGTCAATAAATGACCTGACCAGTAGTTATGATAGCAATATAACTTCACCAACATCATATACATATCCGGTAACAAACGGGAAAGCTACATGGATTGGATTTGCATGTAATGAGGCAGCTAAGATGTCGTTCACTGATATTACGCTAAAGGGTTCAAAGACTACTGATGATGGCGATGAATCATTTGAATTAAGCTTGGATTTTACCCCAGTAGAAATATTTCTTCAAAAGAACGGACTGGTAACTTATACTTGTAATCCAATTGCGGAAATCAAGCCCAAAGAACTGTCTTCTGGTGAAACATATTTTGGTAGTTTTGAAGTTGAAATAGATATGGCAGATACTTATGGTTCACTGGATGGTTTATTAAATGATACCAGATTTAGTTTTAATGATACAAATACCAAAGGTGCTTTCGAAGAAGCTATTAAAGGTGTTTTTGGTGATTGGAATAGTGTCAATTTGTCTATCAAAATTCCAACTTCTGAACAATTTACATATACAACTACCATAGAAACAAACTAACCCATGAAACGAATAGGACTAAAATGGATATATCCCCTGCTGTTCATGGCAACAGCATGTGGAAGCGAGCAGGAAATAACTCCTGCGGACGATGAGAAGCAGCAGAGCTTTTCGGTAGTGGTGGAAAGTGTAGGTGAGCTGTTCAGCGGTGGTGAAGGAGTGAATCCGGCAACGGTAGTTTCACGACGTCCTATCTCGAGCGTAACGCCTACGCAGACTTTTGACAAATTGTCTATACTGATTATAGAGTATGCTTCGCCTGCCAAGGTGGTGTATAAAAAGACTATTGAGAACTGGAGCAACCCGAATAACAAGGCAAGTATCCCCTGGAGTACGGAAGACGGACAAGGACGTTATGCTACGATTACCTTAACCGGTGATGAGTGTCTGGAAGAAGGAAAGAATTATATGGCATACGTGATAGGGTATCAGACCGGAACGTATGGCGATTACGAGCCTTTTAAGGGAATTGAAGTGGGCGACTACTATAATCAGACTGAAACAGCTACCGTTCCTGATGGAGGGCGGGCTGACGAAGTCTTTGCCGGTGCCGAAGTATTCTTTGTACAAAATGGAGTAATTCTTTCGAAAAGGAGCCCGGAATCAGAAGTGGAGCATGGACTGATGGTAGCTCGCCGACAGGTAGCCGGTACCTTTGGTTATTTCACACGGATACCGGTACAGATAGATAATAAGTCGGTGGCGAAATTGAGACTGGTAGCAACGAAACGGAACCAGACTGTGATTTTTGGTGGGTTCCGCAGTGTGGACGATCCGCTTTATTTCCATCAGAATAATGTAGTGAACGGGATGAATCCTAATATGGAGTATGACAGCCATCTGGCCGGTTCTGCTCAGAAAGATGCTTTTACGGTTTATGAGATAAATCTGTGCAAATGGTTTCCAGGCAACACGGAGAATACCTTATTGCCGCTGGATATGAATAATGACGGGTATCTGGACAAGTATGACGAGAATTGGCAGACGGACGAAGAGGTGTATCCGAAAGGTACGATTTCACTGCAGCAAGGAACCGTTTTCGGTGATTGCTTTCTGGTGGCACTGGCCATGACACAGGCAGATGTGGACGGAGGTATTCCTACTTTCCAGATGCAGCTGGTGGATACGGATGACAAGGTGATAAAACACTGGGATGTGACTCTGCGAAATTATGAGTCGGCCGGAGAAGACCGTTCGCTGGTGTCATTGCCCGATGGGGTGGATGGGCGTACCACCATCACAATATTGGAGAATATCGATACGGAGACTTGTTTCAGCATTGTGCGTAACCGCTTGTATACGATGGGTGAAAAGAGCCAGTCGCAGAATTATGGAGAGGATGAGCCTATTGACTTGAGTGCGGCAGATGTGTTGGTGCTGGACGCACGTCATGAATGGCAGATTCATAACTCAGTGATCTTTAATTGATGTAGACCAAAAGTCGAAAAGGGATAAGAATAGGATAATTAAGGGTCGTACTTTGGTGAAAATGCGGAGTACGGCCCTTTTTACTTTCGCAGGAGAATGTGAACACCATTAGTGGGATTCCAGAGAAACCGTAAGTAATTCATAATTAATGGTTGATAAGTAAGAAGAAAGCGTGCGGTTTTTCCTCTTTACAGATATTTTCTGTATCTTCAAGGGCAAAACCACACGCTATGAATTACGAAACTTATCAAATCATGCTATATGTTCTGTCCTTCTTGGCAGTGATAGTCTTTGTAGCACTTTATTTTGTGAAGGCCGGGTATGGCATGTTCCGTACCCGCTCGTGGGGATGGTCTGTGCCGAACAAAGTCGGCTGGGTACTGATGGAAGCTCCTTCATTTGTGGCAATGGGGCTTTGGGCGTGGAAAGCAGGAGTAGAGGCGTATACTCCGCAGGCCGTATTTGTGGGGCTGTTCATGCTACATTATTTTCAGCGTTCGTTTGTTTTTCCGTTACTGATGAAAGGGAAGAGCCGGATGCCGCTGGCTATCATGGCGATGGGAATACTTTTCAATGTCATCAATGCGACCTTGTTGGCTGCCAGCTTTTTCAGTTGTGCGTTGTCGGGAAAATACGAACCGGCCACTTTCTGGAGGAATCCTTTGCCTTGGGTAGGACTCGTGATATTTTTCATAGGAATGGCCATTAATCTGCATGCAGACCATGTAATCCGGAATTTACGGAAGCCGGGAGATACACGTCATTACCTGCCGGAGAAAGGTTTTTATCGTTATGTGACTTCAGCCAATTACTTCGGGGAACTGGTGGAATGGACCGGATTTGCCTTGCTGACGGCTTCACCTGCGGCCTGGGTGTTTGTGTGGTGGACGGCTGCCAACCTGGTGCCGCGTGCCGATGCCATTTACAAACGCTATTGTGAGGAGTTCGGAAAGCAGGCGGTAGGCAGCAGAAAAAGAATTATACCTTATATATATTAGGGAAAGGAGGAAAGATGGATTCACTTTTATTTACTCCGGTCACTTTGGGACCGTTGACACTGCGTAACCGTAGTATTCGTTCGGCCGCATTTGAAAGCATGTGTCCGGGAAATGTGCCTTCACTGCAATTGCTGGCTTATCACCGTTCGGTGGCTGCCGGTGGAGTGGGGATGACTACGGTGGCGTATGCAGCTGTGACGCGTAGTGGACTTTCATTCGACCGGCAGTTGTGGATGAGGCCGGAGATTGTGTCGGGACTGCGTGAGCTGACGGATGCGGTACATGCTGAAGGGGCTGCAGCAAGCATTCAACTGGGGCATTGTGGCAATATGTCGCATAAGAGTATTTGCGGATGCCTTCCGGTAGGAGCAAGCAGCGGATTCAATTTGTATTCACCGACTTTTGTGCGCGGATTGCGTGCCGATGAATTGCCGGAAATGGCGAAAGCTTACGGACGGTCTGTGTGTCTGGCGCGTGAAGCAGGCTTTGATGCGGTGGAAATACATGCCGGCCATGGATACCTGATTAGTCAGTTTCTTTCCCCTTCTACCAATCACCGGAAGGATGAATTTGGTGGGACGTTAGCGAATCGGATGCGTTTCATGGAGATGGTAATGGAGGAAGTGATGAAAGCGGCTGGAAATGATATGGCTGTGCTGGTGAAAATGAATATGCGCGACGGTTTTCGGGGAGGTATGGAACTGGACGAGTCGTTACAAGTGGCACGGAAACTGCAGGAATTGGGAGCGCATGCGCTGGTGTTGAGCGGCGGGTTTGTCAGCAAGGCACCGATGTATGTGATGCGGGGCGAGATGCCTATCCGAACCATGACGTACTACATGACCTGTTGGTGGTTGAAGTATGGTGTGCGACTAGTAGGTAAATACATGATACCCTCTGTGCCTTTCCGTGAGGCTTATTTCCTGGAAGATGCCTTGAAGTTTCGGGAGGCATTGGATATACCGTTGGTGTATGTGGGAGGTCTGGTGTCGCGTCAGAAAATAGAGGAGGTATTGAATCATGGTTTTGAAGCGGTACAGATGGGGCGTGCGCTGCTGAATGAGCCCGATTTTGTGAATCGTATGCGGCGGGAAGAGAATGCACGGTGCAATTGTCGTCACAGTAATTATTGCATTGCCCGTATGTACACGTTGGACATGGCTTGTCATCAGCATTTGCAGGAGGAATTGCCGCCTTGTCTGAAGAAAGAAATCGAACGAATTGAAAGCAAGGGATGAGATGGAGCGTAAATTAGCAGTGATTACAGGTGCCGACGGAGGAATGGGAACAGAGATTACCCGTGCGGTGGCGTTGGCTGGTTATCGGGTGATAATGGCCTGCTGTAACAGGGAAAAGGCTGAGGCTAAAAGAGAGTGGCTGGTGAAGGAAACGGGGAATCCCGAGGTGGAGGTCATGTATATTGATTTGGCCTCGTTGGCTTCTGTGGCTGACTTTTGCGGAGCGACTCTGTGCCCGTGGGGAGAGACTGGCATTGCTGATGAACAATGCCGGGACGATGGAAACCGGTCGCAGACTGACGGAGGATGGACTGGAGCGTACGGTGAGCGTGAATTATGTGGGGCCTTATCTGTTGACACGCAGGTTACTTCCACTAATGGAAGAAGGGAGCAGAGTGGTCAACATGGTGTCGTGTACGTATGCAATCGGCAGACTGGATTTCCCGGATTTTTTCTTGCGTGGAAAGAAAGGGAGTTTCTGGCGAATACCGGTTTATAGCAATACGAAATTAGCTTTGACGCTTTTTACGCTTGAATTGGCAGCTCGTGTGAAGGAGAGAGGAATTGTGGTGAATGCGGCTGATCCGGGCATTGTTTCGACGGATATTATCACCATGCACATGTGGTTTGACCCTTTGACGGATATTTTCTTCCGGCCGTTTATCCGAACACCTCGTCAAGGGGCAGCTACGGCCATCGGTTTGTTGCTGGATGAAGAGGCAGGCAAGCGTACCGGTACATTGAATGTAAGTGGACGTGCTGTAAAGTTATCCGGGAAGTATCTTCCTCATGTGCAACAGCAGGAGTTGTGGGAGCGTACGGAGGAGATTGTGAAGAAATGGTTAGATGTATAAATGAAAAACGGGCCGGCTTGTCGCACAGATAAGCCGGCCCGTAACGTTAAAGATTATGTATTATACCAAGTGCGCAATCAATTCTTCGCGGTCGCCTGCTAACAGGTCGATAACCGGAACTTCAATCATGGTGTAGCATCCCGGTTGCTGTTTCATAGAAGCACGAGCTACACAAACCAGTACCTGAGCGGTCAGAGCCGGGTTATTGATCTTCATGTCAAATTCGAAGAGCTGGTTGTGAGTTTTACCTGATACACCTTTACGAACCAGGTTTACACCGTGACCTACATCGTTCAGGTCGTCTACGCAAGGAACCTGGATAACGTGTGTTTCATCGTTTACAAAATAGGGGTCAGCTTTGATGGCTGCTTCTACTGTCTTGAAATCTGCACCTTCTTCCAGTTCTACATATACCATACGGCGGTGAATACCTGTTCCCACCGGAATAGTCATAGACAACGCATCTTTTACTCCGGCAATGGCGCGAACGGCTACAGAGTGTCCCATGCTGCGGCCCGGACCGAAGTTAGTGTAAGTGATTCCTTTCGGAGCGATGGCTTCCAGCAGCGTGCGTACTACAGAGTCGCTTCCCGGATCCCATCCGGCAGAAATGATAGCTACCGCGTTGTGAGCTTTTGCTGTTTCACCCAAAGAACGGCGCAGGCTGGTAATCTGAGTGTGGATGTCGAAGCTGTCTACCGTGTTGATGCCTAATGCAAGGATTTCTTTTGCATATTGTTCTACGCTGCGGGTCGGAGTTGCCAGAATAGCTACATCTACATCTTTCAGTTCGCGAATATCTTTTACTACAGGATAATCGGCCAGTTCTGCAGGTTTGTTTTCTGCTCCATTACGGCGTACGATACCTGCTACTTCAAAATCAGGAGCTGCTTCAAGCGCTTCCAGTGTGAATTTTCCGATGTTTCCGTAACCTACTACGGCTGCTCTAATCTTTTTCATATTTCTTATTTGTTTTAGTTGTTTCGTTTTAGTTGGCGCAAAAATACAGAATTAGAATCATTCCAAACAAGCAATAAAGCCACGAATTCCAAAAAAATCTGGCTGAACTTACAATTTATAACTTTCTTATCGTTATTTTTGTTCTCCATTTTATAAATTGTTAGAAAAACATGATTGAATATATCAAAGGAGAACTTGTGGATGCTACTCCGGCGTGGGTGGTTGTAGAGTGTAATGGATTAGGATATGGAATTAATGTGTCGTTGAACACTTATTCTGCCGTACAGGGAAAAAAGGAGGTTAAACTCTATATATATGAGGCCATCCGTGAAGATGCGTATGTGTTATATGGATTTGCCACCCGTCAGGAGAGGGAATTGTTTTTGTTGCTTATCAGCGTATCGGGCATTGGAGGAAATACGGCACGTATGATTTTGTCGGCACTTTCTCCTTCGGAATTATGTAACGTAATTGGCAGTGGAAACGACAAGCTGCTGAAGACCGTGAAGGGGATTGGCTTGAAAACTGCCCAGCGTATCATTGTGGAGCTGAAAGACAAGATTGCAGTGACAGGTATAGAGAGTGCGGCAACCGTCAAATCGGTGGCTGTAGCTGCCAATACGGAAATATATGAAGAGGCAGTGGCTGCATTGACCATGTTGGGATTTGCACAGGCTCCTTCTCAAAAGGTGACCGCGCAGATTCTCAAAGAGGAACCGGATGCACCTGTGGAAAAAGTAATCAAGCTTGCTTTAAAGCGACTTTAAATCAGGATTTTATCGTTTCTCAGTACTTCCTTGGCAGTACTGTAGTACTTTCCCGGCAGTACTGGAGTACTCCCACGGAAGTACTGAAGTACTGCTTAGGGAGTACTGAGCGGTGGGGCTGGTCTTCGCGTGAAAGGGCAATACACCCTCAAAGAGTGTTTCTTCTGTTTTGAAGCAATACATTTTTTTGTTCCTTTGTGAAGTTTATTGATTAAAAATTAAGTAGCATGACATTTGCGAGCATTGTATGGGATGTGGATCCGGTGCTGGTTCATTTGGGTTCGCTCGAAATCCGTTGGTACGGGCTGATGTGGGGGCTTGGATTTATTCTGGCTTACGAAATGGTTTCCCGTTTGTTTAAGAAGGAAGGGTATCCGGAAAACTGGGCCGACAAACTGTTTGTATATTGTATAGTCAGCAGTGTGATTGGGGCTCGTCTGGGGCACTGCCTGTTCTATGAATGGGATTATTATGGAGCGCATCCGGCAGAAATCCTGAAAATCTGGAAAGGCGGACTGGCCAGTCACGGAGGTGTGTTTGCCTTGATACTGGCTTTAATCTGGTATTCCAAGACAGTGACGAAAAAAAGTGTGTGGTGGTTGTTCGACCGTATGATACCTGCCGTAGCGGTGGTTTGTATGTGTATCCGTTTCGGTAACCTGATGAACTCCGAGATTTTCGGTTATCCTACAACTTTACCCTGGGGATTTGAGTTTGTCCGTTCGCGTGAATGGCAGGAACTGTATAATCAGAATGGAGTGGCGCAGGCTTGTCATCCTACCCAGATTTATGAAATGCTGTACTGTCTGGTGGCACTGGTCGTATCGTGGCTTATGTATCACAAGCTTCATTTAGGTAAACGAATCGGATTGACTACGGGCGTTTCTTTGCTAATCTTTTTCGGTGCCCGTTTCGGATTGGAATTCATGAAGAATCCACAGGTAGCTGAAGAAGTTGGTATGACGTTGAACATCGGACAATGGTTGAGTGTGCCGTTGATATTGTTAGGTATATATCTGATTGCAACCAGCGGAAAAAGGAAAGAAGCCTTTTAAAAAAATACGTGCTGTAATTAGTTGAGAAGTAGTATATTGTAAATGTTTCCTCTTATTGTACTTTTGTTTCTTTGTAACAAAAATGCAATAGGAGGAAACATTTCTTTTATATGAATTACTGAAGTATCCCTACTTTCGTGGCATCAAAACAATTCAAGTTAAAACTATTAAAGTTGATGCTATGAGAGCAAATATTCAAACCAAACAACGTGTCAGTGCACTTGTTCTTTTATTAGCTTGCGCATGTACAGGTGCATTCGCGCAGCAGGATTCTACAAAGGTTGCTTCTAATACGAAGGAAGAAGCTAACCGTAATGTCATGTTGAATGCTGCCAGTGCAAACGGACCTCGTGAAATTCAGATTGGTCTTCCTTCTGCAGATGTGAATGTGCTTGAAAATGGAATTCCGGTAACGTATGCTACCAATCCGCACAGTGTAAACTCTTTGTGGCGTGCAGATGCCAGCTTGAACCATGTAGGATTGTTGAAGATTTCAGAAACTGCCATTACAACCGGTAATATCGGATATGCAGTCAACTCTTTCACTCAGCTTGGTGAAAAAGGTTTTCATGGAACATTGAATTATAAGTCCAATCATTTCGGCATGCAGGAGTTCTCTCTGAATCTGAATGGAGAAATTGCTAACGATTGGTTCTATAGTGGAAGCATCTATCAGGATTTTGACCCGGGAACATTCAAAATCAAATCTACTCCTTTCCAGGATCGTACACAGATTTATAAGTTTGCCTTGACAAAACGCTATAACAATAACCGGGGTGAGTTTACGGCTATGTATCATTACAGCAACAGCCATCCGGTATATATGTATGCCACTCAGTCGGCTCCGTTTATTTACGTAGGCGATGGTAGCGTAAGAGAGTTGGGTGCTTTTGCTTTGGGTACGACTTCTTATCTTCCGATAGACAATGAAATGGTATATCGCGACATGCGTACAGGAGAGCTGAAGAAAACAAACTTGTATGATGCCGTACAGAATAAGGGTAGTGAGTTTACCTTGATGAATAATTACAACTGGGATAACGGTTTGTCTTGGAAAGTAATTATGAAATACGACCATGCGACTGGTTCTTGTGTGTACCAGACTCCGATGGAACTTTCACAGCGTGCAAACAGCGCTATCAATTATATGTATGAAGCAGAAGACGGTAGCATGAGAGCATACGATGGCGAATATGTACAGAGCCGTATGTCTTGCTTGAACCGTGGTTTCATTGATGAAGTAATGTTTACTACTGAGCTGTCTCGTAAATTGTCTAACGGTACATGGCGCCTGGGATTGAACGAATGGTACTATGATATTGATTATGCATCAAATACTACGATGTATGACCAGTCTGTACCGACTGACGGAAGCTATCCTGTTCGTCTTTATAATCCGGACTATGCTACATCGACAGCTCGCGTGTATGGAGGAAATGGATATTACTATGACTTCAACAAGAATGCATCAGAATATTATAAAGGTCATGAAAACAAATTGGCTGTATATTTCACTCACGACTGGGATGTAACAGACAAATTTAATCTTTACTACGGTGCTCGTCTGGAATACCAGGCTCTTCGTGGAAACAATGCAGCGGTTAAAGATGCAGATGGTAATTTCGTAGGACGTTTCGCTGATTATTATTTGGGAGCTACTGCACCAACACCTAATGGAACAAAGATTGAACCGACTCCGATGGAGTATGACTGGTTTAATTACGCACTGAGTGCAGCTGCTACTTATAAGTTGACTAAACAGTTCGGATTTACTGGAGACTTTACTTACATTACCCAGCATCCGAGAATTGAAAATTTTGCTCCGGCTGTATTGCCGAATACCGATAAGATTTCAGTACCTCTGGGACGTGCCGGTATTTACTATAACAACGAATGGTTGAGCTTGACTTCATTGTTCTCTTATATTTCAAAGACCAACAATAACTCTACATTGAACTTGCAGCATAGCGTAAATGGAGTAAACGAAATCTTGGCTGCTCCGTTGAACTATGACATCAAGACATTGGGTTGGACCACCGACGTGGTAGCTCGTCCGTTTAAAGGTTTTGATTTGCACTTCCTCTTCACTTACCAGAAGCCGACTTACAAGAAATATGAAACTTCTGTGAAGTTCTCAGACGGTTATGTAGGTCAGATCAATGCCACTGGTAATATCGTAGCAGAAATCCCGCAGGTAATTGTGGAAATCGACCCGAGCTATATGATTACAAAAGATTTGAAAATCTGGACCAGCTTCCGTTACTTTAGCAAGACATACGCTAATATCAACGATGCCTATTATTTCAATGGCCGTTGGGAAACCTTCGGTGGTTTGAACTGGCAGGTAAACAAGAAGCTGTCATTGGGCTGTTCAGTTGTTAACTTCCTGAACCAGACTGGTGCAAAGGGAAGTATCGCAGGTGCAGAACTCGTAACGAAGGAAGAAGCTGGAAAATATGCCAATACAGTAATGGCAGGAAGCTACATCCGTCCGTTCACAGTAGAATTCTCTGCACAGCTTAAATTCTGACATTCATTTTTCTATTCCGATAAATTCCCGGCACAGCGAATCAATGAGTTGTGCCGGTTATAAAAAGTTTTCAATAGGTATTTTTAAAAGAATAAATTTGTATTTTTAATCCCATAAAACAACGTATCATGAAAAAAAAAATTTTGTTAACCTCGCATTAGGAGCGTTTTTCTTGACTGGTATGTGGGCATGCCAATCACAAAAAAATAACTTAGTATTTGAGCACCAGGGAGATACTTTGACTGTTGTACACATAAAGAATCCTTCTAAATATCTTTTGCTTCCTATTCAGGAATCATCTAATGAGGGAAAGGTGAAATTAGTAACCGGAAGTCCGGCTGATATGCCGATGGATGTACGTCTGGCAGTAGACAGCGTAGAGTATTACGTACCCTTTGAATTGCCTCAAGGAGCTAAGGAAGCTACTGTTACCATTGGAAAGGTGGCTGCAAAACGCTGTATGCTGGGAGCATATTCAGTTGTCGGATACTTTTAATACGGCAAATACGGACTATTATCGTCCGGTATATCACCACACACCGCTTTATGGCTGGATGAACGATGCCAACGGACTGGTGTATAAAGATGGAGAGTATCATTTGTATTTCCAGTATAATCCTTACGGTTCCAAGTGGGGAAATATGCACTGGGGACATTCAGTTAGTAAGGACTTGATTCATTGGGACCATTTGAATCCTGCTATCGCACGTGACACATTGGGTCACATTTTCTCAGGAAGTGCAGTGGTAGACAAGAACAATAGCGCAGGCTACGGAAAAGACGCCATTATCGCTTTCTACACATCTGCCAGCGATGAACACGGACAGATTCAGTGTATGGCTTATAGCAAAGACAATGGACGTACTTATACAAAATACGAGAAAAATCCGATTTTGACTCCGTTTGACGGACTGAAAGATTTCCGCGATCCGAAAGTGTTCTGGTATGAACCGGCTCAGAAATGGTATATGATTGTTTCTGCGGACAAGGAAATGCGTTTCTACTCTTCTTCTAACTTGAAGGACTGGGAATATCAGAGCGGATTTGGTAAAGGTTATGGGGTACAGCCTAATCAGTTTGAATGTCCTGACTTTATCCAGTTGCCGGTTGATGGTGACAAGAACAATATGAAATGGGTGATGATTGTAAATATCAACCCGGGTTGTATGTTCGGTGGTAGCGCTACAGAATATTTCGTAGGTGATTTTGATGGAAAAGAATTCAAATGTGACACGAAACCGGAAGTAACTAAATGGTTGGATTTTGGTAAGGACCACTATGCTACAGTTTGTTTCTCAAATACTGGAGACCGCGTGATTGCAGTACCTTGGATGAGCAACTGGCAATATGCAAATGTTACTCCTATCCGTCAGTATCGTGGAGCAAATGCCTTGCCGCGTGAACTGTCATTGTACACAAAAGATGGCCAGATTTACATGGCAGCCAATGCAGTAAAGGAAACTGAAGGCTTGCGTAAAGAAACACGTACCATTGACAATCAGACTGTGAAAGGTGAAAGCAAGATTGATGAAATCTTCCCACAGAATGAGGGAGCTTATGAAATTGAAATGGATGTAACTCCGGGCGCGTCTGCTGTAGCTGGAATGGAACTGCTGAACGACAAGGGTGAAAAGACTAAGATTTACCTGGATATGAAAGCGGGTAAACTGGTGATGGACCGTACAGAAAGTGGATTGGTTGCTTTTGGCGAAAAAGCAGAACCTCATGCCATCGAAAATCATGACCGTCGTAAAACGACTTCTATCAATTATAAGAATGATTTTGCATTAGGTACATGGGCTCCTCTTTCATTGTGTGAAGGAAAGACTTATCATTTGCAGATTTTTGTAGACAAGTGCTCTGTAGAAATCTTTGCTGATGGAGGTCGTATTGCCATGACAAACTTGGTATTCCCTACCAAACCTTATAACTCTATCCGTCTGTATAGTGAAGGTGGCGATTATAAGGTTGAGAATATGAAGATATATAAATTGGGGTTGTAATTATTAAAAAACCAGACAGACCATGAACAAAACTTTTTTATTACGGCTTTAGGCTTGTTTTGGGGGTTTCAGTGTGCGGAAGCTGCAGAAGAAAAGATTATCCGGATTTCAACGGATAATACCGATTTGGTGCTTCAGGTGGCTGAAAACGGACGGCTCTATCAGACTTACTTGGGCGAAAAACTGTTGCATGAATCGGATTTGAAGAAACTGGACTGGCAGATACATCCTGCATCAGATGCCAGTGTCTCTCCGCGCGGTGGGAAGTCTGCTCAGGTTCAGGTAACGAGGATTTCTTTGAACCGGCTTTGGGGGTGACTCATGCCGACGGTAACGCTTCTACCTGGCTTTATTACGTGTCTTCTTCTACAAAAGCTGTGGAAGGAGGAACACAGACAGATATTCATTTGCGTGATGATAAATATCCGGTGAATGTCACCTTGCATTACGTGGCTTACGAAAAGGAGGACGTAATCAAGACCTGGAGTGAAATCTCACACCAGGAGAAAAAGCCTGTACAGTTATTCCGTTACGCTTCTACAATGTTGTATTTCAATCGTCCCGCTTACTATTTGACTGAATTCAGTGGAGACTGGGCGAAGGAAGTGCAGATGAGTACACAGAAGCTGGAGTTCGGTAAGAAAGTGGTAGATACCAAGCTGGGAAGTCGTGCTGCCATGCATGCACAACCTTTTTTCATGGTCGGTCTGGATGCTCCTGCTGCAGAAAATCAGGGGGAAGTCCTGATGGGTACATTGGGATGGACAGGTAACTTCAGCTTTACTTTCGAAGTAGACAATGTGGGTAACTTGCGTGTGATTCCTGCCATTAATCCTTATGCTTCGGTGTATGAGCTTCAGAAGGGCGAAGTGTTCACTACTCCTGAATTTATTTTCACTTTGAGTAATAAGGGTACGGGCGAAGGAAGTCGTCGCTTTCAAAACTGGGCACGGAATTATCAGTTGAAGGATGGAAAAGGAACTCGTCTGACGTTGTTGAATAACTGGGAAAATACTGGATTCGACTTTAACCAGAATATCCTTGTCGACCTGATTAAGGAAACGAAGGAACTGGGTGTAGACATGTTCTTGCTGGATGACGGATGGTTTGGTAACAAATACAAACGCAGCAGCGATACAGCCGGACTGGGTGACTGGGATGTAACGGCCGACAAACTTCCTGATGGAATCAATGCGCTGGTTGAGGCAGCAGAGAAAGAAGGAGTGAAGTTTGGTCTCTGGATTGAACCGGAAATGGTGAATCCGAAGAGTGAATTGTTTGAAAAGCATCCTGACTGGGCAATCCATTACCCGAACCGTGAAACCTATTACTATCGTAACCAGCTGGTACTCGATTTGAGTAACCCGAAGGTGCAGGATTATGTATATGGCATTGTGGATAAGTTGTTGAAGGAAAATCCGGGTATCGCTTATTTCAAATGGGACTGTAACAGCCCGATTACCAATATCTATTCTTCTTATCTGAAAGGAGCACAGGGACGTTTTGTATATAGACCATGTACGTGGCGTGTACAATGTCATGAAGCGGGTAAAAGAGAATTATCCGGATGTGCCGATGATGCTTTGCTCTGGTGGTGGTGCACGTTGTGACTATGAAGCGTTGAAATATTTCACGGAATTCTGGTGCAGTGATAACACGGACCCTGTGGAAAGAGCTTACATACAGTGGGGATTCTCTCAGTTCTTCCCGGCCAAGGCCATGTGTGCACACGTGACAAGCTGGAATAAGAATACTTCTATCAAGTTCCGTACCGACATGGCATCCATGTGTAAGCTGGGATTTGATATCGGCTTGAAAGAAATGGCTGCAGAAGAATTGGAATATTGCCAGCTTGCAGTAGCCAACTGGAAACGTCTGCAGCCGGTGATTCTGGATGGAGTACAATATCGTCTGGTGTCTCCGTATGAATCTAACCACATGGCAGTGAACTATGTCAGCCAAGATGCTTCGAAAGGGGTGGTATTTGCATACGACATTTATCCTCGTTTCCAGGAAAAACTGCTTCCTTTGAAAGTGAAAGGATTGGATCCGAACAAGATGTACCGTGTGAAAGAAATCAACCTGATGCCGGGAACAGAATCTACGCTGGAGGCCGATGGAGAATTATTCTCTGGTGATTATTTGATGAAAGTCGGTCTGGATGTCTTTGGCTTCCGTCCTACTCAGAGTCATGTGATAGAACTTACTGCTGAATAAGAAAGACGATTCTCAACAAGAGATGAAGCTGAATTTGAACAGATTAAAAACAAGTAAAAATGACAAATACTCAATTGAAATATGCCAAGCTGTTTCCCGTGATGCTTTGCTTCTTTGCTATGGGATTCGTAGATTTGGTGGGAATTGCTTCAAACTATGTGAAAGAAGATTTAGGTCTGACAGACTCTGAGGCAAATATTTTCCCTTCTTTGGTATTCTTTTGGTTTTTGATATTCTCAGTGCCGACTGGAATACTGATGAACCGGATTGGAAGAAAAAAGACTGTATTGCTGAGTCTGGGAGTCACTTTCTTTTCTTTGTTGCTTCCGATGTTTGGTGACAGCTATGGATTGATGCTTTGCTCCTTCTCTTTATTGGGAATAGGTAACGCCTTGATGCAGACTTCACTTAATCCGCTGTTGAGCAATATTATCTCGGGCGACCGCCTGGCCAGTACGCTGACCTTCGGCCAGTTTGTGAAAGCCATTGCTTCTTTCCTTGCACCTTATCTGGCCATGTGGGGAGCTTTACAGGCCATTCCGACTTTTGGCTTGGGATGGAGAGTGTTGTTCCCTATCTATATGGTTGTAGCGGTGTTTGCTATTCTGTTGCTTTCGGCTACTCCTATTACCGAAGAACAGCCGGACAAGGCATCTGGATTTGCCGATTGCCTGAAACTGTTAGGAAAACCCTTTATTCTGTTGTCTTTCCTTGGCATCATGTGTCATGTGGGAATTGATGTGGGTACCAATACTACAGCTCCTAAGATTCTGATGGAGCGTATTGGAATGACATTGACCGAAGCCGGTTTTGCTACCAGTCTGTATTTTATATTCCGTACGTTGGGCTGCTTCTCTGGTGCATTTATCTTGCGGGCTGTATCGTCCAGAATCTTTTTCCTGATAAGTGCCATCTGTATGATGCTGGCCATGATCGGACTTTTTGCTTTTGACTCGCAGACAGTGATTTATATTTGCATCGCATTGATTGGTTTTGGAAACTCTAATGTGTTCTCCATTATCTTCTCTCAGGCTCTTCTGGCTATGCCCGACAAGAAGAACGAAGTGTCTGGACTGATGATTATGGGCTTGTTTGGCGGTACCGTATTCCCTCTTCTGATGGGAGTGGCCAGCGATGCAATCGGACAGAATGGTGCTGTAGCAGTGATGACAGCTGGTGTAATTTATTTACTTGCTTATACGTTAAAAATTAAACATTAAGACTATGGAGAATACAATAGTTGTAGGTATAGGTGAAGCACTGTGGGACGTGCTGCCTGAAGGAAAGAAAATTGGTGGAGCTCCGGCTAACTTTGCGTATCACGTATCACAGTTTGGTTTGGACGGCCGTGCTGTTAGTGCCGTAGGAGATGACAAATTAGGAGCAGAAATCCTGGAAAACTTCTATGAGAAGAATCTGCATAGCATGATTGAAAAAGTACCGTATCCCACAGGTACGGTTCAGGTAGAACTGGATGCAGAAGGAGTTCCTTGTTACGATATAAAGGAAGGTGTGGCATGGGATAATATTCCTTACACTCCGGCTTTGGAAGGATTGGCTAAACAGACTACAGCGGTTTGCTTTGGCTCTTTGGCACAGCGAAGCGTGGTTTCCAGAGAAACAATCAACAAGTTCTTGGATGCCATGCCGGAAGATACATTGAAAGTGTTTGACATTAACCTTCGTCAGGGCTTTTATACGAAAGAAGTGCTTTGCAATTCTTTCCAGAAATGTAATGTGCTGAAGATAAACGATGAAGAACTGGTTACTGTAAGCCGTATGTTCGGTTATCCGGGCATTGACCTGCAGGATAAATGCTGGATTCTGCTCGCCAAGTATAACCTGAAAATGTTGATTCTGACTTGTGGCGTGAACGGAAGCTATGTCTTTACTCCAGGTAATGTATCATTTGTAGAGACTCCGAAGGTAAATGTAGCCGATACGGTAGGTGCAGGTGATTCATTCACTGCTACTTTTGTGGCTTCTATCTTGAAAGGAAAGACCGTACGCGAAGCGCATGAACTGGCAGTAGAGGCTTCGGCATTTGTATGTACCCAGAATGGGGCTATGCCGGAATTCCCTCTGTATTTGAAGGAAAAAATTTAAGCTATATAGTTTATCTTGTGAAAAATCTCCGGAAGTATGTTTCTGTACTTCCGGAGATTTTTTTGTCTGATAAGATTTGGAAGCCTGCTGAAGATAATGACGCTTCGGCTTTGTCTGTTTTATGTTTTCCGCGTGAAAACCATACGTTTCCCGAAGCGAAAACGTAGGTTTCTCACACGGAAAACGTATGGTTCCGCTTCGGGAGACATAAAAAGAGTAGAGCCGTTGAACGAAAAATTGTGGGTCGGTTGCGTGATTTTTGTATCTGTCAGACTGTATAAATCGCTGCGATTTTCATACATTTGCAGAAATAGATATAAAATTATGAAACATTTAGTCTGTGGTTGGATAGGTGTGATTTGCTTGCTGCTGTTGTCTGTAGCTTGCTCCCGAAAGGAGGTGGACTATACGATAGCCGTATCACAATGTAGTGAAGATGATTGGCGTGCCCAGATGAACAAAGAGATTCTTCGGGAAGCTCTGTTTTATCCGGGGGTAAATGTGGAGGTTTATCAGGCTCATGATGATAATACCCATCAGATTAAGGATATAGAATCTTTGATTGAAAGAAAAGTCGATTTGCTGATTGTTGCCCCTAATGAAGCCGAAGCTATTACGCCGGTGATTGAGAAGGCATACGATGCAGGAATTCCTGTCATCCTGTCGACCGGAAAATCAATTCTAAAAAATATACCGCCTATGTAGGTGCTGACAATTATGAAATTGGCCGTAAGGCAGGTGAATATATAGCAGACCGTTTAGGAGGAAAGGGACGGGTAATAGAGATTACCGGACTGAGAGGTTCTACTCCAGCCGTGGAGCGTCATCGGGGGATGATGGAAGCCCTGAAGGCTGCTCCGGGGGTGCAGGTGGTGGCATCTGCAGAAGCCGGATGGTTCCGGCAGAAGGCTGGGGAGGTGATGGATACGTTACTGGATGCTCACCCACAAGTAAACCTGGTCTTTGCACAGAACGACCGGATGGCTATCGGGGCGTATGAGAAGGCACGCCAGAAGAATCGTGCCGGACAGATTGCATTTGTGGGAGTTGATGCGGTAGCCGGCGGAGTGGAAAGTGTGGCGGAAGGCAAACTGGATGCTACCTTCATTTATCCTACAGGAGGTGATAAGGTGATTCAGGTAGCCATGGCTATACTGCGTGGCGAACCCTATCAGCGAGAAAATATACTTTCTACCGCGTTGGTAAATCGTGCCAACGCCCGTGTGATGCAGATGCAGATGAAGCATATTCTGACGCTGGACCAGAAAATTGAGCTTTTAAATCATCAGCTGGATGATTATTTCCTTCGTTACTCCGCACAAACAATGTTCTTATATGCCTGTGTGGTAATATTGATTCTGGCCGGATTCTTGTTCTTTTTCCTGGTACGTGCCTTTTGGGTAAAGAACCGGATGAATACGGAATTGTCTACCCAGAAACAGCAATTGGAACAGCAGCGTGACCAGTTGCAGGAACAACGTGACCAGCTGATTGCATTGTCGCGTCAGTTGGAAGAGGCTACACATGCCAAGCTGGCCTTCTTTACCAGTGTGTCGCATGATTTCCGTACACCGTTGACTTTGATTGCAGACCCTATCAACCAGTTGCTGGAGGAAAAGCATTTAGGTGAGAGGGAGCGGAATATGCTGGAGATTGTGCGGAAAAAAACGTCGCAGTCTTATTGAGATTGATTACTCAGATTCTGGATTTCCAGAAATATGAACATGGCAAACTGGCTTTGCGGCTTTCTGAATTTAATGCGCTGGAATGTATAAAGGATTGGACAGAGGCATTCCATACTTTGGCGTTCCGGAAACATATTCAGTTTGAAGTGAAGGCGGAAGGAGATGTGGCGCAGTATGTGATGGTGGCCGATGCGGAAAAGATAGAGCGCATTACCTACAACTTATTGTCCAATGCCTTTAAATTTACTCCGGAAAAAGGAGAGATAAAGGTGGTGCTTTCGCGGATAGAGAAAGATGGCCAACCATGCTTGTGTATGGAAGTCAGCGATACAGGTATTGGCATGTCCGAAGAACATATACATCACGTGTTTGAACGTTTTTATCAGATAGATGCACAGCATACAGGTTCCGGACTGGGACTGGCCCTGGTAGAGGCTTTTGTGCAGTTGCATAAGGGGACAGTGCGGGTAGAGAGCGAGAAAGGAAAAGGCACATGTTTCCGGGTTGTACTTCCTATGAAGCAGGAAGGAGAAGTGAAGGAGGTGATAGAGAAAAATGAATCCTTGAAAAACCTGCAGGAAGGGGCTGTGCTGGATGCCGGACAAGAAACCTTGCATCAGTGGGTTGAAAACGTGGAAGTGGACGGAACGGCAGACAAGGAAGTGGTGCTGGTCATTGACGACAATCAGGATGTACGTGACTACGTGAAGATGTTGCTGCAAGATAAATATACCGTGATTGAAGCGGTAAACGGACAGGAAGGTATAAGACAGGCCATGAAGTATGTGCCAGACGTAGTGGTGTGCGATGTCATGATGCCTGTAATGGATGGTATAGAATGCTGTAAACGCTTGAAAAGCGAGTTGCAGACGTCTCATATTCCGGTACTGATGCTGACCGCATACGCTATGGATGAACAGCGGATTCAGGGGTATGATTCAGGCGCAGACTCGTATCTGACAAAGCCTTTCAATGCCAAACTCCTGCTGGCACGAATCCGCAACCTGATAGATAACCGGAAACGGTTGAAATCGTTTACAGAAGATGCCACAGCGGTAAGCGGAAAACAGTCGTTGGGCGAAGTGGACAAGGGATTTGTGGAAAAGCTGAAGGCCTTGATTGAGGAAAAAATGAGCAATTCAGATTTGAGTGTAGAAGATTTGGGTGCTGAATTGGGATTGGGGCGCGTGCAGCTATATCGTAAAACGAAATCCTTGACCGGATATGCTCCGAATGAATTGTTGCGTATTGCCCGATTGAAAAGGCAGCCTCTTTGCTGGCATCCTCTGAAAAGACGGTGGCCGAAATCACCTACGAAGTGGGATTCAGTTCCCCGTCTTACTTCACCCGGTGTTATAAAGACTATTTTGGAGAAAGCCCCAGTGAATTCCTGAAAAGGCGGGATGGGAAAAATTGAGAAGGGAGAGAGATTTTTTCTTACTAACAGAAATAGTTGTATATTTGGGCACTTTTTTGAATAGCTGGTTATGAAACGTATTTTGATATTGATATTCGTGTTGTATGTATGTGGTGCTGCAGGGCGTGCGCAAGATTTGAAGACGCTTTTTGTTGCATTGCCAGATTCCTTGTCACCGCTTTTGACGGAGGTAAACCGGGCCGACTTCGGTGATTTTCTGGAAAGTGGGATGAAGGCAGAGGTGAAAAACCGTTTTGGAAATATGTCGGAAATGACTAAACTGACTTCAGATTATTTGTTTCTGAAAACGACTTCGGCCAGCACCTTGGAACTGAAGCTGCTTCCGCTGAATGACTCCGTGAAAGTGATTTGTGCCGTTTCAACCTATTCGGCTCCGGCTGCTGACAGTCAGATTACTTTTTATGATACGAACTGGCATGAATTGCCGCTTTCCGATTTTTTACAGCTTCCACAAGAAGATGAATTTTATTTGACTCCGGCTTCGACAGCCCAGGCTGACTCCTTGAAGAACCTTCGTGCCTATGCCGACATGTATTTGTGGAAGGCTGAATTGTCGGCTGAAAAACCGGTGCTCAAGTTCACTTATACTACGCCCGACTATCTGGACAAGGAAACCGCAAAAGATTTAAAGCCTTATTTGAAATCGCAGCCCGTTTGTCTGGAATGGAAAGAGGGAAAATTTGTGGCTCGGGAAGATTTGAATCCTTCGTTAAAGTGATTTTGTTTAATTCTTTGTATTGCTGAATGTTATGTTGTAAAAACATTTTATTCTATGTTTTTGCGTATAAAAAATACATGAAAAAATCGTTAATCTCCCAGCCGGATATACCGAATTTTTTTTATCTTTGGAACGCTATTTGTAAAGCAGTCAAGCATATCTGCATAAATGAAGGCAGAAGTGCACTCTGAAAGTGATTTGTTTTAAACCAGTAATGGTATTCTGAATAAGGGTCGGGCTGGAAAAAGGCCATCCGACGGATACTAGCTGAAAAATATAAGGTATAATGATTTTAAAGTGTATTAGAACAGTAGCAATGGCGGCTCTGGCCATGGTCAGTATCAATGTTTCAGGACAAGATCTTCTGGCTCGTCAGGCGCCGATTGACAGAAAATTAAAAGCAGTGGATTCATTAGCCCTGATTCGCCAGATTAAAGCAGAACAGGCAGTATATCCCGCTTACAGTCTTTATCCAAACTGGAACAATGATCGCGTTCATGCTTACGGTGGTAATGTACAGGTTCCAGATAGTTTTCGAATCGATCTGACAGGCTTCTGCATGCCGACAACTCATACAAAAATTACTTCTAAATGTGGTCCGCGCTGGCGGCGTATGCACAACGGATTGGACATTAAGGTCTATATCGGCGATACCATCCGTGCTGCTTTCGACGGGCGTGTACGCATGGTGAAATATGAACGTAGAGGTTATGGCAAATATGTAGTAATCCGTCATGACAATGGTTTGGAAACCATTTACGGACACTTGTCTAAGCAGATTGTAGCTGAAGATGAATATGTAAAGGCGGGTGACCCGATTGGTTTGGGAGGAAATACCGGACGTTCTACCGGTTCTCACCTTCATTTTGAAACTCGTTTCTTAGGTGAGGTGATAAATCCGGAATTTATGTTTGATTTCCCGAATCAGGATATCGTTTCAGACAGCTATTTGTTTGTGCGTGGTGCCAACCGTTATGCATATCAGCGTACTCGCGCATTGGCTGCTGTAAAATCAGGAAAATCCGGTGCGGCAGAGGCGGAAAAATCAGCTATCCGCTATCATAAAATCCGTAAGGGTGATACATTGGGACGTATCTCTCGTTTGTATCACGTATCCATCGACCGCTTGTGTCAGATTAATGGTATAAAACGTACTACAACGTTGCGTATCGGACAAGTCTTGAGATGTTCTTAATCAGGAAAACAAATTTATTGAAATAAAAGGAGATGCCATTTCATACAGTTCTGTCGGGACTGTATGAAATGGCATTTTTATTTCCGTTATTTTTGTGTGCTCTCTGAAAAACAGTAACTTTGCCACATATTCGAGCATAAAAGATGGAAGAAACCAAGAAACAATTTGAACATGTAATTGCAGTATGCCGTGATTTGTTTGCTAAGAAGTTGCATGATTACGGAGCTGCCTGGCGCATCATGCGTCCGTCTTCCGTGACAGACCAGATTTATATTAAGGCAAACCGTATTCGCAGCATCGAAGTGAAGGGCGTGTCCTTGATAGATGAAGGCATTCGTCCGGAGTTTATTGCAATTGTCAATTATGGTATTATCGGGCTTATTCAGCTGGAACTGGGCTATGCCGAGAAGGAAGATATAACTGAAGAGCGTGCGCTGGAATTATATGATACCTATGCCGACAAGGCGCTGAAGCTGATGCTGGCGAAGAATCATGACTATGATGAGGCTTGGCGTAGCATGCGCATCACTTCCTATACAGATTTGATCTTGATGAAGATTTATCGGACCAAGCAAATCGAATCTTTGAAAGGAGATACCTTGGTTTCAGAAGGTGTAGACGCCAATTATATGGATATGATTAATTATGCCGTTTTCGGATTGATTAAGCTGGAATTTGGAGAATAAGTTTCTACATAAAGCAATTGTGATCTGGAGTAACGTCTGCCGTTTTTTACTGGCTGTCGTTTTTCTGTTCTCCGGATTTGTAAAGGCCAATGACCCTTTGGGCACGGTCTATAAGGTACAGGATTACCTGGAAGCATGGGGGCTGCAGAGCCTGAGCGCAGGATATGTGCCTTATCTGGCAGCTATGCTCTGTGCCTTGTTTGAGTTTATTCTAGGCATTTATCTGTTCTTCGGTATTCGTCGGAGGGTAGCTCCTTTGCTGGCTTTGTTGATGATGGCGTTTATGACACCGTTGACATTGTGGCTGGCCATAGCCAATCCGATTTCCGATTGTGGATGTTTTGGCGATGCGGTTGTGCTGACCAACTGGGAGACTTTCTTCAAGAACATCGTGTTGCTTATTGCGGCTATTTCCGTGTTTAAGTGGCGTCGGCATATCTTTAATCTGGTCACCACGAAAGTGGACTGGCTGATTTCGCTTTACAGTATTCTGTTCATCATCTTCTTCATGTTGTTCTGCCTGCGCTACCTGCCAGTGTTCGATTTTCGTCCTTATCATGTGGGAGCAGACATCATAAAAGGCATGACAATTCCTGAAGGTGAGAAGCCTACCGAGTATGAAACGATTTTTATTTATTCGAAAGATGGTAAAGAACAGGAATTTACGATTGATAATTTTCCGACAGATTCCACGTGGACCTTTGTCGATTCGAAGACGCGGGTGAAGGAGAAGGGATATGAACCTCCTATTCACGACTTCTCAATTACTTCACTGGAAACGGGAGAGGATTTGACCGATGACATACTTCATAGTGACCAGTACACGTTCTTACTGGTGGCACCCTGGTTGAAGCAGGCGGACGATAGTGGCATGGATTTGATCAATGAAGTGTATGATTACAGCGTGGAACACGGGTATCGTTTCCTGTGTCTGACAGCTTCTTCGGAGCAGGATATCATAGACTGGCAAGAGAATACAGGAGCGGAATATCCGTTTGCGTTGATGGATGAGATTACGCTGAAAACGATGATTCGTTCCAATCCGGGATTGATGCTGCTGAAAAAAGGAGTCGTGCTGCGTAAATGGAGTGTTTCCAATCTGCCAGATGAATACCAGTTGAATGCACCGCTGGAGAAACTTCCATTCAGTACATGGAATCCGAAAACCAATGTGCACAAGGTGGTAGAAGTGACCGGCTGGTTCCTGGGGCCTTTGCTGTTCCTGACCGTGGTCGACCTGATATGGTTGCGCATAAAAAGCCGCAAAAGAAAAAAGAGGAAGAGAATAAAAAAGAAACATTATAACTAACCCTTTAAAATTAAAACAAAATGAGAAAAAACATTGTAGCAGGTAACTGGAAAATGAACAAGAACCTGCAGGAAGGTATTGCATTGGCAAAAGAATTGAACGAAGCATTGACAGCAGACAAACCAAACTGCGATGTAATCATCTGTACTCCTTTCATTCACTTGGCTTCTGTAACTCCTCTGGTAGACAGCTCTATCATTGGTGTAGGTGCTGAAAACTGCGCTGACAAAGCATCTGGTGCTTATACTGGTGAAGTTTCTGCAGAAATGGTTGCATCTACAGGTGCTCAGTATGTAATCTTGGGTCACTCTGAACGTCGTGCTTACTATCACGAAACAGTTGAAATCCTGGAAGAAAAAGTTAAATTGGCTTTGGCTAACAACTTGAAACCTATCTTCTGTATCGGTGAAGTATTGGAAGAACGTGAAGCTAACAAACAGAATGAAGTAGTAGAAGCTCAGTTGGCTTCTGTATTCTCTTTGTCTGCTGAAGATTTCGGTAAAGTAATCTTGGCTTACGAACCGGTTTGGGCTATCGGTACAGGTAAGACTGCTACTCCGGAACAGGCTCAGGAAATCCACGCTCACATCCGTTCTTTGGTTGCTGCTAAATACGGTAAGGAAGTAGCTGAAAATACTTCTATCCTGTACGGTGGAAGCTGCAAGCCTTCTAACGCAAAAGAATTGTTCGCTAATCCTGATGTAGACGGTGGTCTGATTGGTGGTGCTGCTTTGAAAGTTGCAGACTTCAAGGGTATCATCGACGCTTTTAAATAATTCTTTTTTGAATTAGTCAGGAGCGACTTATGAGCACAGAGATGATGTGAGGACGTAGCGCCGTCGTATGGTCTCTGTGTTCAATTGACTTTTGTTTTCTATGTCTATCTAAAAATCCGCTTATGCTGAAATATCTTTTATTTGTAGTTTCTGTTTTGTTGTGTCGGCGGGGCTTATGCCCAGCAGAACATTATCGAAAGCCTGCAGACCCGTCGGGCGGGAGAAGGTGTAGTGACTATCCACCAGGATGCACAGATTACCTCTTTGATAGGGAAACGTTATGTGCGTTTTACCAGTTCGGAGCCGGTAAAGACATTAAAAGCTCGTGGATTTCGCGTACAGGTATACGCCGGGAATAATTCCCGTCAGGCGCGTAGTGAAGCGAATAGGGTAGCAACGAAAGTGAAAGAAGAATTTCCGGAACTTCCGGTTTATACTTATTTTCAGCCTCCTCGCTGGCTATGCCGGGTAGGAGACTTTAAAAGTATTGAAGAAGCACATGTAACCATGCGTAAATTGAAAGCTACAGGAGTTTTTAAGGAAGTGTCTATTGTGCGTGAACAGATTAATATACCTATAGAATAATGATGACAGATACGAATTTGATAAACTGGCCGCAAGAGAAGGTTGATAAACTGGTCGGGCATTATAAGGAAATCCTTTCTTTGCTGGGTGAAGATCCTGAAAGAGAAGGACTGTTGAAAACCCCTGAGCGTGTAGCAAAAGCCATGCTGACGCTGACTCGCGGATATGAAATGGATCCGAGAGAAGTGCTGAATGCCGCAAAATTCAAGGAACCTTACAGCCAGATGGTGATTGTGAAGGACATTGATTTCTTTCCATGTGCGAGCATCACATGCTGCCGTTCTACGGAAAGGCCCATGTGGCATATATTCCTAACGGATACATTACGGGGCTGAGTAAGATTGCTCGTGTGGTAGATATTTTTTCTCACCGTTTGCAGGTGCAGGAACGCATGACGCTTCAAATAAAGGAGTGTATCCAGGAAACACTGAATCCATTAGGCGTAATGGTGGTAGTAGAAGCCAAACACATGTGTATGCAGATGAGAGGAGTGGAAAAGCAGAATTCTGTAACGACGACCTCTGACTTTACAGGCGCATTCAATCAGGCCAAGACGCGCGAAGAGTTCATGAACCTGATTCGTGCAAAATATTAATATGAAAAAGACTATTTCCCCTTTTATCGTAAGTGGAGAGGGGAAATAGCTAACGTAAAATGACGCGGTCGCTGCTTTTTGTGCCATTGGAATCTGAATTTTTGCAACTCTTTGTAATGTTGCATGATTTCCTGGCATTTCTCCGGATTGTTATAGATGTCCGGATTGGCTAAAGCCTGCAGGGTATGCTTCATTTCTTCTTCTACAATCGATAGCTTGAAATCAATTAACAACCTGGGAACTAACTCATAAAGTCTTTCCTCATCGGTGATGATTGCCTGTCCTTTGGAGTGGTACTTGCTTAGCTGATAGCGGTCGCTGGCCAGTTCTGCGGCCTGTTTGCTGATTTCCGGATCAGGATGAGTCAGAAAATAGCGCTCAGACACAAAGCCTTCGTCATGCAGATGATTCTCCGCTTCTTTTAGGATGCGGCGGTCTAAGGGATAGTGAAACTGCAGTTCATCCTCCTTCAAGCTGGAAGAAATACATTCTATAACAGTGAGCGGTTGCTCTTCTCCTTTTTCATCCTCTAAGTAACACATCACTTTCTCTCCATAGCGGACAATCATTTGCAGGAGGAGCTGTTCCTTCTTGTAGAACAGTTTCTGTTCGTTCCCTTCCAATGGGATATACGAAAGGTAATTGTCCGTAGGAACAGGAGTGCTTGCAGGTTGTCCGGCAGGCTGTTCAGCGGTTGGAGGTATATACTCTGCTGCTGTTTCCAGAGGAGCTGGAGGAAGTTGAGTCTCATCCGGTATAGGAATCTCTGTCGGCTGTGCCTCCGGGTAAGTAGTCGGGGGAGCAGGTTGAGCATCCTGGGTGGTCTGTCGTTGCTTCCGCTGGATTTCCTTGTATTTATTTTCCTGTGCCTGCTCTATCAATTTGTTTACCGCTTCTATCAGGATTTTCTCTTCCATTTGCAGAAGCTGGCTGCACTCGCGTGTATATACGGAGCGGACAATCGAGTCAGGTATCACAGAGATACTTTTTACGATACTTGAAATCAGGCTGGCACGTTTGATCGGGTCTTTTCCTGCTTCTTCCATCAGCAGGTTCGTCTTGAAACGGATGAAGTCCACTTCGTGCTCATTGATGTAGGCCTGATAGTCGGTGGCATTATGCTTGCGGGCAAAGCTGTCAGGGTCGTCTCCATCGGGGAGCAGACATACCTTGATGTTCATGCCTTCTTCCAGCAGCATGTCAATACCGCGTATGCTGGCCTTGATTCCGGCTCCGTCACCGTCATACAATACCGTAATGTTATTGGTAAAGCGATGAATCAGTCGTATCTGGTCGGAGGTCAATGCCGTACCCGAAGAAGCCACCACGTTTTCAATTCCACTCTGATGCATGGAAATGACATCAGTATAACCTTCTACCAAGAAGCAGCGGTCCTGGCGTACAATGGCCTGCTTGGCAAAATAAATGCCATAGAGTTCCCGGCTTTTGTGATATATCTCCGATTCCGGAGAGTTGACATACTTCATCTGCACGTTCTTGGTGGCTGCGCTCAATACACGTCCGCCAAAAGCTACTACTTTTCCCGACAAGGTGTGTACGGGGAAAATGACACGCCCCCAGAAACGGTCGCGAAGAGAACCGTCGTCCTTTCTATAGCACAAGCCGGTTTTTACCAGAAACTCTTCCTGATAGCCTTTCTGTTTGGCTGTACGTGCCAATGCATTGTGACTGTCTGTGCTGTATCCTAACTGGAACTTTTTGATAATGTCATCACGGAATCCTCGGCTGCGTAAGTAGGTCATACCGATACGCTGTCCGTCGATGTGATTATAAAGTATGTCTTGAAAATATTCAGAAGCAAACTGGTTGACTACAAACAAGCTTTCGCGCAGACTATGTGCTTGTTTTTCTTCGTCGGTGAGTTCCCGTTCCTTTACTTCGATGTGATATTTGTTAGCCAGCCACTTCAGTGCCTCGTAGTAAGAAAGCTGTTCGTGCTCCATGATGAAGTGCACCACATTTCCTCCCTTACCGCAACTGAAACATTTGCATAATCCTTTGCTGGGAGACACGCTGAAAGAAGGGGTCTTTTCATTGTGGAACGGGCATAGTCCGATGTAGTTCACTCCCCTTCGGCGGAGTGTGACAAACTCAGATACCACATCTACTATTTGTGCAGCATCCAGTATTCGGTCTATGGTAGCTTGGTCAATCATTTCGAAGGGCGAAAATAATAAAAAATAAGTAGAATATGCAACGGCTTTCGTGTTAGAACATGAACGCGATGGAAGTTCCGAAAGTAAAATTATGCATAGGCGTTCTTTTACTATACGAACGGACTTCGCGGTTACCGTCTTCGTCTGCCCAGGAGTTCTTCAGGTCGTATGTCAGTCGGGGGGAGGCAAAGTCATAGTCGCAATAGAGGCGCAGGGCCGCATTTTCCTTGTAGCGGTAGGCGAGAGAAAGTCCGGTTCCTAATTTGAATGTAGAACTTTTACGAATGTGAAGAAATTCCTCATCAATGAAAGTACCCTGTAGCATTTCCTGAACGCTGAGACCTTCCTGCTGGATATAGTAATCTACGTCGGCTTTATAGAATTGGTCGTAAGCTTCCTGGCTCACTTTCTGGCGGTCGAAAATGGCTGGATTAATCCGTGAAATAGAGTTTAAGGTAAAGTTTGCATTAGTGCGTCGTCCAGCTAACAGCTTGCTTCCTATCAGGAAGCGGCTGCTGAGCGGATAAGAAAAGTAAAGTCCTAAATCGATGTCACACATGCCTAAATGGTCCGATTCCAGTCCGTCCAGCAGGTACATGTTGACAGGGGCTCCTTCCTTTAGGTCATTGTCCAGGTCAAAATGCTTTTTGTTCTCTTCGGGAATGTCGGCAATAACAGGAACGGTAGCTACTCTCAGTCGCCCTCCCAAGCCGATATACGCATTGAAAAAGTAAGCTCCTTCTGCGCTGACAACGGTCGATGTACCCGTATGCAGGCGCATGCCCAAAGGAGTTCCTTCTTCTGTGTCATAGAGGTCGGCGGTGCGTAAAGTGGAAGGTCCTGTGGCAAATCCCATGTTGAGGCTCAGAAATGAAGGTGCATCGTAGCGGTTGAAATGGTGTGTTGACCGCGTTCCGGTAGCATTCTTGTGAAAAATCAGGTCAGAAAAGAAATAGCCTAAGTCCGTTGAAATCATGCCGATTCCAGCTCCTACCAGCACATCGCCAATCCAGTGACGGTTGTTCAGCTGGCGCGTGATACCGGTTATTCCCGCTAAGGTATATCCTCCGATGCTGTACCACGGGCTGAGCATGCCGTATTCTTTATGCAGGATTGTGGCACACATAAAAGCCGTGGCCGTATGTCCGGAAGGAAATGAATTGTTTGATGAATTGTCCGGACGCATTTCTTTGGTCGTATATTTCAGGGTGTTGACAAAGCCGGCCATCAAGGCTGCTGAGAAAACATTGCTGACTGTGAGTTCCTTCCATGAACTGCGGCTTTCTACTCCAGCTAATTTCATGCCCCATGTGGCAACTAACGGGACATATTGTGTATAATTGTCATATTCGTGGTGAAAAGTCGGCTGGAAGCGATTGCGCAGTGTACGGAAATCCTGGTTTTGTTTTTTGACGATTAATCCGGAAACGATAAAAGGAATTCCCATGTACGAAAAGTTTTGCTGGAAAAGTTCCTTTGTTTTCTTTGGCTTCGCAGGAAGAGCCGATGAGGTGAGAGAAGACGTAGAGTCTTGTGTCAGGAAGTAATGTCCCGCCGGATTATGTGCACATAGCGGGTGACAGGTCAGTGCTGAAATAAAGAAAAATAATAAAGTGTATATTCTCATTGCTGCCCGTGGTTTTAGGTATACATGGTAAAGAGCGGCAAAGGTAGTGCTTTTAAGAGAGAGACTGAAAGTTTTCAGATGTACATTGGGAAAATGTAAATATATAAAAATGAGGTTTTTATGATTTTGTGTGATGTACAAGTGCGTTGGAATTGGGCATAAAAAAAGAGGCTGTCTCAAAATAGAGTTGGGATGGCCTCTTTTGTTTTATTTCAAATTGAAGTCATTTGGATTTTCCTCAAAAAAGGAGTTTATAAACTTACTTTTGAAGGTTTCATCCTTTCAAACTGTTTTTTTATTGCCATAAGCCTCCTAAGAGGCTGCTTTTGCAAGATTATGTGCAATGGCCAGCAGGCCGAACTCAATTTCAACCTTCTTAAGCCCACGAAGATGGAACCTCTTGAAGTGCTTGTTGTTC
>ENA-OPZN01000032-OPZN01000032.1-human-gut-metagenome-genome-assembly--contig:-NODE-32-length-61340-cov-5.632153_pt1 | contig 61340 bp, 55 predicted proteins | sample MGYA00242483_ERZ504503 | MGnify/ENA primary metagenome ERZ504503 (study PRJEB26092, sample SAMD00036285) | human gut metagenome | host: Homo sapiens | study: EMG produced TPA metagenomics assembly of... | reverse complement strand
TAAAGATATAAATATTAAACCGATAAGGATTCTGAAACATGGAAGAAAGGCAAAGTCGCTTGTCAAGTATGGTTTGGAGGAGATTGCGACCATACTTCTGCGTCCGGCTTATACTCCTAAATTCGATGTTTTCAAATTTTTTTTTTTGTCATGTACTTAAGAAAAAAATATTAAACCTATTTACAATTAACCAAATGTATTAACTATGAAACTTCCCATTGGAGGAATAAGTCTATTCCTAGCCTTAAGTGGACTACCTGCCGGAGCAGCAAATGCCGCTTTGGACACAGGTGTACAAAATTCAAGTATTTCACAACAAGAAAGTACCTGTAAAGGAGTTGTAAAAGACAGTAAGGGAGAAACAATTATTGGAGCTTCCGTAGTAGTAAAAGGAACGTCAAACGGTACCATTACCGATTTTGATGGAAATTTTGCTTTATCTGCCGTAAAAAAAGGAGCCACTATTCAGATTTCTTTTGTTGGATTAAAACACAAGAATTTGTATGGGACGGCTCTCCTATTTCCGTAACACTAAAAGAAGATACTGAAGTATTAGAAGAAGTGGTAGTAATCGGATATGGCGTACAGAAAAAAGCAGACCTTACCGGGTCGGTAGCTAATGTCAGTGCAGAAAAGCTGAACACACAAAGCAACTCCACCATCGGTCAAGCGTTACAAGGGAAAATCGCCGGTGTAGACATTGTTTCACAAGGCGGAGCACCCGGTGGCAGCACACGCATCATGGTTCGTGGTATCGGTACTTTAAACAATTCCGCACCTTTGTATATCGTGGATGGCATGTACATGTCAGGAATCGACCATATCAATCCGGGGGATATTGAAAGCATTGATGTCTTGAAAGACGCCTCTTCCGCAGCAATCTACGGTTCACGTGCTGCCAACGGCGTAGTAATCATCACTACCAAGAGCGGAACAAACACCGACGGAAAACCTATTATTGATTTGTCTGCAAACGTGGGAGTCACAGCACCTTCCAAATATCTGGACATGCTCGACGCTGCGGGCTGGGCAGAAGTTACCACCAAAGCACGTGAAGCCGCAGGCCGAGCTCCGTTGGAAATGGCCACCGATTTGGCTTCTAAACCCAACAACGACTGGCAGGACATCATGTTCAATCCGGCATTGATGCAGAACTATAACCTTTCAGTAAAGGGAGGAGGAAAATATGCGACCTATTATAACAGTATAGGATACACGAATCAGGACGGTGTGGTAAAAGGAACCAATTTCCAGCGCTATACCATGCAAAGTAAAGTAGACTTCAAAAAAGGCATCTTTCAGGCCGGAACAAATGTCATCTTGTCGTACGACCAAAACAAGCCTCTAATGTCAGACACCCGTGGAGGAATGATAGGTCATATCATACAGGCTGTACCAACTTTAGAAAAATACAATCCGGACAATGTGGGAGGATATGGCAGCATGTATGGTGATGTGACCAATCTTACTCATCCTCTTGTAATGACAGATGAAAACCTGATGGATAGAAACCAAGACAACATAAAGGTTTTCGCCAATGCCTATGTATCTATAGAGCCCATAAAAGGATTAAAATACAAATTAAACTTCACTCCTGATTTCCAGTTCTATAGAAACAGTAGTTATACCGGCTTATTCAACTGTGGGCTAAGTAAGAAAGAAGAAACGTCCATTTCAGACCAACAAAGACGCACGCGTAACATCCTAGTCGAACACCTGTTGACATTTGACCGCACATTCGGAAAGCATAAAGTTTCATTGCTGGCAGGATACTCTTACCAGGACACACAAGTACGCTGGTTGGAAGGCTCTGCACAGGGTATGCCGGAAGGTATCAAAGAAATTGAAGGAGCCTCTAAAGGATTTGCTACGAATGGCAATCTGACAAGAAGCGTACTTACCTCAGTATTGGGTCGTGTTTTCTATTCATACGACAACCGTTATCTTATCACTGCCACCATACGTCGGGACGGTTCTTCAAAATTTGCTTCATCCAATCGTTACGGTAACTTCCCGTCAATCTCTCTAGGATGGAACATTGCCGAAGAAAAGTTTGTAAAGAACAACGTGCCTTGGCTTGAGCAATTGAAACTCAGAGGAGGTTATGGCGTGTTAGGTAACCAGGAAATCACAGATTATCAGTTCACTTCAGTTGTAACGTCCGGTATTAACTATCCTGACGGAGATGGTGGCCTTATTTTAGGAGCATTCCCTAAAGATTTTGCCAACCCGAACATCAAATGGGAGGAGACTTCCATGACCAATGTCGGCATTGACTTCCTAGCCTTACACAACCGGTTAAGCCTGACAGCCGACTGGTATGTGAAGAATACGAAAGACATTTTGCTGAGTGTGCCTATTCCTATCTCCACAGGTGGTGCCAATGACCCAGTTCGTAATGCCGGAAAAATTCAAAACAAAGGTTTTGAATTCAATATCGGATGGAATGACTATATCAACCAGGATTTGTCATACGGTATTAACTTCATCGGCAGTTTCAACAAGAATGAGGTTATCAACATGGGTACTGACTCACAGGTTATCAACAGTGGTGCAACCAATCAAAACATCAACACCTGCAAGACCCTCGCAGGCTATCCTATCGGTGGCTTCTGGCTAATACCGGCTTTGGGATACTTCAACACAACGGAAGAAATACAAGCTTATCAGAAAGACGGCCAGTTAATCCAGCCAAGTGCAGAGCCTGGAGATATCAAATTCCAAGACACCAATAATGACGGAAGCATTACGGATGACGACCGTGTTTACTGTGGAAGTCCTTTCCCGAAATTCACTTACTCTATCAATGCCAATCTGACATATAAGAACTTCGATTTCTCCATAGGATTCCAAGGAGTAACCGGAAATAAGATTTATAACGCTACACGCCAGACACTTGAAGACGTAACAAAAGGTACCAACTTCCTGGCAAGCTGCCTGGACTATTGGACACCGGATAACAAGAACGCCGCACATCCGCGTTTAATCTGGACAGACCCGAACCGTAACACCCGTGCCGAATCAAACCGGTATCTGGAAGATGGTTCATACTTCCGCCTCAGAAACATTCAGATTGGGTATACATTCCCAAACTCATGGTTTAAAGGAGTGGTACAAAAAGCACGCATATATGTGAATGCCGAAAACTTGTTCACCATCACCTCTTATACAGGCTATACTCCTGACGTAAATGCGACCAACGTTTACTCTCGTGGATTCGATGAATTTATCTATCCGTCTAACCGGACTTTCATGTTAGGATTAAATGTTACATTTTAAATGAAAACACTTATGAAAAAGCTATATACCTTAATCACCTGCACATTACTCTCAGCAGGTCTGACCTTCACCTCATGTGAAGATCAGCTTGATCAGGTTAACCCCAACAAGCAGACAGAAGATACATTCTGGAGGAATGAAGCAGATTTTGAGCTGGCATTAACCTCTTGTTATACCCCATTAAAGAACGCACTGGGAGGAGGATATTATGGGACACGCGGAGTGATGCTAAGAATATGCCGTGCCGATGAAGTGGAATTCCGCAATGACATTAGCGAAATATTCCAAGCCATGAACTTTACGAATACGACTTCGAATTCACTGACACAAGGAATGTTCTACCAGTCTATAACGCACTATATAGAACCAACTCTATCATACAGAAACTGGAAGAAAAGAAAGGAGAATCTCCGAAGATTTTATCAATAAAGTAAAAGGGGAATGTCTTTTCATCCGCGGTTTTTATCTTTTCCAATTAGGGAAAGAATTTAAAGACGCTCCTCTGCGAATGACCGCTTCACAAGAGCCTTCTACTTTCCCTTTGGCCAAATCCAGCCAAGCGGATATCTGGGGGCAGGCTATTACTGACCTGACAGAAGCAGGCAAACTTCTTCCTGTCAAAAATGACGTAATCGGAAAACCGACTAAAGGAGCTGCTTATGCCACTATTGGGAAAATTCTAGTATATCAAGAAAAATTTGATGAAGCCATTGACATATTAGAACCGCTTACCAAATCTCCGTACACTTACAAATTAGTCAATGATTTCTCTTGGAATTTTGATGAAGCGCATGAAAATAATGAAGAAAGTATTTTCGAACTGCTCATAGAACAAGTGGGAGGAACTGACATTTGGGGCAACGGTGAATTGGCCAACTCTACCCAAACCAATACCCGTCCACGAGAATATGCGGCGCCAGAAGTCAGCGGATGGTATGAAGCCAATCCAACCCAACAGATGATGAATATATTCTGGAAAGAAAAGGACAAGGATGGAAATGTAGACATCCGTGCACGAGAATCTGTGGCATGGAACTATCCGGGCTGCATGTATTACCTGAAACCATTCCAAGAAGTTTTTGCAGCAGACAAGTTAAATACTTATTGGATTCTGAAATATCAAAACTCGAAAACAATGGAAGCGGAATCAGATCCGCCGATGTCTTCTATCAATGAAAGAGCCATCCGTTATGCCGACGTAATCCTCCTACTGGCCGAATCTTACTTAAGAGGAAGTTCCAAAAAGAATCTGGACACAGCTATCGGATACTTAAATGATATCAGAAGACGAGCTAACCTGAACGACTACTCCGGACCTAAAACAGACGAAGGGGTATTTGCTGATTTGGAGCATCAACGCGCCATAGAATTCTTTGTAGAAGGTGAGCGTTTCTACGACCTGCGCCGTTGGGGATTGCTGGAAGAACGCCTAAAGACTTGCAACGAAGTTAGATACAAGCAGTTCATGACTGGTCAAACTGGTAATACCAACAGATATTACTATTATCCGATACCAGCAAAAGAACTTGAAACAAACGATTTATGTACGCCGAACGAAGGATGGTAATCTTAAAAAGTGCTGTACGCTATCGTGCAGCACTTTTTTATCTTACTTTTGTCATACGAAACAAAAACCCATGCCCAATATGAACAAAATATCGCTCATCCCATTTCTGGCTTGTGCTACTTCACTTTCAATACAAGCCCAGATAACACAGCAGCCCCACATTGTGCTCATCCTGTGTGATGACATGGGATTTTCCGACTTAGGATGCTACGGCAGTGAAATCCGTACGCCTCACATTGACAAGCTGGCTCAGGAAGGAATACGATTCAGCCAGTTCAAGAATACAGGAAGAAGCTGTCCGAGCAGAGCAGCCCTGCTGACGGGAAGATACCAGCACCAGGTAGGAATGGGATGGATGGCGGAAGTGGACGAACACCGTCCGGGATACAGGGGACAGATAGATAAAGAATATCCGACCCTTGCTGAAATCATGAAAGCAGGAGGATACCGTACTTACATGAGCGGAAAATGGCATGTCACTACCACTGGCGGATATGATGCCCCCAATGGCAGTTATCCTGTGCAAAGGGGATTCGACAGGTATTACGGCTGTCTGCACGGAGGAGGAAGCTATTATAAGCCTGATCCGGTATACAATGACCTGGAAAGAGTCACCCGGCTGCCTGACGATTATTATTACACAAAAGCGATTACTGATTCTGCCGTAAGCTTTGTCCGCACTCATGACGTCCACAAGCCGATGTTCCTGTACCTGGCCCACTATGCGCCTCATCTGCCTCTTCAGGCTCCGGAAAAATATGTGGAGAGATGCATGGAACGATACAGGGCAGGATACGACGTGCTGCGGAAGCAGCGGTTTGAAAAGCAGAAAAGCCTCGAACTTATTCCTGAAGGTATGAAACTGCCCGTTTTCCATAAGGAATTTGGCGGCAGGCGCCCATCATGGGAGGAACTGGCCCCGGAACAGCAGGAGCGATGGATAAAAGACATGGCCACGTATGCTGCCATGATTGAAATCATGGACGAAGGTATCGGTCTGGTCATCGAAGAGCTGAGGAAGAAAGGCATGTATGAGAATACGGTGTTTCTTTTTATGAGTGACAACGGGGCTACCGACGAAGGAGGATTTATCGGCCAGCTGATGTCTGACCTGTCAAACACACCCTATAGAAACTATAAGAAGTGGGTATTTCAAGGTGGAACCAGCAGCCCGCTGATTCTTTGTCATGGCAATAAAGGCAAGAATCCACAGAGAGGAAAAGTATGTAACCAGCCTGCCCATATCATTGATATAATGCCGACTTGTATGGCGCTGGGAAACGTAGCATATCCTAAAACATTCTCACATGCAGACCTACCAGGGACAAACCTGCTCCCAGCCATAACTGACCAATCCATTCACAAGCGAACGCTGTACTTTGAGCACCAAAGTTCATGCGCTATCATAGAAGGCAACTGGAAACTGGTAAGGGCTGACAGAAACAGTCAATGGGAGCTGATAGATCTCGACAAAGATCCGTTTGAAACACATGACCTCTCTGCCACATATCCAGATAAAGTAGAGGAACTGGAAAGCAAATGGATTGAGTGGGCAAATACACATAAAGTTTTCCCCTTAGAAGATAAAACATGGACAGAAAGAATCAATTTCTATCATGAAAAGAATTCCTATCAAAAAGGAGATTATTAATTATTAACCTTAAAAATAAGTCATATCGTATGAAGAAACTATTTTTGGACATTCGAACTGCCCTATGTAGTTTGATACTCATGATTGCCCAACTAGGATTTGCCCATCAACCGGAATTCTCTACAGCCGGTTTCTTTGAGCTTCCTAACACCGGAAGAACCGTTTACAGTATGAACCCTGCATGGCGTTTGCATAAAGGCAGTGCGGATGGAGCCGAACGTCCGAATTTCAATGACAAGGAGTGGAATCTAGTCTCTCTCCCTGACGGGATAGAATATGTGCCTTCCGAAGCCAGCGGCTGCATCAACTATCAAGGTGAGGTTTGGTATAGAAAACACTTTACTCCAGAAGAAGCATGGAAAGGCAAACAACTTTTTCTGCATTTTGAAGCCATTATGGGAAAATCCAAGGTATGGATTAACGGAAAACTCGTCAAAGAACATTTCGGTGGTTTCTTGCCTGTCATCGCAAACATTACTGAATACCTGCGCTACGAACAAGACAATGTGATAGCAGTATGGGCTGACAACAGCAACGACCCGTCTTATCCTCCAGGAAAGCCACAGGATGCACTTGACTTCACCTATTTCGGGGGTATTTACAGAGATTGCTGGCTCATTGCGCATAATAACGTATTCCTCACCGATCCTAATTATGAAAATGAAACTGCCGGCGGAGGGTTGTTTGTCTCCTTCAACCATGTATCTGAGCAATCTGCCGATGTAAAGCTGGATGCACACATCCGGAACATGTCCGGAAAATCATTCTCTGGAAAGGTAGAATACCAACTGTTTAACACCTCACAGAAACTGGTTGCTCAAGCGGAAAAAGCATTCTCTGTAAGCAAAGGAAAAGGACGGCAGACATCCCTTGTGCTGCACGTGAACCAACCTGAATTATGGGAACCTGACTCTCCTACATTATACCAGCTTCACGTTATGATAAAGGATAAAGCAGGAAACATCATCGACGGATACCGCCGCCGTATTGGAATCAGAAGCATTGAGTTCAAAGGGAAAGACGGTTTCTGGCTGAATGGAAAACCTTACCCTTACCCATTAATTGGCGCCAACAGACATCAGGATTTTGCCATCATCGGTAACGCCCTGTCAAACAGTCTTCACTGGAGAGATGCCAAAAAGCTTCGTGATGCAGGATTAAGAGTCATCCGCAACGCACATTATCCACAAGACCCGGCATTTATGGATGCTTGTGATGAACTGGGACTGTTTGTCATTGTCAACACTCCTGGATGGCAGTTCTGGAACGATGAACCCATCTTTGCACAAAGGGTATACAGCGACATCCGCAATATGGTCAGACGCGATCGAAATCACCCTTCTGTCTGGATGTGGGAGCCGATTCTCAACGAAACATGGTATCCGGAAGATTTTGCCAAGAATGTAGTAAGCATTCTTCATGAAGAATATCCCTATCCTTATTGCTATGCAGGCTGCGATGTAACTGCTAAAGGACATGAATATTTTCCCATTCATTTTACACATTCCTGTCAATGGGGCTGGAGGAGCATTTAACACATCAGACTTAGACCCTAACATTTCGTATTTCACCCGTGAATGGGGAGACAACGTAGACGACTGGAATTCTCATAACTCTCCCAGCCGGGTAAACCGCTCCTGGGGAGAAGTTCCGATGCTGATACAAGCTCAGGGATATGCTAAAACAGATTACCAGTACACTTGTTACGATGCGTTATATCGTAATCCACGCCAGCACATGGGAGGATGTTTATGGCATTCTTTTGACCATCAGCGCGGCTACCACCCGGACCCGTTCTATGGAGGTATCATGGATGCGTTCCGCCAGCCCAAGCTATCCTACTACATGTTCTGTTCACAGCGTCCGGTTGAAAAAAATGACAAACTGATTGCCGAAAACGGACCAATGGTTTTCATTGCCAATGCCATGACTCCGTTCTCTCCCAAGGATGTAACCGTATACAGTAATTGTGAAGAAGTACGCCTTACCTGTTGCAAAGGAGGAAAACCATATATCTACAAAAAGGAAATCAAAGGAGAAGGTATGCCTTCACCCGTCATTACATTCAACAATGTATGGGACGTAATGCACGACAAAGCATTGACCAGAGCCAATAAACATGAAGAATCATATCTGCTGGCAGAAGGTTTTGTAGACGGGAAACTGGTAGCAACTCATAAAGTTGTTCCTACCCGACGTCCTTCTAAAGTAATTCTTTGGGTAGACAACGAGCAGACAGAAACCATGGCAGACGGTTCTGATCTGATTACCGTAGTAGCAGCAATTGCTGATGACAACGAAAACATCAAGCGGCTAAACAACTACCATATTCAGTTTGAGATTGAGGGACCGGGCGAGCTAGTAGCCAATAATGAAACCTTCACAAATCCTCGCGCCATTCAATGGGGAACTGCTCCAGTATTGGTTCGTGCCAAAACACAGGCAGGAGAAATAAAGCTAAAGGCATCAGTTGTATATAACGGCATACATACCCCTACACCTGCTGAAATCACTATTCAAACAGTAGAAGCCACACATCCGCTTATTGCTGACTCTAATGAATTGAAGCTTCTACAAAATCAGTCAAAGAATGGCAAAAGATTTATGCCGCTCAATAAGGTAAGCCAAGAAGCACAACAGCAAAGCCGACTAAAACTGAAAGAAGTAGAAAAGCAACAAAGCGATTTTGAATAACCGATATTTTCAATAGGATGATACTCTTACAGACTTTTATCAATATAAGTATCAAGATTTAAATAATAAGATAAAATCCTAGAGTATCCAATACAAGATAATATATAACCAATTTATTTGTGTAAAAAATTATTACACAAATAAATTGGTTTTCAAATGAATATTTTATTCATACCAATCAAATCTATATTCAATAAAGATGAAAAGAATTACATTTATTTTATTTCTTATTTTTATATTCACTAAATCATTCTGTAATAACAAATTACAATGTGATACGATATGTTATACTAAACGAAATGGAATTAAGCTGAATATAGAATTAATATCCCCTTGCAATTTTAATCATAAAATGCCTGCTATAATATTTTTTTATGGAGGAGGCTGGATAAAAGGAAATAGAGAGCAATTTAGACCTCACGCAAGCTATCTGGCCCACAAAGGTATTGTAGCTATTCTCGCAGATTATAGAACTAAAGAACAGTGTAATGCAACCCCTTTTAATTGCGTGGAAGATGCAAAATCAGTAATACGTTTCGTAAAAAACAATACCGATAAATTTAATATCGACACCACTAAAATAGTAGCAGCAGGAGGTTCCGCCAGTGGACATTTAGCTGCATCATGTGCCTATATTTCCAATTATAATCATCCTAAAGATGATCTTTCAATCTCTCCTCGACCAACAGCATTAGTACTATTTAATCCCGTTATTGATAATGGGAAAAACGGATTTGGCTCTGATACTATCAAAAAAACTATATGACATTTTCTCCCCTACATAATATCAAAAAAATAATGCACTACCGACATTATTTATGGTGGGAGATAATGATAAAACTTGTTCCCTTAAAAACCGCTCAAAAATTTAAAGATTTAACAGAAGAAAATGGCGCTACCTGCATACTAAAAGTATATAAAAAACAAGAGCATGGCTTTTTTAATTATAAACCAAATAGTAATAATAAATACTATAAAATCACATTGAAAGAACTGGAATCTTTCCTTCACAAATTAGGCTATTTACAAAAATAAATTTACACACTATATGATCATGTTTAAAACGTTATAATATCTATAAAATAATCATTGTATATGCATATTTAATTACCCCAATTTTTTGCATAGAAGCACAGATATTACCATTTCCCAATTCATATTCCAACTATTCTGATACTTTAAAGATTAAAAATATAGTCAGAATCTCAGGTCATACCCCAAACAACTACATAAAAAATGTCTTAGAACAAGACATCTTTAAAGGTATTAAAGTTACCTATACAGCTTCTCATGGAAACATATCTTTTCAAAATGACAATCTATTACCAACGGAAGTATACAATATTGACATTAATAATAAAGGTATTATTATTAAATCATCATCATTAAATGGATACATATACGCAATCCAGTCACTTCGACAAATTGTAATCCACTCATCACCCAATACTAGAAGTTTTCAGTTCACGACAATAAAAGATGAACCTCGTTGTAAATATAGATCTTTCATGTTAGATTCAGGACGCCAATATCAAAAAGATTGAAACCATCAAAAAATATATTGACTTAATGAGTTTACTAAAAATGAATTATTTTCACTGGCACCTAACTGAAGGACTAGGATGGAGAATAGAAATTAAACGCTACCCTAAACTAACCTCAATAGGCTCTAATGTCGCTCGTGGAAAAGAACAACAAGGATACTATTCTCAAGCAGAAGTAAAAGAACTCATTATTTATGCAAAAGAAAGAGGCATTACAATCATACCTGAAATAGACATTCCAGGACATTCAGAAGCGGCTTTAGCATCTTATCCTTCTTTAGGCTGTACCCAAGATAGCATTATCATACCAGAAAATGGATTTACAGATCAATTGTTTTGTGCTGGAAATGACTCCACACTTTTTTTTCTAAAAAACGTATTCCTAGAAATATGCAACTTATTTCCATCTCAATATATTCACATAGGAGGAGATGAAGCTCCAAAAGGGAAATGGAATAAATGCTCACTCTGTCAAAGTAAAATACAAGCACTAGGCTTAAAAGACAGTAATCAACTACAGTTATGGCTTATGACACAAATTGCAGAATATCTAAAAACTCAAGGGAAATATGCCATCTGCTGGGAAGACGTTATACATCATGATTTTACAAAAGAACTACCTAACAATCTTATCATTCACTGGTGGAATTGGAGAGGGCATAAGGATGAAGCCTTTAATAAAGCTTGTACACTGGGAATTCCTGTAATATGCGGGACAAATTATTATACCTATCTAAACTTCCCAGATAAACCTTGGAAAGGATATGCACAAGATAGAACTTCCAGCGTATATGACGTATATTATAGAAATGAATCTCTACCAAGATTAAGTCATAAAAACACTTTAGGGATGAGCTGTTGCTTGTGGACTGATTATGGTTTAACCGAGGATTTATTAGATCAAAGGTTATTTCCTAAAATATTCATATTAGCAAACCAAATGTGGAGTAATTCCACCATAACTTTAAATGATTTTCTTACAGTCCTTATTAAAAAGAAAAAAATTTTATTCTCCATTAGGATATACATACACCATAAATCGTTACTCAAAAAGTGATTTCAATAAATCAACAACACCATAACTTTAAAGAAATAATGGCATGCAAAGCAACTTACCCCAAAGCTTTACATGCCATTATTCTATTATAATACTAAAAGTTTCACGTCAAATAATCCAGCTCATTCCGCATGCTCACCAGCTCCTCGCGGATACGCTTCAAACGCTCTACCACATTGGCCGTCTGCATGGTTCCTTCCTTGTTCTGCCGTAAGCGCTGCCTGGCACCGGACAGCGTCAACCCCTTTTCTTTCACCAGATGATACACCAGGCGAATGTTCTCAATGTCCTCTTTACGGTACTGACGTACATTTCCCCCTGTTTTCTTAGGAGATATCATCGGAAACTCTTTTTCCCAATAGCGCAGCAATGATTCATTCACATCAAACATTTTTGCCACTTCGCTGATGGAATAATAGAGTTTCAATTCTTTATCTGTTTTCAAAGCCATAACAAGCAATTCTTTTTTAATCAAATACACGACCGTGGTTGGCAGCCAATTCAATCATCTTTTCGTAATCATCAGCATTCAAGTCCATGAAATAATAGTTCACCGGATTGACAATCTTTCCCTTTACACGCACTTCATAATGTAAATGCGGACCAGTACTCTTTCCGGTAGAGCCTACCTGACCAATCACTTCTCCACGTGCCACATTCTGACCCACTTTCACTTCAATCTTATTCAAATGAGCGTAACGGGTCACATAACCAAACCCATGGTCAATGATGATACAATTCCCATACAGTCCATCCCATCCGGCCTGTTTTACCCTACCGTTTCCTGTAGCATATACCGGCGTACCGATATTGGCAGAGAAGTCCATCCCTGCATGAAACTTCACGGTTTTATAAATCGGGTCAACACGCATGCCGTACCCCGAAGCAGTCTGTTTCAGATTCTTGTTTGAAACCGGCTGGATGGCGGGAATGCAGGCCAGCATCTTGTCATGCTGTTTACAGAGCCCCACCACTTCGTCGAAAGATTTGGATTGGGCATAAATCTTCTTCTCCAGATCATCCATTTTCTGTAGTGTATGGATAACCAGACGGCTGTTGGCCATGTCCATCAGTTCATTATAACGTGCATTATTTGCGGTAGCCGAACGCTGTTCATCCGGTAACGGGTCTGCCTGCATCATTACACGGTAGATGTTGTCGTCACGTTGCTGCAGGCGTTGCATCACTCCTTCTGCCTCATCCAAACGAGAAGAAAGAATGGCATATTGCGACAAAAGTCGGGAGTTTTCCGTACGAAGGTCTTTTTCCGAAGGAGAACCGAAAATCCACAACAGCAGGATAAAGCTGCCTGCCCCCAGTCCCATACCGACAAAGAGTTGACGCAGGTAACTCAAAGCCCGCTGGCGCACGGTGGGATAAATACGGTCGTAAGTACGAGTTTTCGGATTGTAGATATAATAGACTTTACGCATGTGGTTCGATTTTGGAAATTTTTAAGCAACAAAACATCAAGTTTTTGCACCAAACATACAGACAAAAATAATAAAACCAATTATCTTTGCAAATCAATTTTGAGAATATTAACTACAAGACAATATAACGATTATGTTGACAGCAAATGAAATCCGCGACTCATTCGTGAAATTCTTTGAGTCGAAAGGACATCAGATTGTGCCTTCTGCACCAATGGTTATCAAAGATGACCCTACCCTGATGTTCACTAATGCCGGTATGAACCAGTTCAAGGATATCATACTTGGCAACCATCCTGCTAAATACAAACGTGTAACCGACTCACAGAAATGTTTGCGTGTGAGCGGAAAGCATAATGACCTGGAAGAAGTAGGTCACGATACGTACCACCACACCATGTTCGAAATGTTGGGTAACTGGTCATTCGGCGACTACTTCAAGAAAGAAGTGATTGGCTGGGCATACGAATACTTGGTAGAAGTATTGAAACTGGACCCGAAAGACTTGTATGTCACCGTATTTGAAGGAAGTCCTGAAGAAGGTCTTGCCCGTGACGATGAAGCTGCCGGCTACTGGGCACAGTACTTCCCTGCAGACCACATCATCAACGGTAACAAGCACGATAATTTCTGGGAAATGGGTGATACAGGTCCTTGCGGCCCATGTTCTGAAATCCATATCGACTCCCGTTCAGCCGAAGAAAAAGCAGCCGTTCCGGGACGCGAACTGGTAAACAAGGATCATCCGCAGGTCATCGAAATCTGGAACCTTGTGTTCATGCAATACAACCGCAAAGCAGACGGAACTCTGGAACCGCTTCCTGCGAAAGTAATTGATACCGGTATGGGATTTGAACGTCTGGTACGTACACTGCAAGGAAAAACATCCAACTATGATACAGACGTATTCCAGCCTATCATCAAAGTGATTGGTGATTTGTCTGGCAAGAAATACGGAGACGATGAAAAGACAGACGTGGCTATGCGTGTAGTTGCTGACCACATCCGTACCATCGCTTTCTCTATCACTGACGGTCAGTTGCCTTCAAATGCAAAGGCTGGTTATGTCATCCGCCGTATCCTGCGTCGTGCAGTTCGTTATGCTTATACATTCCTCGGACAGAAACAGGCATTCATGTACAAGCTGGTTCCGGTGCTGATTGAAAACATGGGTGGTGCTTACCCTGAACTGAAAGCTCAGCAGGCTTTGATTGAAAAAGTGATGAAGGAAGAAGAAGAATCATTCCTCCGTACACTGGAAACAGGTATCCGTCTGCTCGAAAAGACCATGAACGAAACTAAAGCTGCCGGGAAGACAGAAATCAGTGGAGTGGATGCATTTACATTGTATGATACATTCGGATTCCCATTCGACTTGACAGAGCTGATTTTGCGTGAAAACGGTCTGACTGCCGACGTGAAAGGCTTCGAAGCTGAAAATGCAGAAACAAAAAAGAACGTGCCCGCAATGCCGCTGCAGTAGAAACTGGTGACTGGGTTACCCTGAAAGAAGGTGAAACTACTTTCGTAGGTTACGATTATACAGAATATGAAACCAGCATCCTGCGCTATCGCCAGATCAAACAAAAGAACCAGACTCTCTACCAGATTGTATTGAGCGAGACTCCGTTCTATGCAGAAAGTGGTGGTCAGGTAGGTGATACCGGTGTATTGGTAAGCGAATTTGAAACTATCGACATCATTGATACAAAGAAGGAAAACAACCTTCCGATTCACATTGCCAAGAAACTTCCGGAACACCTGGAAGCGCCGATGATGGCATGTGTAGATACAGATAAGCGTGCTGCTTGTGCTGCCAACCACTCTTGTACGCACTTGCTGGATGAAGCTTTGCGTCAGGTATTAGGTACTCACGTAGAACAGAAGGGTTCTCTTGTAACTCCTGATTCACTGCGCTTCGACTTCTCTCACTTCCAGAAAGTGACTCCGGAACAGATTCGTGAAGTAGAACACCTGGTAAATGCGAAGATTCGTGAAAACGTACCTTTGACTGAATACCGCAACCTGCCGATTGAAAAGGCTAAGGAACTGGGTGCTATCGCCCTGTTCGGCGAAAAATACGGTGACGAAGTGCGTGTCGTACAGTTCGGTTCATCTATCGAATTCTGTGGAGGTACACATGTATCGGCTACCGGAAAAATTGGTATGGTAAAAATCATTTCTGAAAGCTCTGTAGCTGCAGGTGTACGCCGTATTGAAGCGGTTACCGGTGCGAAAGTAGAAGAAATGTTCGATACCGTACAAGATACTATTAACGACCTGAAGGCATTGTTCAACAATGCACCCGACTTGAAGGCTGCCATCTCCAAGTACATTGAAGAAAACGCTGGTCTGAAGAAACAGATGGAAGAATTCATGAAAGAGAAAGAAGCTGCTGTTAAGAACAAGCTGATTGAAGGTGCTAAAGAAATCAATGGCGTGAAAGTTATCAAAGCTGTACTTCCGATGCCGGCAGATGCAGTGAAGAACATTGCTTTCCAGTTGAAAGGACAGTTCACAGAAAATCTGTTTGTGGTTATCGGTAGTGTATTCGAAAACAAGCCGTTGCTGACTGTAACCATGAGCGAAGACCAGGTGAAAACTGGACTGAATGCAGGTCAGCTAGTACGTGAAGCTGCTAAGCTGATCCAGGGCGGTGGCGGTGGTCAGCCTCATTTCGCCACTGCCGGTGGTAAGAACCCTGACGGACTGAATGCCGCAGTTGACAAAGTAGTTGAACTGGCTGGATTCTAATTTTCAGCAGACTATATCAGTACTTATTTTTTACATTTCATCCCCCTTATTTGCCCATTTTTAGGAAAATAAGGGGGATTTTTTTCGTACTTTTGCCCACATTCTACAAGCAGACAACCTATGCCCCAAGATAAATATACGCTTATGACCACGGCACCGGTACCTCGCCTTATCCGAGGACTGGCCGTTCCGACCATCATCAGTATGCTGGTCACTTCTTTCTATGTCATGGCCGACACCTATTTTGTCGGAAAAATCAATACACAGTCTACTGCGGCTGTAGGTATTTCTTTTTCCATCATGGCCATCATTCAGGCATTCGGTTTTTTCTGCGGACACGGTTCGGGCAATTTTATTTCCAGAAGATTAGGTGCACGCGACTACCGCAGTGCGGAAAAGATGGCGGCTACGGGCTTCTTTAGTGCATTCCTCATCGGTTGTGCCATCGCGCTTGTCGGTCTGCTTTTCCTGGATCCTATCTGCCGGGCATTGGGTTCTACCCCCACCATTCTTCCATACGCCAAGACCTATTTAGGAATTATCCTGTTGGGAGCCCCTTTTATGGCCTCCTCTCTGGTGCTCAATAACCAGATGCGATTCCAGGGAAACGCCGTTTATGCCATGATCGGCATCATTGTGGGGGCCGTACTCAACATCGGACTTGACCCACTATTGATATTCGTATTCGACATGGGAATTGCAGGAGCTGCCTGGTCGACCTTCATCAGTCAGGTATGCAGCTTCACCATCCTGCTTTTCATGGACCGGAAAGGAGAAAACATCCGCATTCATTACCGGCATTTTACTCCCACTCCAGCCTATCTGAAAGAAATCGTATACGGAGGAAGTCCTTCTCTCTGCCGTCAGGGACTAGCCAGTGTATCGACTATCCTATTGAATGTAGCAGCCGGAAACTTTGGAGATGCTGCCATTGCCGGAATGTCCATTGTAACCCGCATCTGCATGTTCATCAATTCCTTTGTCATCGGTTTCGGACAAGGATTTCAACCTGTATGCGGATTCAACTACGGAGCAGGACTAAACCGCCGTGTCCGACAGGGATTCTGGTACTGTGTGAAAGTAGGCGTTATCTTCTTAGCCATCTGCTCCCTCATCGGCTACATTTATGCCCCGGAAGTAGTTTCCTGGTTCCGAAAAGAAGACCCGCAAGTTATCGCCGTAGGAGCCGAAGCCTTGCGCTGGCAGCTCATTACACTCCCATTAGGAGCCTGGGTGATACTATGTAACATGCTGCTACAAACTATCCGCCAGCCTCGCCGGGCTGTCATTCTTTCTTCCTCCCGCCAAGGGTTGTTCTTTATCCCCTTGATACTGATTCTGCCGTACTTTCTGCAGTTGCAGGGTGTGGAGATGTGTCAGGCCGCAGCCGACCTATGCTCTTTTCTACTGGCTCTTCCTCTTACCATTCCGGTACTGAAATCACTGCGCATAGACAGGACTCCCATGAAAGAAGAAAACACCCGATAAACACAAAACTCCTTATTCGTCTTTTCTTCGATAATCATTAGGAGTCATTCCAGCCATTCGCCGAAAATACTTACTGAAAAATGACGCATTGGGAAAGTTCAATTCATCGGCAATCTGATACACCAGCTTATCCGTGTGACGCAACATCAGCTTGGCCTCCTGCATCACCGCCTCATTTACCCAATCCATCACCGTGCGTCCGCTGGCCTGACGAACCAGTGTACTCAGATAACGGGGTGTCAGAAAAAGCCGGTCGGCATAAAACGTAATGCTCCGCTCACGAGCCGCATATTTATTGACCAACTCTAAAAAACGATTGAAAACTTCCTCCTGCCGCGTGTGTTGCTGCCTTTCAGTAGATTGACTGCTTTTCCTGACAAAATCCAGTTGATGAAAGCACAGAGAAATCAAACTCTGCACGGAAGCTCTCGGAAAAGGCTGGTCGTGCACCACTTCCCATAACAAAGCAAACAACTGCTCCATACGCTGCACTTCCTTCGCAGTTAAAGACAGATGCAAAAACAATCTCCCCTGCAAATAGGTCTGCAACAACTCCTCTTTCTGCCAGTTCTCCATTAAGCTGTTTGAAAAGGCCAGCATAGCTAAATCCAAATCAGATGATATATAAAGGAACTCAAATACCGTTCCCGGAGATACAGCCAGCAAATCGCCCTCCTTAAATTCCACTTCACGAAGATTGATACGCAGCCGAAGCGCCCCCGCACGAAAAAACACCACTCGCCCCTCAGTCAACCGATAGGGCTGCCCTTCCATCGGGATAAAATGAATTACGTTGGCTATTCCCTGAATGGAACGAAGCAATCCCAATTCAGAAGTAAGAAAGCGGGAGGTATTCGTCCCTTCTCCCACATGTTCACGCACTTTCTTCAATGTCAGTAGCAACAGATGATTCGATTTCATTTGACACCGTGTTTTCCTGCAAAGATAATATTTCAGGCCTTTTTTACGACATAAACAAGCATTTATCGAACAAAAAGAACATTCCGTCACACATATAGGACCGAAAGATTACACAAAACACTCTATCTTTGTCATACAACCTTTTAATAAAGACCCAATGCCTATGATACGAACATTTCTCCTTTTGTGTGCATGGAGCCTGAGTGTGATAAGTCAGGCACAAATCACCTTGGAAAGTTGCAAGCAGCAGGCCCGTGAAAACTATCCGCTGGTACGACAATACGACTTGATTCAACTGTCCGAACAATATACGCTATCAAATGTAGCGAAAGGCAATCTGCCCCAAATCAGCGTGAGCGGAAAAATATCTTATCAAAGCGAAGCTACGACCTTCCCTTTCGAGATTCCGGGATTGGGCATGAAAGGGCTACCCAAAGACCAGTATCAGGCATTGATTGAAATCAAACAGAATATATGGGACGGAGGGAAAATCCGCAACCAGAAAGCTCAGGTCAAAGCCGAAGCGAAGAACACGAGCGACAGCTTGATACCAGTCTGTATGCATTGGAAGAAAGAGTGAATCAGGTGTTCTTCGGTATCCTGTTACTGGACGAGCAACTGGCACAAAATGTACTATTAGAAGAAGAACTCACACGCAACCAGAAAACGGTGGAGGCTTACCGGATAAACGGCACAGCCAATGATGCAGACGTAGACGCGGTAAAGGTAGAGATTCTTCAAACCAAGCAGCAGCGTATCCTGTTGGAAAACAACCGTATGGCCTATCTGCGCATGCTGTCCTTACTTACAGGAAAAGAACTTCCGGCACAAACCCAATTAGTACGTCCAGCCCCTGTGGCAACGAATGCATCTGAATTCAACCGTCCTGAACTACGGTGGTATGAAGCACAAGAACAGACCGTCGCTGTACAACGAAAGGGACTACAGACGGGTTACCTTCCTGCTTTTAGTCTTTTTGCACAAGGAGCCTACGGCAATCCGGGACTGGATATATTGAAAGACAAGTTCAGAACCTACTACTTAGTCGGAGCCCGGTTTACCTGGAATTTCGGAAGCCTGTACACCCTGAAGAACGACCGGAAAAACCTGGACAACCGCATCCAGCAAATTAGAAATGAACGCGACTTATTCTTATTCAACACACACTTACAACTGGCAGAAGAAGACGGCACCATCCAAAGTCTTCGCCAGCAAATGAAAGAAGACGAAGAGATTATCCGATTACGGGAAAACATCCGACGGTCTGCCCAAGCCAAAGTAGCCAACGGCACGATGAGCGTCAGTGACATGCTGAAAGAAATTACAGCCGAGAATCTCGCGCGCCAAGCCAAAGCCGTACATGAAGTGCAATTGCTCATGCATCTACACCAAAGAAAACACCTGACCAACTAACCCGTTTCACACTAAAATATTCAAGCGTATGAAAAAAGATATGTATTTCAAACTCTGCTGCTGATTTGCCTGACTGCCTGCGGCTCCAAAGACGAATTTGATGCCACCGGTACCTTCGAAGCAACGGAAATAGTGGTATCTTCCGAGGCTACCGGGAAACTGTTTTACCTGAATGCGGAAGAAGGTATGCACTTTACGCAAGGAACCGAAGTCGGACTAATTGATACGGTGCAGCTTTATTTGAAGAAACGACAGCTGGAGGCACAGATGAAATCGGTGGAGAGCCAGCGCCCCGACATCCACCGGCAAATAGCTGCCACAAAAGCACAGATTGCTACGGCACAGCGGGAACGCGACCGGGTGGAGAATCTGCTTAAAGCACAAGCTGCCAACCGCAAACAACTGGATGACTGGGATTCACAGTTGGCGATACTCAACCGGCAACTGGAAGCGCAACTTTCTTCGTTGGGCAATACCACTGCCAGCCTGACAGAACAAAGTTCATCAGTCGCCATCCAGGTGGCACAAGTGGAAGACCAATTAAAAAATGCCATATCACTGTTCCCATCAACGGAACCATCTTAGCAAAGTATGCCGAACCCAGTGAACTGGCTACAGTAGGAAAACCGCTGTTCAAGATAGCCGATATGGAGCACATCTTCCTACGGGCATACCTCACCTCTTCACAATTGGAGTCGGTGAAATTAGGTAACGAGGTCACCGTCTTTGCCGATTTCGGCAATGCACAACTCAGGAATTATCCCGGCAAGATAGTCTGGATTTCCGAGGAAGCGGAATTTACGCCCAAAACCATCCTCACCAACGACGAACGGGCCAACCAGGTATATGCCGTCAAAATAGCCGTCGAAAACGACGGACACATCAAACTGGGCATGTACGGGAAAGTCAAATTCTGAAAACCGAGAGTGACATGAAAAACCTCATAGAAGTCAGTCATGTAAGCAAAAGTTACGGAAAGGTGCAAGCCCTGCGAGATGTATCCTTCAGCGTAAAGCAAGGAGAACTGTTCGGCCTCATCGGTCCGGACGGAGCAGGGAAAAGTACCCTGTTCCGCATCCTGACCACCTTGCTGCTACCGGACCAGGGAAGTGCCCGGGTACTGGATGCGGATGTACGGGTCGACTTCCGTACGATACGGCAGAGCGTAGGTTACATGCCGGGGCGCTTCTCTCTGTATCAGGACCTCACGGTAGAAGAAAACCTGCGTTTCTTTGCCACTGTATTTCATACGACCGTTGAAGAAAACTACGAGCGGATACGCGCCATTTATGAACAGATTGCCCCCTTCAAGCAGCGTCGGGCAGGTGCATTGTCGGGAGGAATGAAGCAGAAGCTGGCTTTGTGCTGTGCACTGGTTCACGCCCCGAAAGTCCTCTTTCTGGACGAACCGACTACCGGCGTAGACCCCGTTTCACGCCGGGAGTTCTGGGAGATGTTAGCCTACCTCCGGCAGGAAGGTATTACCCTTGTCGTATCCACTCCTTTCATGGACGAAGCCTTGCGATGCGACCAGGTGGCGTTTCTTTACGAAGGAGAAATTAAAGGCATCGACCGTCCGGAAGCCATACTGAAGCAGTTCAGCGAGATTCTATGCCCTCCCGGCCTGCAACGAAAAACCGTCGATAAACATACTCCGCCCATTATCCAGGTGGACAACCTCGTCAAACGGTTCGGCTCGTTCACGGCCGTAGACCACATTTCATTTTCTGTACAACGGGGAGAAATCTTCGGCTTCCTAGGGGCCAACGGGGCCGGAAAGACTACCGCCATGCGCATCTTGTGCGGGCTAAGTCTTCCCTCCGAAGGAAAGGCTGAAGTAATGGGGTTTGACGTACGGACACAAAGCGAAGAAATCAAAAAGCGAATCGGCTACATGAGCCAGAAGTTTTCACTTTATGAGGACTTGACCGTACGCGAAAATCTTCGTCTGTTCGGAGGTATCTATGGTGTCAATGCCAAGGAAATCAGCAAGCGCACAGAAGAAACCTTACAGCGTATCGGGCTTTACGAAGAGCAGCATACCCTGGTCCGTTCGCTGCCTTTAGGATGGAAGCAACGGCTGGCCTTTTCGGTAGCTATCTTCCACCGTCCGGAACTGGTTTTTCTGGACGAACCGACCGGAGGAGTCGACCCGGCTACCCGCCGTCAGTTCTGGGAATTGATTTATCAGGCTGCCGACCAGGGGATTACCATTTTTGTCACGACGCACTACATGGACGAAGCTGAATATTGCGACCGTATTTCCATGATGGTGGACGGACATATTCGGGCACTGGATACTCCCGACGGACTGAAGCACCGTTTTAATGCCCGAAACATGGACGAAGTCTTCCAAAAATTAGCACGTGAAGCCCAACGAGGAGAACATGCTTTTACTCACACGCAAACAGAACAGCCATGAAACAGTTTATCGCTTTTGTCAGAAAAGAATTTCACCATATCCTGCGCGACCGGCGTACCATGCTGATACTGATAGGCATGCCGATTGTACAGATTATCCTTTTCGGCTTTGCCATCTCGACCGAAGTGCGCAATGTACAGACTGCCATCCTTGCACCTTCCCTCCAGACGGATGTACGGAAAGTGATGGAACAACTGGATGCCAGCGAGTATTTCACGGTGAAATATGTCGTTCAGTCTCCCGACGAAATCGAACGGCTGTTCCGACGCAACCTCATAGAACTGGCTGTAGTCTTTCCCTCCGACCTGCATCGCCTGCGTTTTGATTCGGAAGAGATACAGATTTTAGCCGATGCCACCGACCCGAACCTGGCCGTCACACGGAGCACGTATGCACAGACAATTCTAAGGCAAGCTATGCAGACTCTCCGACAAACTACAACCACCTCGGCCTATTCACAACCGGATAAGCAGCCAGTCATGGTGTACAATAAACTGCTCTATAACCCGCAGATGAAAAGTGCCTACAACTTTGTACCGGGAGTCATGGGATTGATTCTGATGCTGATTTGTGCCATGATGACCTCCATCTCCATCGTACGTGAAAAGGAAACAGGCACGATGGAAGTCCTGCTGGTCTCTCCCGTCAACCCGCTGTTCATCATTCTGTCGAAGGCAGTTCCCTATTTCGTGCTTTCCCTCCTGAACCTAACGACCATCCTACTGCTTTCCGTCTTTGTGCTCGACGTACCGATAGCCGGAAGCCTGCCTGCCCTGTTAGGCGTATCCCTATTGTTTATTTTCGTATCCCTGGCATTGGGACTGCTTATCTCCTGCATCACCCATACGCAAGTAGCTGCCCTGTTAGTGTCGGCCATGGTACTGATGATACCCACCATCATCCTGTCGGGCATTATCTTCCCGATAGAAAGTATGCCGGGCATTCTGCAGGTCCTCTCCTGCCTTATTCCCGCACGCTGGTACGTAGAAACCGTCCGCCGGCTGATGATTGAGGGTGTACCACTGGTATATGTATGGAAAGAAGTGGCAGTGATGTGCCTCATGGCAGTGGTACTGATTACGGCTACTGCCCGCAAGTTTAAGAACCGACTGGAATAAACCGCTAAGCCTATGATGTTACGTTACCTGATAGAAAAAGAATTCAAGCAGTTGAAACGCAACAGTTTCCTGCCCCGCCTCATCCTGCTTTTCCCCTGCATGATGATGCTGGTCATGCCCTGGGCTGCCACATTGGAAATAGAGAACCTGCGCATTGCCGTCATCGATAACGACTGCAGTCCTTCTTCCGAAAGGCTGGTGCACCGCATCGAAGCTTCCCGTTATTTTCAACTGACGGCACTTCCTCCGTCCTACGCACAAGGCCTGCAAACCATCGAGAAAGACCAGGCCGACATGCTGCTGGAAATTCCACGCGGCTTTGAGAAAGCGCAAGCCAACGGACAAAGTCCGGCAGCACTCATTGCAGTCAATACCGTCAACGGCACGAAAGGCGGACTGGGCAGCGCTTACCTGCAACAGATACTCAACCCGTCTTCTTCGCAAGATTCTGTCCGCTACCGGTTCAATCCTTACCTGAACTATAAAGTATTCATGGTTCCTGCACTGATGACCATGATACTGGTCCTGCTCTGTGGCTTTCTGCCTGCCCTGAACGTAGTAAGTGAAAAGGAAGCGGGTACCATCGAACAAATCAAACGTGAGTCCGGTCAGCCGCTTTACCTTCACCCTTGCCAAACTGTTGCCTTATTGGGCCATCGGGTTTGTGGTACTGAACTTGTGCATGCTGTTGGCCTGGCTGGTGTACGGATTAACTCCGGCAGGAAACGTGCTGACCATCTACCTGGCCACCCTGATTTTCGCACTGGTCATGTCGGGACTGGGGCTGGTCATATCCAATTACTCTTCCACCATGCAGCAGGCCATGTTCGTCATGTGGTTCTGCATGCTGATTTTCATCCTGATGAGCGGACTGTTTACTCCCATCAGCAGCATGCCAGAATGGGCACAAGGCATCACCTACCTCAATCCGTTGCGCTACTTTATGGAAATCATGCGCATGGTCTACCTGAAGGGAAGCGGCATCTGTGACATCGGTTTCCAGCTTTCCGTACTTTCGTCCTTTGCCCTTCTGCTCTATGCATGGGCCATACGCAGCTACCGCAAGCAGCAATAACCCCAAACGTGCTTGCCATCTTACCTCGACACGTACGTGCGGAGCTCTCATCACGTTCGTGTCAAGGTCTCGTCACCTTCGTGTCAATATCTCGTCACGTACGTGTCGAGGTATTTACACCAAGAAATTTCTTCAAAAATGCCCTTTTCATAGGTAAGAATTGTAAGTCAATTATTTCCACTACACAGAATTATTCAGTAACTTTGCCCGAATCTCTTTACATAGGAACCATTTTAATATGAGCGAAGATACTTTTGACAAGGACGAAAAGGAAATGGCAAACTTGCCCGAGAAAGAAGAACACTCTGACTACAAACCGGTATCGACCACTGACGAGGCAGTAAAGCACCAGTTGAGTGGCATGTACCAGAACTGGTTTCTGGACTATGCTTCGTACGTTATCCTGGAGCGTGCCGTACCGCATATCAACGACGGATTGAAACCGGTGCAACGACGTATTCTCCACTCCATGAAACGGCTGGACGACGGACGCTACAACAAGGTGGCCAACATTGTGGGACACACCATGCAGTTCCACCCTCACGGAGACGCTTCTATCGGAGATGCCCTTGTACAATTGGGACAAAAGGACTTACTCATTGACTGCCAAGGAAACTGGGGTAACATCCTGACGGGCGACAGTGCGGCTGCTCCCCGTTACATCGAAGCCCGGCTTTCCAAGTTTGCGCTGGATGTGGTGTTCAACCCGAAAACGACCGAATGGCAGGCTTCCTATGACGGCAGAAACCGGGAGCCGGTCACCCTGCCGGTCAAATTCCCGCTGCTACTGGCTCAGGGGGTAGAAGGTATTGCCGTGGGACTTTCTTCCAAGATTCTTCCACATAACTTCAATGAACTGTGCGATGCGGCCATCGCCTACCTGCACGGAGAAGACTTCCAGCTTTATCCGGATTTCCAGACGGGGGGTTCAATTGATGTGTCACGCTACAACGACGGCGAGCGAGGAGGCGTGGTGCGCGTGCGTGCCAAAATCTCCAAGATTGACAACAAGACACTTTGCATCAGCGAAATCCCCTATGGAAAGACTACGTCTTCGTTGATTGACTCCATCCTGAAAGCCATCGAGAAGGGAAAAATCAAGGTAAGAAAAGTGGACGACAACACGGCCGGAAAGGTCGAAATCTTAGTACACCTTACTCCTGGTGTATCGTCCGACAAGACACTGGATGCCTTGTATGCCTTTACAGACTGCGAGGTGAACATCTCACCCAACTGTTGTGTCATCGACAACAAGAAGCCTCATTTCCTTTCAGTGAGCAAGGTGCTGAAGAAATCGGTCGACAATACGCTGGCACTGTTACGCAAGGAACTGCAGATACAACGAGACGAAACACTGGAAACCCTGCATTTTGCTTCACTGGAAAAAATCTTCATCGAGGAACGTATCTATAAAGACAAGCAGTTCGAACAGGCTGACTCCATGGATGCGGCTTGCGAGCACATCGACGAACGCCTGACGCCTTACTATCCGCAGTTCGTACGCGAAGTGACCAAAGAAGACATTCTCCGCCTGATGGAAATCAAGATGGCGCGTATCCTGAAGTTCAACAAGGACAAGGCAGATGAATTCATTGCACGCCTGAAAGCGGAACTGGAAGAGATAGACAATCACTTGGCGCACATCACGGAATATACCATCGACTGGTATCAACGCCTGAAAGAGAAGTATGGTAAGAACTTCCCGCGCCGCACGGAAATACGCAACTTCGATACCATCGTGGCTACCAAGGTGGCCGAAGCCAACGAAAAGCTGTATATCAACCGTGAAGAAGGGTTCATCGGTACCGGACTGAAGAAAGACGAATATGTATGCAACTGTTCCGACATCGACGATGTAATCATCTTCTACAAAGACGGTAAATACAAGATTGTCCGCGTGTCCGACAAATTGTTCGTCGGAAAAAACATCTTGTACGTCAACGTATTCAAGAAAAACGACAAGCGTACCATCTACAACGTCATCTACCGTGACGGAAAGGAAGGCTATTATTATATTAAACGTTTCAATGTCACCTCTATCATCCGTGACAGGGAATACGACGTAACGCAAGGTACTCCGGGTTCTAAAATCGTGTACTTCACCGCCAATCCGAATGGAGAGGCTGAAGTCATCCGTGTAGTGCTGCGTCCTACGCCCCGCATCAAGAAGCCTACGTTTGAAAGAGATTTCAGTACCATCAACATCAAGGGGAAACAATCCATGGGTAACTTGCTGACCAAAGCTGAGGTACACAAGATTTCCTTGAAACAGCGAGGAGGTTCTACGCTCGGAGGCAGAAAGGTGTGGTTCGACCACGATGTACTCCGACTCAATTACGATGGAAGAGGACAATACCTGGGAGAATTCCAGAGCGAGGACAGCATCTTAGTGGTATATAAGAACGGAGAATTCTATACTACCAACTTCGACCTGAGCAACCATTACGACCCGGATATTCTCTGTATCGAGAAATTCAATCCAGATAAGGTATGGACAGCCGTGCTCTATGATGCCGACCAGCAGAATTACCCATACCTGAAACGCTTTACCTTCGAAGCAACCACCAAGAAACAGAATTTCCTGGGCGACAACAAACATACGCAACTTATCCTGCTGACCTGTCAGGTGTACCCGCGCATCCAGGTAGACTTTGGCGGACACGACAGCTTCCGCGAAGCACTCATTCTGGAAGCCAGCGACTTTGTAGGTGTGAAGAGCTTCAAGGCAAAGGGCAAGCGACTGACGACTTATACCGTCGGCCAAATTACGGAACTGGAACCAACCCGCATGCCGGAACCGGAGCCGGAAGAACCTGAAAAGGAAGAAGAAGGCATGGAGGAAGATGAAAGCCAGGAAGACGACGGACAAATGAAACTCTTTTAAAACCGTATGAAACTACGAATTTACCTTATACTTTGCGCATGCTGGGCTGCTTTTTCGCTTCAGGCACAAGAAGACAGCCTGCGTGCCACACGTTACGTAATGCGCTCCGTACTCTATGGAGCGGGAATGAGTAACGTGCTCGATACGTACCTTTCCCCCTTGGAATACAAAGGGCCGGAGATTCGTATCCTTCGCGAAAACATGCGTATGACCCGGTTAATGAACGGAAACGTATCGGCACAGAATCTGTTGCAGGCCAATGTATCGTACACGCATAATCCGAGCCTGACCGCCAATATGTATGCCGGACTCATAAACTGGACCTATGCACTGCACTATCAGTTTCGTCTGAACGAGCAATTAAAACTGCTGGCAGGCCCGATGATTGACCTGAACGGAGGTTTCGTGTACAACACACGCAATTCCAACAATCCGGCACAAGCAAAGGCATACGGAAGTGTAGGTATATCCGGAATGGCCATCTACAAGTTCCGTATCGGAAACTATCCGCTGGTGGTACGTTATCAGGCCAATCTTCCGCTGTTGGGAGCCATGTTCTCTCCGGAATTCGGACAGTCATACTACGAAATGTTTTCCTTGGGACACAAAGGAAAGAACGTGCTGTTCACTTCGCTTCACAACAACCCGTCGCTCCGACAGATGCTGACGCTTGATTTCCCCATCCGGAAAGTCACCATGCGCGTGGGATACATCTGCGACCTCCAGCAAGCGAAAGTCAACCACCTGAAATACCATACTTATTCACACGATTTCATGATTGGCATCGTGAAAAACTTCTACCTGCTGAAAGGAAAGAACCGTATTTCCATGCCTTCAAACGTTACGCCTTATTGATATGAAACGGATTTATCATTGCTACTTATATAGCCTTCTGCTGACACTGTCCTGCTTAACATTCTCTTCCTGCATACGGGAAGACATTCAGGGCAATTCTCCGGAAGCCAACTTTGAATCGCTCTGGAAAATCATCGATGAGCAATATTGTTTTTGAACTATAAGCACGAGACGTATGGACTGGACTGGGATGAAGTGCATACCCGCTATGCCAAACGTATTTCTTCCTCCATGAGCTGGGAGTCACTTTTCGAAGTCTTGTCGGAAATGGTCAATGAATTAAAAGACGGACACGTCAACCTGAGCAGTTCACTGGGTACATCGCAATACCGGGAATGGTTCGATGCTTATCCACGGAATTTCAGCGACAGCATCCAGAGCAACTACCTGAAAAAGGATTACATCATTACCTCCGGACTAACCTACCAGATTCTGGAAAATAACATCGGTTACATCTATTGTGAAAGTTTCTCCGACGGTATCGGCGACGGAAACCTGGACCAGATGCTGAAGAAACTGGAGATTTGTGACGGACTGATTATCGACGTACGTAACAACGGAGGAGGTAACCTGACTACGGCACAGAAACTGGCCGCACGGTTTACAAATGAGAAAGTACTGGTCGGCTACATCCGTCATAAAACAGGTCCGGGCCATAATGATTTCTCGGACCCTGAGCCTGTATATCAGGAACCATCCAACAGTATCCGCTGGCAGAAAAAGGCCGTGGTATTAACCAATCGCCGCTCTTACAGTGCCACAAACGACTTTGTGAATACCATGCGTCAATTCCCCAATGTAACGACTATGGGAGATACCACCGGAGGAGGCTCAGGTCTCCCCTTCAGCTCAGAAATTCCCAACGGATGGTCTATCCGTTTCTCTGCCAGCCCGATGTTCGACCCGGACATGAACCAGCTGGAATTCGGAATCGAACCGGATGTAAAAGTAGATATGACCAGCGAAGACATACAGCGAGGAAAAGATACTATCATCGAAACCGCCATCAAAAAGTTAAAGAATTAAGGTGCAGTATTTGGAGAATATGAAAATTCTTCCTATCTTTGCCCTCGCAAAACAGAAATACATATTTCTGCATGCGCCTGTGGCGTAATTGGTAGCCGCGCCAGACTTAGGATCTGGTGTCGTGAGACGTGTAGGTTCGAGTCCTATCAGGCGCACATTTTCAAGACATTAACGACAAACCCGGCTTAAACGGTCAGTTTAGCCGGGTTTTTTATTGTCCTGATGGCACTTTGCATATTTATACCACCTTAACAAGGTGCCATATACGGTGACAATCTTCTCTGTTTTTTCTCACATAGTGAAACAATTTAACCAATATTTCATTATGAAGAGAAAATGCAAAATTTCAATCCTTTTCTGGCAGAGAAAAGGAAGAGGAACGGCAGAAATGTCACCCGTCTTTTGCCGCATTACGATTGCGGGACAAAGATACGAAATCACGACCAATGTTACAATCTCACACAAGAATTGGTCGTCAAAACTCCAAAGGTCAATCGGGAAAACACAAGAAGACAGGGAAGCGAACCGCAATCTGGAATCTGTTTATGACAATGTGACAGAAACCATCGAGCGAATACAAAAGAAAGGGTACGAACTAAACATTCCCAATTTCAAGCTGATGTATACGAACGGCCAGGGAGAGGTCAAGACATTACGCTCACTGTTCGAGTACCACAAAACAATGGAAGGGAAAAAGCTCTCAGCCTCCACTAACAGAGCTTACGAAATTACACTTTCCCACCTGCTCAACTTCATCCGAATCACGCATAAAGCCCACGACTACGACATTACCCTTGTCGACAAGATTTTTGTCAACGAGTTCGCCGCATACCTGCAAGGATACCGCAGAGAAGACGACAAGAAAAGATGCGAAGTCAACGGCGCGCTCAAACACCTCAAAAGGCTCAAAAAGCTCATGAAACAAGTCTTCTCATACGCCTCACTGACCTGCATTCAGCAATCTGTCATGAATTTTGGTATCCTCATGGTTCAAGGCCTTGTCAACAGCTTTGGCACAGCTGTCATGGCCGCTTTTACAGCAGCCGTAAAGATTGATTCGTTCGCCTATATGCCTGTACAAGATTTCGGGAACGCCTTCTCTACTTTCACTGCACAAAACTACGGGGCCGGCAAAAATGCCCGCATTCTGAAAGGAATAAAAAGTGCATTTGGAATAACCACCCTCTTCTGCCTGCTTCTCTCACTGACCATCTTCCTGTTTGCATCGCAACTGATGCAAATCTTCATCTCTCCTGAAGAAACGGAAATTATCCGTATAGGTACTGAATACTTGCGGATAGAAGGCAGCTTTTACCTTGGCATAGGATATTTATTCTTATGGTATGGATTCTACAGGGCTGTCTGCAAACCAGAAATGTCCATCATTTTAACGATTCTCTCTTTAGGAACCCGAGTAGTGTTGGCCTATGCACTGGCTGCCATCCCTTCCATTGGTGTACACGGCATCTGGTGGGCAATCCCTATCGGATGGGCATTAGCCGATGTATATGGCTGGATATATTACTGGAGAAAGAATAAAGAAATTTTGCATTGAGTCAGATTATCTCCGAATCCAACACAAAAAAGACATCTAAGATGTTACTCTTAAATGCCTTCTTTGTAGCGGGACCCGGGATTGAACCGGGGACCTCATGATTATGAATCATGCGCTCTAACCAGCTGAGCTATCCCGCCATCATTTCGTGATTGCGGGTGCAAAGATAGAGCAAGTTTTTGAATTACGCAAATTTATCCTCTCTTTTTTACTCTTTTTCTAAGAGAATTTCAAGTACCGTCTGGTTCATACACGAATAACCTCCTGAAAAACAATACCATTATATATATCAGGAATAAAATCGGATATTTTCTATCTATAATCCGTTCTTTCTCACAAGTTCTTAAAAGCGAAGAAAAAAGCTGAAAAAAACTCTTCAATCATTATGGAGTAAACAAAAAAATACTTTAATTTGCCGCCGTTGCTAAAAAATACAAATAAAAACACAAGAAACATCATGAAAGAAAAACACAAATCGAATATCCGCTCAATCCGTCTTCAAGCGTCATTATATGGAATGCCATCAGCAGTACGGCTGGTTTGGAACGCTGGTTTGCCGACCGCGTAACCAAAGAAGGAAAAACCTACACTTTCCGCTGGGGAAAAACAGAAACACGTCAAGCTATTGTGGTAAACAGCCGACCTGAATTTTTTATCCGCTTCCACTGGCTGGACGATGAAGAAGCCAAAAGCTATTTTGAACTGAAAATCCATTACAATGAATTGACAACTGACCACACACTGGAAGTTACAGATTTTGCAGAACCGGGAGAAGAAGAGGATGTACGCAACCTTTGGGATTCACAAATCGAAACCTTAAAGAGAGTTTTCGGAGTATAAATCTATAAAATATACAAAACTTTATTTTGCTGTCCGTTTTTTGTGCTACTTTTGCATACTGATAATATAAGACAGGAAGCTACGCATAAAAAAACTTGATATATTCGTTTTAAAGAGTTTTCTGCTGCTCTTTTCCGGGACATTCTTTATCTGCCTTTTCATTTTCATGATGCAGTTTCTATGGAGATATGTCGATGAATTGGTCGGAAAAGGTTTGGAAATCAATGTTCTTGCCCAGTTTTTCTTTTTATCGGCACTGACATTGATTCCGTTGTCTCTTCCGCTGGCTATTCTGCTGGCCGCTCTGATGACTTTCGGTAACTTTGGAGAACGCTACGAACTTCTGTCCATGAAGGCAGCAGGAATTCCTTTGTTTCGCATTATTCGTCCGGTTGTATTGTTTTGCATGTTTTTAGGTGTCATGTCATTCTTCTTTCAGAATGTCATCGGCCCCAAGGCACAGAAAGAGCTTTGGACACTGCTGGTATCCATGAAGCAAAAATCGCCGGAAGTGGATATTCCGGAAGGGGTGTTTTACAGTGATATTGAGGGATACAACATCTATGTAAAGAAAAAAGACCGTGATACAGGCATTCTGAAAGACATTCTGATTTACAACTTCTCTGACGGATTTGAAAACGCCCATATTATCTGGGCAGAAGAAGGTAAGCTGGAACTGACAGCAGACAAAAAACACTTGTATCTGCACTTGTATAACGGGGAGCAATTTGAGAATCTGAAATCACAGTCCGTCATTTCCCGCAACGTTCCCTACCGCCGAGAAACGTTCAAGGAAAAGCATACCCTGATTGCTTTTGATACGAACTTTGAAATGGTGGACGGTAACTTCCTGAACCAGCGTTCGGACATCAAGAACATGAACGAAATTTCCTTGGCTATCGACTCACTCAACATGTATGCCGACAGTGTGGGACGCGCCATGTATTCGGATGCCATGAAAACGACTTACCGGAAGCCTGTTCTTTCCAAAACAGACTCTACAAAAATGGAGAAAGAACATCTTGCCGTTATCAATACAGACAGTATTCTGAACGGTATGACTTCTGCCCAAAAGCTGAAAACGCTGAATACAACAGAAATGCGCCTTTCTTCGCTCATGTCGGACTGGAACATGAAGAGTTATATGACCCGAGATGCTGACAGCAACATCCGCCGTCATCAGTCGGACTGGCATAAAAAGATAACTCTTTCACTGGCTTGTATCATTTTCTTCTTTATCGGAGCCCCCTTGGGAGCCATCATCCGTAAAGGAGGACTGGGTATGCCGGTCGTCATTTCCGTGTTGATTTTCGTGCTTTACTACATTATCGACTCCGGAGCTACGCGTGTGGCCAAAAGTGGAGAGATGAACATCGTGTTAGGTACATGGATGAGTACCATCATACTGGCTCCGTTAGGCGGTTTCCTTACTTACAAATCAAACAAAGACTCTGTGGTTTTCAACATCGACGTGTATGTAAACTTCTTCCGCAAGCTGTTCGGAATAAGAGTATCACGCCACGTTTTCAAGAAAGAGGTTATTATCCACACACCAGACTATACCCGCATCTGTCAGGATCTGGACAAACTTTGTCTGGAATGTGAAACCTACGGAGAAAACCATAAGTTATTGGGGCCACCGAACTATTATCAGGTGTTTACCAACAACAAGCATGATGATGCCATCAAGGAAATCAGTCTGCAAATGGAAGGACTCGTGGAAGAGATGTCCAATACGAAGGACGGAGTATTGCTGAATTTATTGAACAATTATCCGTTCTTATCTGTAAAAGCTCACAAGAGCGTATCGGACAACCGCTGGTTGAACCTGCTGATTGGAATCATTGTTCCGGCCGGACTGCTTATCTGGCTGAACATCTGGCGCTATCGCGTGCGCCTGGACAAGGATTTGAAAACCATTGTCAAGAATAGCCGCGACATACAAGAAAGAATCAAAAAACATTCTAAAACTATCAATATCATTATGGAGAAAATCAAACTGAATACAATTGAAGAGGCAATCGAAGATTTCCGCAAAGGAGAATTCGTCATCATCGTAGACGACGAAGACCGCGAGAATGAAGGCGACCTGGTAGTGGCTGCAGAACTGATTACCCCGGAAAAAGTAAATTTCATGCTGAAACATGCAAGAGGTGTACTTTGCGCCCCTATCACTATATCACGTTGCGAGGAACTGGATTTACCGCATCAGGTATCCAACAATACTTCTGTATTAGGAACTCCGTTTACCGTTACCATCGATAAACTGGAGGGATGTACTACAGGTGTATCGGCTGCCGACCGTGCTGCTACAATCCGTGCCTTGGCTGACCCGACTTCCAAACCGGAAACATTTGGTCGCCCGGGACATGTCAACCCCTTGTATGCACAAGAAAAAGGTGTATTACGCCGCGCCGGACATACAGAAGCCTGCGTAGACATGGCACGCCTGGCCGGTTTATATCCTGCAGCAGCCCTGATGGAGGTTATGAACGAAGACGGCACCATGGCCCGTCTGCCGGAACTGAAGAAGATGGCCGACGAATATGGTTTCAAACTGATTTCCATTGCCGACCTTATTGCTTACCGTCTAAAACAGGAATCACTGGTAGAAAAAGGAGTGGAAGTAGACATGCCTACCGAACACGGTCATTTCCGTCTGATTCCGTTCCGTCAGAAAAGCAACGGTCTGGAACATGTAGCTTTAATTAAAGGTACATTCTCGGAAGACGAACCAGTACTGGTACGTGTGCATTCTTCATGTGCTACTGGCGACATCTTCGGCTCTATGCGCTGTGATTGCGGCGACCAGTTGCACAAAGCCATGGAACAGATTGAAAAAGAAGGAAAGGGAGCCATTATTTACCTGAACCAGGAAGGACGTGGCATCGGACTCATGGAAAAAATGAAAGCCTACAAGTTGCAGGAAGAAGGAATGGATACGGTAGACGCCAACATCTGCCTGGGACATCAAGCCGACGAACGCGACTACGGAGTAGGTGCTCAGATTTTGCGTGAAATCGGTATCCACAAAATGCGCCTGCTGACCAACAACCCAGTGAAACGCGTGGGACTGGAAGCTTACGGACTGGAGATTGTAGAAAACGTACCTATCGAAGTCACTCCCAACCCATACAACGAGCGTTACCTGCACACCAAAAAAGAAAGAATGGGACATACCCTACATTTCAATAAATAAATAATTAAGAAGAATTATGGAAACAAATAATTTAGTAAAAAGCTATGCCAGCAAGGCAGCCCAGACTGCTTTGTTCCGCAGCGTATATCTGTGGATGACACTGGCACTTGTCATCACGGGCTTTGTAGCCATGTACATAGCCAAGTCGTACACCCTGATTGAAACCATCATGCAGAACTCCATCATGTTCTGGGGATTACTGATTGCTGAAGTAGGACTTGTGATGTATCTTTCTGCCCGTATACACAAAATCAGTTTCACCACGGCTACCCTTCTGTTCATCGCCTATTCGGTATTGAACGGTGTTACCATGTCCGTATTGTTCCTGATTTATACGTTAAGTTCCATCGCTACCACTTTCTTCGTGACAGCCGGTACATTCGGAGTAACCGCCCTCTACGGGTACATCACCAAGAAAGACCTTACCCGTATCGGCAGTCTCTGCCTGATGGGAGTCATCGGACTGATTATCGCTTCGCTGGTCAATATGTTCCTGCACAACTCGATGATGGACATGATTATTTCTTATATCGGCGTGCTGCTCTTTGTGGGACTGACGGCCTACGATTCACAGAAAATCAAGCAACTCCTGTCGCACGATGACATTGAAGTCAACGAAACCACACAGAAGATTGCCCTGATGGGAGCCTTGACACTGTATCTTGACTTCATCAACCTGTTCATTTACCTTCTCCGAATACTTGGAGACAGAAAATAAACCTTTTTAGAAGCTAATTTCTTTTATATGTGGAAAGAAATTAGCTTCTTTTGCAAAAAATTTCCAACTTTAATAACACAATAACATGAACCAACTTTCAGATCGTTTGAATAGCCTGTCGCCTTCAGCTACATTGGCTATGTCACAGAAAAGTAGTGAACTTAAAGCTCAGGGGGTTGACGTAATCAATCTGAGCGTGGGAGAACCGGATTTCAATACACCGGATCACATTAAGGAAGCCGCTAAAAAAGCTATTGACGAAAACTACTCTCGTTATTCTCCAGTTGCCGGATACCCGGCTTTGCGCAACGCCATCGTGGCAAAATTGAAAAATGAAAACGGTCTGGAATATACAGCCGCTCAAATCAGCTGTGCAAACGGTGCCAAGCAGTCTGTCTGCAACACCATCATGGCTTTGATTAACAAAGGTGACGAAGTAATCGTTCCGGCTCCTTACTGGGTGAGCTATCCGGAAATGGTGAAACTGGCAGAAGGTACTCCTGTCATTGTACGTGCCGGTATTGAACAGGATTTCAAGATTACTCCTGCTCAGCTGGAAGCAGCCATCACTCCGAACACTCGTGCCTTGATTCTTTGCTCTCCGTCTAACCCGACTGGTTCAGTATACACCAAAGAAGAATTGCAGGGACTGGCTGAAGTATTGGCTAAACACGAACGCGTAATCGTTATCGCTGACGAAATTTACGAACACATCAACTACATCGGCAAGCACCAGAGCATTGCTCAGTTTGCAGAAATCAAAGACCGCGTAGTGATTGTAAACGGTGTGTCTAAAGCATACGCCATGACCGGATGGAGAATCGGTTTCATTGCCGGACCGGAATGGATTGTAAAAGGTGTAAACAAACTGCAGGGACAATATACTTCAGGTCCATGCTCTGTATCACAGAAAGCTGCTGAAGCTGCTTACACTGGCACTCAAGCTCCGGTAGAAGAAATGCGTAAGGCATTCGAACGCCGCCGCGACCTGATTGTAAAACTGGCGAAGGAAATTCCGGGATTCGAAGTAAACTTCCCGCAGGGAGCTTTCTACCTCTTCCCGAAATGTGATTCTTTCTTCGGCAAGAAAGACGGCGACCGCGTAATCAATAATGCAGACGATCTGGCTATGTACTTGTTGGAAGTAGGTCACGTGGCTTGCGTAGGCGGAACTTCTTTCGGTGCGCCTGAATGCATCCGTATGAGCTATGCTACTTCTGACGAAAACATCGTAGAAGCTATGCGTCGTATCAAGGAAACATTGGCTCGCTTGAAATAATAAGCTACAAATTACATACAGACAAAGCAGTCTCGGATAACTCTGAGGCTGCTTTTTTTATGTCCTTCCAATCACTTTAGCATTTTCCACAAAACGCAAGGACGTTTTCAATTAAACGCAAGTACATTTCATGTCAAACGCCTTTGCGTTTTAATCAAAACGTACTTGCATTTCAGTTCAAACACAAGTGTGTTTTTCCAAGCCTCCTCAAGAACAAAAAATAAGGAAGTTACTCCTCAAAAAGAATTCCCTTATTGTGTGTCATACAGACGATTCGATTATCCCAAGTGAATTGCTTCAGAAGGACAAACGTCAGCACAAGTTCCACATTCTGTGCAAGCGTCCGGATTGATTGAATATTTATCACCTTCTGAGATTGCTCCAACCGGGCATTCATCGATACAAGTACCGCAAGCGATACAATCGTCACTAATTACGTAAGCCATTGTAGTAAAAAAGTTAAGTTATTATTAGTCCTAAATTGATAGTGCAAAGTTAATCTTTTTCCAATCAGTTGTCACATCCACTTTGCATTTTCTACCCAATTTATATCATGTCTAAATAGTATCAATGCAAAATGGACTGATACATCACCTGCTGCATCCGAGTGCGTATGTTATAACGAACCAGGTTATTCTGTTCATAGACAGAAGGATAGGTTCGGTTGCTCAAAAACACAAAAATCAACTCGTTATCCGGGTCTATCCACACGCAAGTTCCCGTGAAACCTGTATGTCCAAACACCGAAGCTGGCGCTTCTGGACTACAAGGACTGTTGTCCGTATGTTCTATATCGGGTTTATCAAAACCTAAGCCCCGCCGACTGTCACGCGACTTCAATGTAGTGAAAAGCTCACAAGTTGCCCGGCTAAGGTATCTCCGGTCACCGCAGATTCCTTTGTCCAGCCACATCTGTGCTATTCTTGCCACATCCTGCGTAGTAGAAAACAAACCGGCATTTCCGGATACGCCACCCATGAAAGCGGCCGCCTCATCCTGCACAAATCCCTGCAATTTGCCCCCACGGAGGAAATCAGTCTCTACAGAAGGAACAATCTGCTCCTTAGGGAATTTACGCAAGGGCAAGAAAGCTGTATGACGCAGTCCCATCGGGGCATAGAATACGCTATCCAAATACACATCCATTGGCATACCCGCTATCTTTTCCACCATTTCTTTCAACAACATAAAGTTCAGGCAACTATAACGGTAGGATTTTCCTTTCAAGGGAACTTTTACAATCTGCTCCACTATATTCTTACTGAAATCACCTTTCAAGAACAAACTGTCTGCTACCTGAAGCGGATATTCAGCAGAAGGAACATGTGATACCCACTCCGGATTATAACGGAAATCATTGCAGGCATACACATTTTCGGCCAGTTTCAACGTGTGATTTTTATCGGGCTTCTTACGGAACAGCCCTCCTTTGCAGGACTTCATATCCACAGCTTCCTCATAGAAAGGCCAGTAGGCAGGTAACCCGGATTCATGGAAAAGTAAATCCTGGACCGTAATACGCGCCTTATCCGTTTTTTCAGTATAGGCACATAATCTGCTACCCGGTCGGTCAGTCCGAATTTTCCCTCATCATAAAGCTTCATCACTGCCAGCAGCGTAGCCGTGACTTTCGTCAAAGAGGCCAGGTCATACAAGCTATTTTCCTTGACCGGTTCCTTACCCTCATAGGTATAACTACCGAAACACTTGTTGTAGACCGGAAGACCTTCCCGCAAGATCATTACATGGCATCCTGGATAAGCCTTCAGCCGGATACCTTCTTCTGCAATACTGTCTATCTGCGACAATATCGAAGCGTTCATCCCCACATCCTCCGGACTATATTGACGAGGAGTTTCGGGGTCGACAGTCAGTCCATCCCCAGCCTTAAACAATCCCGACAACGGAATAGACAAACGTCCGTCGGCATACGCATTGTCTAAGAACAAATCGGCCACATAACGCTGCACAAACTTCTCATCAGAATGCGCCAATATTACAGTAGAAGCATGGCGAACCACTTCCGGAATCTTTTCCAGCATCTTCATATCGCCAAAGCAAATCAAAGCCAAAGGCTTGTCTTTGGCCAGCTTTTCCAGCAAAGCTGCATACGGTTCCACTTTATCGGAATGTAAGGCCACCAATACTCGCTGTGTCGGGCGCAGACGTGCCTCCACGGCATCCAACGAATCTACATTCGCATGCAGCCAGCCAACCGGAAAAGTCTGCTTTAACTGATGGTAAAAAGGATAAGCTTCCGACAAGGAAGGAGAGACACTCAACAGCACCGTCCCCGATACAGATAAATCAAGCGGAACCAATGACGAAGAATCCTTCAGCACTGTCACTGCTGCTTTTGACAATTCCTGCTGAAGCGACTGAAGCTCCGGCGTTACCAGTTTTTCTGCAAGTCCTTCTTCTTCCACTTTTTTCCAGGAAGAAAGCCCCAGCGCATATTTAAATGACAGTACTTTCCGGCATTTCCGGTCAATATCAGTTTCCGACAGACGACCTTTTTTAAGCGCCGACATCACACCGTCAATTTCTTTTTTCAAATTACGGGGAGATAAAACCACATCGTTTCCTGCTATCAAGGCACGGGCACACACATCATCATGCCCGGCAATGCCTTTCATCTCCAGGGCATCCGTCACCACCAGTCCATGAAAGCGCAATTCATCAATCAGCGTACGCATAATTACTTCCTGCGAAATGGAAGCAGGTCCTTCACCTAAACTCGGAGCATGCAAATGACCTACCATCACACCGCCAATTCCTGCCTCAATGGCTTTCTTAAACGGATACAACTCGATACTATCCAGACGAGCGCGATCAAAGTTCAATTCAGGCAACGCATTGTGTGAATCAATTTCTGTATCTCCATGTCCGGGAAAATGCTTACACACCGCCATTACGCCATTGTCCTCCAATCCTTTTACATAAGCTGCCACTTTTTCGGCCACCCTCTTCGGGTCACTGCCAAAAGAGCGGAAATTGATTACCGGATTATTGGGATTGTTATCCACATCGGCTACCGGTGCAAAATTAATCTGCACACCTATCAGACGACACTGACGAGCCACTTCTTTACCATATTCATAAAGCAGTGAATCATTCTGTATACATCCTAACACACGATTGTAGGGAAAAGAAGGGGTATCTTTCAAGCGCATTCCCAATCCCCACTCACCATCAAAAGTCACCATCAAAGGCACCGACGCATGAGCCTGGGCATAGTTGGTCATCTGCACCTGCTTCCGAAGTTCTCCACCGGTAAACAACAGCCCTCCTACTCCATAGTCATCGACCATCTTTCGCAAAACATTCTTGCTGTATTGGTTTGTCACCGGCTGGAGAGTATAAATGAACAACTGACCCACTTTCTGTTTCAGCGTCATTTTCTCCATCTGCCCGTCTACCCATTTCCGGCAGGCTTCCGTGTCGTGTACCCGGCTCAAGAGCGCAGGCTCTTGTGCAAAGAGACTAGTCGAGGCCAGACAAACACACAATATGCACCACAAAATCCGTCTTTTCATTCTACCCTATCTGTTTTAATTTTTCTGCATCTTGACAACCATACGCCCGACAAATGCCGCACTTTTTCCCATCTGCTGCACAGGCACCTCTATTCCGTCAAGATTCTTATAAAACTCCGGACCTTCAAAGAAGGAATGAGAATGTCCGCCTAATACAATGTCAATGTTACGGGTATTCTCTATCAGTTCTATATCCGAATAAGGTTCACCTTTCCATCCCAAATGCGACAGGCAAATCACCAAGTCACAATGCTCCTGGTTCTTCAGCAAGTCAGCTACACGTTGGCCTTCAGACACAGGGTCTTCAAATTTTACATTCCCGTAATTGGCATGCGCTACCAGACCGTCAAGTTCCGGTCCCAGTCCAAACACACCGATACGTATTCCATCGCGTTCAATGACGGTATACTCCTTTACCAAACCTTCCAGCACGGTACCTGCCACGTCATAATTGGCACATACAATCGGGAAGTTGGCCATCTTGAACAAGCGGGCCATATTGTCCAGGCCAAAATCGAACTCATGATTTCCAATCGTACCTGCATCATACCCCATCTCATTCATCATCTTGATTTCCACCTCTCCCTTAAACAAATTATAATAGGGACTTCCTTGAGAAAAATCCCCGGAATCGAACAGCAACATATCTTTGTGCTCACGACGCTGTTCTTTCACAAAAGCCGCCCGACGCAACACACCCGCCTTTCCGGCCAGTACCGTATCAGGGAAATAAGAGGCAAAGGGTTCAATACGACTATGCATGTCGTTCGTATGAAATATATACAATTCTTTTACCGACTGCGCGGCCATCACACTCACCAGCAGGCACGCCAGACATAAACAATATATCTTTTTCATCTCTTTTCTATTTTTCAATTGGACGCACTTACTTTTATTCTTCCTTCTACCTGCGAAGTTACAAATTGTCCTTTCTGCTCACACTGCTTTACATAGTCAAGCAACAAGTTGCGCAACAACGCATCTTTCGGGAATATTTTGGAAGAAGCCCGACGGAACGCTTCCATCTTATCATTTCCCTCAGCCAGATAATCAATTGTAGCTACCGTATAGGTTTTCTTTGCATCAATCTGCCGGCCATTCACTTTTGCTTCCAGAAGATTTCCCTCTGCATCTATTTTTAAAGTGGCACCGCTAAGACCCTCTCCATGTACAGAAGCTACTTGTCCGAACAACTCCTTCAATGTAGCTCCGTCCATTGTCAGCACACACAAGGCATTCTCAAACGGAGCAATCTCATACACCGTTCCAAAGGTAATTTCACCTTCAGGCATTGCATTCCGGATACCCCCCATATTCATGACAGCTACATCAGCCGGCTTACCAATCGCCCGCACTGCTGCCTGACGAAGTACATCGGCCATCAGATTAGACAGAGGAGACTCCGGACGGTATGCAGTCAGGTTCTTTGCCGAATGTCCGATAATCGGCGACATAATACTATCTACTTTCTGCTGATAAGGTTTCAAGATATTCAACGCTTCGGCATCCGGTTTACGGTCGTACACATCAGTAATGGCCACCCTTCCGCCTTCCACACCTGCCAGCGAATAACCTGAGCTACAGCTGGCCAGCAGCCACCCGGCCAACACACCGGCAACTGCACTTTTTACAAGTCTAACATTGAGATAATTCATAAAACAAGGTTTATTTGCAGTCAAAAATACGGAAAAAAGGAACATACTCAAAAGAATGATAAAAGCTATCCAAAAGCCTTCTCATTTTTTAATAAAATAGGTAGGAAACATTTGGCTAGCTCGCAGAAAAACACTAACTTTGCCCCGCTTTCGCGCAATCGCTGTCAAAGAAGAGTTACTTGATATGTTGCGTTGTAACGATCAAACAATTTAATTTATTACAAAACATGGATTTAATTAAAATTGCAGAAGAAGCATTTGCTACTGGCAAACAGCATCCTTCATTCAAAGCTGGTGACACAATCACAGTAGCATACCGTATCGTTGAAGGTAGCAAGGAACGTGTACAGTTGTATCGCGGTGTTGTTATCAAAATTTCAGGTCACGGTGAAAAGAAACGTTTCACTGTACGTAAAATGTCAGGAACAGTGGGTGTTGAACGTATCTTCCCATTGGAATCTCCGGCTATCGACAGCATCACTGTCAACAAAGTTGGTAAAGTTCGTCGCGCTAAATTGTACTACTTGCGTGCACTTACCGGTAAGAAAGCCAGAATTCAGGAAAAACGTGCAAACGTGTAATTCAGTATTCCCTGAAAAAGACAAAATAAAAGGAGACACCATTGGGTGTCTCCTTTTATTTTGTAGATACGTTAAATATCATCTGCAAACCGGACTAACAAAATCACGCTAAAAGTCCTGTAGTACTCTCTATAGAAAAATTTCTCATACACTACAACTGGTAGATTATTTCCATTGAAATACTCACTTCAAATCATTGTACTCAAGGTTAATCACCCATTTAGAAATACGGTCTTCTGATTTGAAATCATCCCCTCTATCCCATAATACAACAAAAAAGGCCGCCTCCTAAGAGACAGCCTTTTTTTCATATTTATAAAACTATTACTGACGCTGAGTAGCTGAATAGTTAATCTTCAGTGCGTATGCCTGACGAAGAGCCTGTTTTACTTCTGTTACGATACCCATCTTGGTTTTTGCATCCACCTTCAGGGAAACAGTCATAAACGGTTTGTCTTCCTCTTTCATGTTTTCACGTTCCTGATAGATGTAGTCCTGAACTTCTGAAGATTCAGAGAATTTATCGTTCAACTGAATACGGTCGGTAGTACCCATCTTTTTCTGGAACTCCGGCATCGGTTTACCGATGTAGATGAAAGACACCAAAGATTTCTTTTCCAATTTTCCAACTCTGTAGCCTGAGGAACCTTGAACTGAACCTTCAATGTAACTTCACGCATGGTTGTTACAATCATGAAGAAGAACAACATGGTAAAGATAAGGTCAGGCAAAGAAGAGGTATTCAACTCCGGCATGCCACGCTTACCAGTCTTATTAAATTTTCCCATTGATGATTATTTTCCTCCATATTTTTAGGTTCTGCTTCAGAAATCTTCTGCGGATAATAGTCTGTGATAGCTTTCTGTTCATCTTCAGAACATTCAGCGAATGCTTTGCCGAACTGAGACTGAGCCAATTCGTTACGCAACTCATTGTAAGCTGCTACCAATTCGTTCTGAACCTGAATATAAGCATCGTAGCTAGTACCCACGTCATTCTGTACAGAGATTACATGCTTTTCTGTAATCATTACGTCACCGAAGAACGGAAGATGTTTTGCATGCTTTTCAGGCAAGTTCTCATCGTTATTCGGATTGGCAATGAATTCTTTTGCCTTTTGTCTCAACTGTCTGATATCAGACCATTCTCCACCAACCATCAACTGGTCGTCTTTGTTCAAACGAACCTGAAGAACGTTTCTTTCCTTTACAATAATATCATCTTTCTGCTCCTTGTTTTCAGGCGGAGGCGGTAAACGTCTTGCCAGACCTCGGTCAGTATCCATTGATGTTGTAATAAGGAAGAAAATAAGCAACATGAAGGCAATATCGGCCGTAGAGGTTGCATTAATCTGCGGCACATCTTCTTTTCTTTTTTGCCATTTTACTTACTTTATTAAATTATTAAACTCAATGAATGATATTATCTCTGTTTGAAAATACCTGTCAGGTTCAGCAATGTACCAATTGCTGCAACAACAAGCAATGCATAAGTTGAATACAGGAACATATCTGTAACTTTCAACATTGTTGCATTTTCGTAAGCAGTACCACCACCCAACAATACAGGTACGTTAGAACCGATATTATATGTTATAATTAATAATACGACCAAAAGGATCAGACCAAACAAAGACTTGATAGCGCCTTTCGGATTATCTTTCAATGCAGCACCAAACTGAAGTACTGCTGCAATAACTGTAACAGCGACACAGACAGCAAACATACCGTACATCAGGTACATCAGGGCTGGAGTATTAGCCGGTTCAACCAAACCAGCTGCATTTGTTTCGCTGTATCCTACTCCGTAGAACATGCCCAGCACTACCAAAATCAGTGCGATGCATACATAGAATACGTAGTATGATACTTTGTATGATAATTTAGCCATTGTTCTTATTATTTTTTGTATTTCAAGTTGTACTTCATGATCATATCAAGCAATGTGATAGAAGAATCTTCCATCTGGCTTGTGATAGCTTCAATCTTAGACAAGATGTAGTTATAGAATACCTGAAGAATCAAAGCAACAATCAAACCGAAGATAGTAGTAATCAAGGCAACTTTCATACCACCTGCTACAACTGTCGGAGAAATATCACCAGCCTGCTGGATTTGGTCGAACGCCATAACCATACCGATTACAGTACCCAAGAATCCCAAAGACGGAGCCATAGCGATGAACAATGTAATCCAAGAGCATCCTTTTTCAAGGTAACCAGCCTGAACACCACCGTAAGAAACAACTGAACGTTCAACTACGTCCAAACCTTCGTCGATTCTCATCAAGCCCTGATAGCAGATAGAAGCAACAGGACCACGAGTGTTACGGCAGATTGTCTTAGCACCTTCTACATCACCTTTTTCCAAAGCTTCTTCAATTTTAGCCATCATTTTCTTCACGTCAACTTCAGCCAAGCTCAAGTAAATAATACGTTCAATACAGAAAGCCAAACCAAGTACCAATGCGATAGCAACCAAAGACATGAAGCCTGCGTCACCTTCGATAAACTTAGTCTTTAATTCTTTGTGCAAACCACCTTCTTCAACAACTGCAGGTGCTGCTGCTTCATCAGCTGCTGCTACTTGTTCTGTCTGAGCCGGAGCTGCTGTAGCTGTAGAATCCTGAGCCATAGCTGTCTGAGTCATTCCAAATGAGAGGACTCCCATCACTGCAAGAATTGCAAATAACTTTTTCATTGTGTGTCTAATTTTTAAGATTAATTAATTAATAGTTTGTTAATTGTTTTTCTCTTTTTTCGCGGAGAGAACGGGATTCGAACCCGTGATACGCTTTTGGCGTATACACGCTTTCCAGGCGTGCCTCTTCAACCACTCGAGCACCTCTCCTTTTTAATCAGCCGGAGCCTCATTTCAGCCATTTTTGTACCCCGCGCTGATTTCAGTCACAAATGTATTCTTTTTTTCGTCTTACATAACATCAAGCCTGCAAAAGTTTACTTTTGAAGTCGAAATTAATAAACTTTAAAAACTTTTCTCCGCATTTGTGAAGACTTTTAAAGCATTTTCCGTGGTCCGGGAGGCGATTTCCGACAAAGGTACTCCATAGATTACCGAAAGACATTCTGCCACCTTCACCAGATTTGCACTTTCATTCCGTTTGCCACGATAAGGCACAGGAGCCAAATAAGGTGAGTCGGTTTCGAGCACGACGCGCTTCAAAGGCACATTCTTCAACACTTCGGGAAGGGTACTTTTTTTGAAAGTAACCACTCCGTTTATACCTAACATAAAAGATTCGTATTCCAACAGCCGTTCTGCATCTTCACTAGTGCCCGTGAAACTGTGGAAGATTCCCCGCAAGGCTGTATGCTTGTAACCCGACAAAACCTCCAGCAGTTCCGGATAAGCTTCCCGGCAATGTATAATAAGAGGCAGATCGTATTCCAGTGCCCACTTCACCTGTTCTTCAAAGACAATCATCTGCTCCTCACGGAAGGTCTTGTCCCAATACAAGTCAACACCCACCTCACCGATACCATAAAAGCAATGAGAAGAAGAAGTCAGATACCCTTTCACTTTTTCCAGACGTTCCTTCCAACCGGCATCTACCGATGTGGGATGAAAACCAATCATCGGGTAGCAGCAATCGTGCGCCTCACACAGTTTAAGCATAGCCTCGACCGTCGTATCATCAATGTTAGGCATAAGCAAGCGGGTCACTCCTGCCTCGACTGCACGAATCACCGCCAGTTCACGGTCGGCATCAAACTCTTCAGTATAAAGATGGGTATGAGTATCAATCAGGGCGTTCATATCTTTACAATTTACGGTCCATTAAATGACAAACAAACTTCTTCAGTTCTTCTTTAAGAGAGGATTCCACGTTTACTTTATCCAGCAACTCCAGTCCTTCCTTATAATAGGCATCAATGCGAGCCTGACAAAGTTCAGGAACTCCTACCTTATTATATAGAGCTGTAACCGACTGGATTTTTTCTTCAGCCACGTAGTCCGTAGCACGAAGCCAGTTCAGTAACGTTTCCTTATCTTCTCCTTCAGCCAGGCTCAAGGCGGTAATCAGCATAAAGGTCTTCTTATTGCAAAGGATATCACCTCCAATCTTCTTCCCGAACACAGCCGGATCACCATACACATCCAGAAAATCATCCTGCAACTGGAAAGCCAGCCCCATCTTGATGCCAAAGTCATAGAGCAGCTGCGCATCCTTCTCCGAAGCACCTCCCAGTACAGCCCCAATCTTCAAGGCTGCCGCAAGCAGCACGGATGTCTTCAGGCGAATCATCCCGATATACTCGTCAACCGTCACATCCAGACGATGTTCAAATTCCATATCCCATTGCTGTCCTTCGCACACTTCCAGGGCAGTACGGCCAAACACTTCCATCACGCGTTCCACACATTCAAGCGGACATTTCTTCATCATAAACTGATAAGCAAGAATCAGCATTGCATCCCCAGAAAGGATAGCCGTATTCTCATCCCATTTTTTATGTACCGTAGGCTTGTTGCGGCGCATATCCGCCTTATCCATCAGGTCATCGTGCAGCAAAGTAAAGTTATGATAGGTTTCAATGCCTGCTGCCTGTGAAAAGATACGGGTCACATCTTCCTTATATAAATTATAAGCCAATAGCATCAGCACCGGGCGCAAACGCTTTCCGCCCAACCCCAATACATACTCAATCGGATCATAAAGTCCCATCGGCTCCCGCATATAAGAAAGGTTTCCGATATATTCGTGAATCTGCTGTAACAATTGTTCGCCTGTCTGTTGTTTCATGGAAATGTAATTTAAGATAAGAGAAAAAAGAAAGGCTGCAAAAATGCAGCCTTCACTTTATTATAACGGTCAATAGATTACTGCAACTTAAAGGTTACAGGCACGGTATATTTTACACGTACAGCTTTACCACGCTGCTTACCTGGTTTCCATTTCGGCATCATCTTGATCACACGGAGTGCTTCCTTATCCAAGTACGGGTCTACACTACGCATAACCACCGGGTCAACGATAGAACCATCCTGATTTACGACGAACTGGATGATTACACGTCCCTGTACACCGTTTTCCTGTGCGATAGTCGGATACTTGATGTTCTTACCGATAAACTTCAAACATTCAGCCATACCACCCGGGAATTCCGGCATTTCTTCTACCACCTGGAAAATCTGCTGTTCTTCCGGTTCTTCTTCTTCCACTTCAACCGGTACATACTTGATTTCCACAGCCTGGTTGTTTTCTTCACTTGACTGGATAGTAGATTCTTCTACGTTTGCATCATTTTCTGCAATCTGAAGAACTTCTTCCACTTTCGGAGCTTCAGGAGGAGGAGGTGCCTGCTTCTGTTCTTCCTGTTGTTCAGTGATAGGAATCATTTCCTCTTCAAAGATTGGTTCGGTGATACCTGTATCGGCAGTGACCTGCTTGTCACGTTCTGTCCATTCGAACGCTACAAACATCGCTGCCAAGATCAGTACGAAACCTACCAATAACCACGTGGTCTTTTTGCCCTCGAGGTCCGCTTTCGGCGATTTCTTGACTTCCATAAATGTGTTTATTAAAGGTTAATACTCTATACGTGGCAAAGGTAGCATAATTCCCCGAAACTCCGACACCCCAACATGAAAATAATGTAAAACAATGCATATTTTTTATTCCGCACTGGAAATAATCAGCATATCGCCTTACGTGCTCTATGTTTCCCTGTGCGGAAACGTAGGGTTCACGCAGGGAAAACCTACGTTTCCGCCATGAAAAACATAGGTTTTCCGGAAAGGAAACGTAAAAAACACAAACAGGTATCTGAATCATTGCTACAACGTTTTTTCATCTCTGAAGTCCCAAACGAATTTCTACCTTATATTATAAGGAAGAGACGCCAAAAACTTTATCCAAAACATCCGATATACAAAGGATTTACACTATCTTTGTCAATGCGAAATCTATTTTATCGAAGCCGAAACATGAAAAAATTATTATTGCCATCGACGGATTCTCTTCCTGCGGGAAAAGTACCATGCTAAAGACTTAGCCAAAGAAATCGGATACATCTATATAGACAGCGGCGCCATGTACCGGGCCGTTACATTGTATTGTCTGGAAAACGGATTGTTCAATACCGACGGAAGCATTCAGGAAGAAGCGCTCCGCCAGCAGATGAGACAAATCCAGATTTCCTTCCAGCTCAACCCGGAAACCCAGCGCCCCATGACCTTCCTCAACGGGAAGAACGTGGAAGAACGTATCCGCACCATGGAAGTCTCCTCACATGTCAGTCCGGTGGCAGCACTCGACTTTGTGCGCAAGGCCTTAGTTCAGCAACAGCAGGAAATGGGCAAGGAAAAAGGAATCGTGATGGACGGAAGAGACATCGGAACAGCCGTATTCCCGAATGCGGAACTGAAGATTTTCGTGACAGCCTCTGCCGAGATCCGTGCACAGCGCCGTTACGAGGAACTGAAAGCCAAAGGTCAGGATGCTTCGTTCGAAGAAATTCTTCACAACGTAGAAGAACGCGACCGCATCGACCAGAACCGGGCAGTAAGTCCCCTGCGCAAGGCTGACGACGCGATTTTACTGGACAACAGTCACCTGACCATTGCCGAACAAAAAACAATGGCTGAAAGAACAAATTTGAAAAAGCTGCACATGCATCACATTGAAATAGATAAGGACTCAGGATTCTGCTTTGGAGTGACGACCGCCATCTCAAAAGCAGAAGAAGAACTGGCAAAGGGCGCACCTCTGTATTGCCTGGGGGATATTGTACACAACGGGCAGGAGTGTGAGCGACTGAAGGAAATGGGATTGATTACCATCAACCACGAAGATTTTGCCCGACTGAAGAATGTAAAAGTCTTGTTGAGAGCACATGGAGAGCCTCCTGAGACTTATGAACTAGCCCGGAAAAACCACATCGAAATCATCGATGCCACCTGTCCGGTAGTGCTGCGCCTGCAAAAAAGAATCAAGCAGGAGTATGACACCACTCCCCACGACAAAGACAGACAGATTGTCATTTACGGGAAAAACGGCCATGCCGAAGTGTTGGGACTGGTGGGCCAGACCGAAGGCAAAGCCATCGTCATCGAGAAGCTGGAAGAAGTCAGCAAACTGGACATGAACAAAGACATCCGCCTGTATTCGCAGACAACCAAGTCGCTCGACGAATTCCGCCAGATAGTGTCCTACATCGAGACCCACATTTCACCGGAAGCCTCCTTCCAGTACTTCGATACCATCTGCCGTCAGGTAGCCAACCGCATGCCGCATATCCGGGAATTTGCCGCCAGTCACGACCTGGTTTTCTTCGTTTGCGGACATAAAAGTTCCAACGGGAAAATCCTCTTTCAGGAATGTAAAAAGGTCAATCCCAACTCTTACCAGATAGACAAACCGGAGGAAATTGACAAGGCCTTATTGTCACATGCACATTCCATTGGAATCTGTGGAGCCACCTCTACCCCTAAATGGTTGATGGAAGCGTGTAAAAAAGTTATAATGGACGAATAATAAAGAAGAAAATCAGTTACAATATAAATTCATATTTGTACTTTTGCTTCATAAAAATCAAACTAACAACTAACAATTATGGGAACTATTAAATGTATTGGTATTCTTACATCCGGAGGAGATGCTCCCGGCATGAACGCCGCAATCCGTGCAGTCACCCGCTCTGCCATCTACAACGGATTACAAGTTAAAGGTATCTACCGTGGGTATAAAGGATTGATTACAGGAGAAATCAAGGAATTCAAGACTGAAAAACGTCAGCAATATCATACAATTAGGAGGTACCATCCTGAAAACAGCTCGCTGCCAGGAGTTCCGTACACCGGAAGGCCGTCAGGTAGCTTATGAAACTATGAAACGCGAAGGTATCGATGCACTGGTAGTCATTGGTGGTGACGGTTCGTTGACCGGTGCCCGCCTGCTGGCTCAGGAATTTGATGTACCTTGTATCGGATTGCCCGGTACCATCGACAACGACTTGTATGGTACGGACACAACCATCGGATATGACACTGCCCTGAACACAATTTTGGATGCAGTAGATAAAATACGTGATACCGCTACTTCACACGAACGTTTGTTCTTTGTGGAAGTAATGGGACGCGACGCCGGCTTCCTGGCATTGAACGGTGCCATTGCTGCGGGTGCCGAAGCTGCCATCATTCCGGAATTCAATACGGAAGTAGACCAGTTGGAAGAGTTCATCAACAACGGTTTCCGCAAATCAAAGAGCAGCTCTATCGTGCTGGTAGCTGAAAGTGAAATCACCGGTGGAGCCATGCACTATGCAGAACGTGTGAAGAACGAATATCCGCAGTACGACGTACGTGTGACTTATTTAGGACACTTGCAGCGTGGTGGACGCCCGACCGCACACGACCGTATCATTGCCAGCCGTATGGGAGTAGCCAGCATCCAGGCCCTGATGGAAGGTCAGCGCAACGTCATGATTGGTATCGAAAACGACCAGATTGTGTACGTTCCGTTTGCCAAGGCTATCAAGAACGACAAGCCTATCGACCGCGAACTGGTTAGCGTATTGAACGAATTGTCAATCTAACAAAACAATTCCATATAAAGAATCCCCCTTCAAAAAGCATTTAAACGTCTTTTGAAGGGGGATTTTTGTATACTGTATTTTCTTCTTTTATTTTCTCCGGCGATTTCTGCGGTGCGTACGTGCATGACGTTTATAACGTATCCAGCGGCGGCGAATCTGCCAGGCGCTCAGTCCTACTACCACCAAAAGAATCAGAATCACAATCCCGCTATTCAGGTTGTCGCCTTTTACACGCGACCAGATTTCCAATACATCTACCGTCTTGTCTCCAAAGTCACGTATCATGGCACAACGGGCTATCACAGACTTATCGGGATACTGTGTGTTACGCAGCTTCACCTTCTGTGCCTCCGGACCGAAGAAATAGCTGGCATCGACTTCCTTATCCAGGGTAGAATCAATACAAGCTTCCAGAATTTCCGGGGCAGCAATGGCACTCACATACCCGTTCTCTTCCATGTTACGCAAAGCGATGTCCGGCCTACAAAGGAAGTTGATAAAATAGCTGGCTGCCTTAGGATTCTTGGCATACTTAGGAATTACCCATCCGTCGTACCACACATTGCTACCTTCTTCCGGAATGGTATAGGCAAGGTCCACTCCTACCGTTGCCGCTTCTTCCATAGCCCACTGTGCGTCTCCGCTCCAGGTCATGTTCATCCAGGCCTTGCCTTTGGTCATCATTTCCTTACCAAAGTCTGCTTCCCATCCGGCCACATTCGGCTTCAACAGTTTCAGATATTTTTCCACCGAGTCCATGGAAGCCGGTGAATAGTCGTTCATCAGGTCAGCCACACTGCGGGTACTGTCTTTCAAATCCTCACGATGCGCATACAGCAAAGCCATACCGTACGAATCGCGATAGGCATCCTTCATCAGAATCTTGCCGGAAAAACGTTTCTCCCACAGGCACCCCCATGACTTCAGGTCTTTTTCGGAAACAAACTGCTTGTTATACAGCAGGCCGGCCGTACCCCACATATAGCACACGGCATAACGGCTGGCCGGCAGATCGCCCTTCACCGTCAGTTTATCTATCTGCTGACGGATATAGGGCGCCACTCCGTTCATGTAATTGGGTGAATGAGCAAAAGTCGTATCAATAGGCTGCAACAAGCCTTTGTACAGCATTCGTTCGATAATATACTCGGAAGGACACACCACATCAAAGTCTTCATGCCCTTTCTCAATTTTTGTCAGCATGATTTCGTTGATATCAAACGTCTGATACACGATGCGGATATCTTCTCCCGTCTGTTCCTTATAATATTCCTGAAAATCTTCCAGCACGCCTTCACCTATGTAGTCTGCCCAGTTGTACACCTTGAGCACGTTTTTCGCGCGATTCATTGGCGTTGTAGCATCCTGTCAACAGACAACATACACACAAAGCCACCCACCAGTTCCACCTTTTCATCTTCTGTTTCATTTATTCTTTGCTTTGTCAGCTCTACGGTTAATAATAATCAGCAGCACCAGTATCACCACAAAAATCACGGCCGACAGCGGACGAAGTTCCGGCGTCAGACCGCCCTTGCGGGCATCGGCATAAATATAGGTAGAAAGCGTTTCCAGTCCCTGATTTCCGATGGTAAACACCGTTACCGCAAAATCATCGATGGAAATGGTCAGTGCCAGCAGGAATCCGCTCACCATTCCCGGACGGATTTCCGGAATAATCACTTTCCACAAAGCCTGCATAGGAGTAGCCCCCAAATCGAGTGCGGCCTCATACAAGTTCGGATTCATCTGTTTCAGGCGCGGCAACACACTCAGCACCACGTACGGAGTACAGAAGGTGATATGTGCCAGCACTACGGTGGTAAATCCCTGGGTAATTCCTAATGACACAAACAGCAGGAACAAGGAAATACCGGTAATAATATCTCCGTTCAATATAGGAATGGTATTGATGAATCCCATGGCTTTCCGGCTGCGGGCCTTCAGGTTATAGATTCCGATGGCAGCCACACTTCCCAACAAGGTTGATACCGTCGCAGCAATAAAGGCGATGGCTATTGTATTTATCAGCGCATTCATCAGGGAATGATGTGCTCCGGTGTTACACAACGAGCGGTACAGATTGAGCGAAAAGCCGGTCCAGTTGCCCAATACCTTTGTATCGGTAAAGGAATAAATCACAATAATCAATATCGGAGCATACAGCAACAACAGCAAGACCCAAAGATAGGTCTGCATCAGCACTTTCTTTACCATACCTGTCCTCCTTTCTCTGAATCACTCTTTTCATCAGAACTAAAGAGTGAAGTCGCGGCAATCAGGAACAGCATAATCAAGGAAAGGCTGCTCCATAGTTCCACATACTGTTGTTGATATTCTCCTGAATAGTCGTACCAAACAACTTGATGTTGTTCATGGTCAACAATTCTGCAATGGCAAAGGTAGAGATGGTCGGCATGAACACCATCATGATGCCGCTCACTACCCCAGGCATGGACAAAGGGAATACCACCTTCCAGAATACCTGAAAAGAATTGGCTCCCAAATCCTGCGCTGCTTCCACATAACTCGGGTCCATCTTCTGAAGGGTATTGTAAATCGGATATATCATGAAAGGAATGAAGTTGTAAATCATTCCGAATATCAATGCTCCCTCTCCTAAAGGCAGACTGGCAAAGTCGAACAAAGCTACGGTAGCCAGCGTACGTATCAGGATGTTGACCCACATCGGCAGGATAAACAGCAGAATCAGCGTACGCGAATAGCTTGAATTACTGCGGCTCAGAATCCAGGCCGCCGGATACCCCAGTACGATACAACCTATCGTAGTCAGTATGGCTATACCGATGGAATAAATAAAGGTATTGACTGCTTCCGGATGGGCAAGGAACTTCCGGAAGTTTTCAAGTGTCATACGACCTGCATCATCGGTAAATGCATATACCACAATCAGCAGAAGCGGAACAATCACAAAAATGATAGAGAAAATGAGATAAGGAAGTGTCCAGCTTCGGCGTGAAAGAAAAAACAAACGCAGTTTATTCATCGTTCCTCCTATTTTACACGTACCCGAATATCCTCAGGAGCAATGGAAATGCCCACACGGTCTCCATCATCCCACACATCGTTCGTATCGACAAACACATTCTCATCCCAATCTGACCATACCGTCAGGTGGTAATGGTTTCCTTTGTACAAAATAAACTTGACTTCTCCGGTCAGCATGCCGTCTTCTGCATTGTCCAGCAAGTTGATTTTCCCAAAATCCACGTCTACCAGCACATCGCCTAACGGCACTTTCTGAAGGTCTACCGGTGCACACTCAAACTCACATCCTAAGAATTCCACATGAGTTTCATCGATAAGCTTGCCTTCAAAGGTATTGCAGATACGCTCTTTCTTCATGATATGAATATCAAACGGCTTGACCAGCATACCCACTTCGGTTCCGGCCTCGAAAGCGTGATAATCCTGCACCACAAACTCATAGCCGTGGCACAATACCACCATTTCATAGTGTACTCCTTTAAAAATACAGGACTGTACGGTACCACGAAGCTGTGCCATATCCGACACCGGGAATATATACAAATCCTCCGGACGAATCACCACATCCACCGGTGTGTTTTCGCCGAATCCTTCGTCCACACATTCAAAGTCACGGTCACAGAAATGTACCAACTTATCCTTCACCATGACTCCGTTCAGGATATTACTTTCTCCGATAAAATCGGCCACGAACGAGTTAATCGGCTCATTGTAGATGTCGGTAGGGGTACCAATCTGCTGGATACGTCCCTCACTCATCACCACGATGGTATCACTCAATGTCAGGGCTTCTTCCTGGTCGTGCGTCACGTACACAAAGGTAATGCCCAGCGTCTTGTGCATTTCCTTCAACTCCATCTGCATGTCCTTACGCATCTTCAGGTCAAGCGCAGCCAGCGGCTCGTCCAGCAACAACACTTCCGGCTCGTTCACAATGGCTCGGGCAATGGCCACACGCTGCTGCTGTCCACCCGAAAGCGAGTTGACATCGCGGTACTCATAGTCGGTCATACCCACCATTTTCAAGGCTGCCTTTACTTTTTTAAGTACCGTATCCTTTGGCATCTTTTTCAGTTTCAAGCCAAAAGCAATATTGTCATACACATTCAGATGAGGGAACAAGGCATATTTCTGGAAAACTGTATTGACAGGACGCTTGTGAGGAGGAGTCTGGGTAATCTCCTCCCCTGCAATACGAATCACCCCTTCCGAAGCGGTCTGAAATCCTGCTATCAGGCGCAGCAAGGTCGTCTTACCGCATCCCGAAGGGCCCAAGATGGTTACAAACTCTCCCTTTTTGATGGATAAATTGATATTATCCAAGGCTGTTTTTTCACCAAAAAACTTTGATACACCCTTTACCTCTATAATAGGTTTTATTTCACTTTGCATCATTTCTTGAAAATTAGTTCGCAAAGTTACATATTAATTCATTTCACAAGGCATATCACCCTTATTTTTCTTCCTTATTTTTAATTAGTCCAATAGAAACAAACCATTTTGAATATTTATTCATCACTCCTGCTTCAACCCGGAGAAATACATTTCCAGTAGTTTTCTAGCTGCCGAGAAAGACGTGGCCCGCCCTTCCAGCACATCTTTTTCCTGCAAGGGAAGCAAGGAAGCGATTTCCGGATTCTGATAGAAACTGTCGCGCAAATGCTCATTGATGGTTTCATACATCCAGTATTTGGCCTGCTCGTTCCGACGGTGTTCAAAATAACCGTTCTTGCGGACGAAGTAGATGTAGGCATACACCATATCCCAGATTTCCTTGACACCAATATTATAGAATCCGGAATACGTCAGCACCTGAGGAGTCCATCCGGATTCGGGAGCCGGGAAAAGATGGAGTGCATTACGGAAATGCGTAGCCGCCAACTGTGCCTTCTCTACATTGTTTCCATCGGCCTTATTGATAATGATACCATCGGCCATCTCCATGATACCGCGCTTAATGCCCTGCAACTCATCGCCCGTACCGGCCAGCTGAATCAGCAGGAAGAAGTCTACCATGGAATGTACGGCAGTTTCACTCTGGCCTACCCCCACAGTTTCGACAAAGATTTTATCAAATCCGGCAGCTTCACACAAGATGATGGTTTCACGGGTTTTACGGGCCACACCGCCCAATGAACCAGCCGAAGGACTGGGACGGATAAAAGATTTAGGATGCACCGACAACTTTTCCATTCGGGTCTTGTCCCCCAAGATACTTCCTTTGGAACGTTCACTGCTGGGGTCTATGGCTAAAACTGCCAACTTCCCTCCTTTTTCTTCGAGTACATGCAGTCCGAATACATCAATCGACGTGCTCTTCCCGGCACCGGGCACTCCGCTGATACCGATACGGATAGAATTACCCGAATAAGGAAGGCATTTTTCAATGACCTCCTGTGCCAGCACCTGATGTTCCGGCTTGACACTTTCTACCAGCGTGACCGCCTGGCTCAGCATGGTCACATCGCCTTTCACAATACCTTCCACATACTCGGCAGCAGAATACTGACGACGTTTGGGTTTCTTTCTCAGATTCAGATAAGGATTAACAATGGAGGGTTGTTCCACTCCCTGGTTCACAGTTAACCCCTTATAAGCTTCGTTGTTTTCGGGGTGTTCCATAAAAGTTTTTATTTTTCGGACGATTTCAGCCGGGCTTTCACACGGATGGTAATCATCGGTTGGTTAGGATCATCGGTAATCATCAGGACACGGGGCGTACCTTTCACACGGTGAAGGTTCTGTGCCAGCACAGTAATCTTCATCTTGGTCGATTCACCCGGTTTCAGCACTCTCTTTTTCAGTTTCACGGCCAAAGCCATGCTGAACACCTGCATATCCTGAATATTCAGGTCAGAGCGACCTGTATTTGAAATGACAATCGTCTGTGACTTCTTTTGGTTGGGTTTCAAATCCACAAACTCCAGTTCCTTAGCCGACAATGTAATCTGAGGAGGATTGTTTTTCTGCTGTTCGGTCAACTTGGAGAAGTCAGGCAACAGAGCCACTGATACAGGTATTTCATTCTCACTGCCGACTTTATCACCCGGGAAGCGGGACAAATAGACAGAAGCACGCGTAATACCTAATTTCGGCAATTTCTCAGAATCCAGTGTCACCAGAATCTTTCCGGTCTTTCCACGTCCCAGTTTTTCGGGTTCAGCCTTTGCTTCCAGATAAGGAGGAAGGTGCATCAGCACAGGTGAGTAAGCCTTATTGGAAGTATTAGCCACCAACAGTTCAATGACCGGGCGGTCTCCCTTATTGACGGATTTAAAATCAAGTTCATCCTGTGTCAGTCGGATGGCACCGATAGCATAAGGATGCGTAAAGGAATAGTTCTTGGCATCAGCTGTCACCTCTCCGTTAAAGTCCAGGTAAATGGGCAGAGAAGCTGCATTGCAATACACACCCACGTCTTTATAGAAATGTCCGATGGCTTCTGCATCGAACACCACCGTAATCTTTCCTTTTCCTCCGGCAGGTACAGGTTCTTCTGTCCATTGTGCCTTGGCACATCCACAGGAAGTCGTCACATTGGAAATAACCAGTGGCTTGTCTCCTGTATTGGTAAACTGATAAGTCACGGTTGCCGGAGTGCGCCACAACACATAGCCCAAGTCCTTAGTAGTCATATCAAAGGATATTTTAGGCTGAGCCCATAAGGACATGCAAGCGACAACACACAAAAAAAGAAGGGTATATATTCGTTTCATTGATTTTATTCTTTCTAAATTACGGAAACAAAGATAGGGAGAAAACGGAAACAAGCAAAATCAAGCTTGAAAATTTATTATCTCCCCTACACAGTTCTTCCATTTAAAGCAGGTTTTGTCGGCGATACAGTCGGAAGGAGGTGAAGTGCGGCATACAGTGTGAGAACCTCTAACGGCAAAGTTTCAACGCATGGGAAGTGACTATCCTCAAGCGGGAAAGTACCCTAAAAAAGGACTATCAATTGCCGTCAAAAAACGCTTCGACATGCCGGGGTACGCGCTTCGGCATCTCCTTCCTCATGCCGAAGCCTTTTTTTTGAAAGGCGGAGGAAGGAAAGACTGAATCAAACACTGTTTTTAAGAAAAAGCGAAGATGCGTATGACTCAAATAAAAAAGCTGTGTATGATGTATAAAAAACGGTATTACAAGCAGTTAGTTCAACTATATTCATTATTTTTGCAACTGAATCAGGTTTTTCCTGATTCAAGACATATTAAAATTTAGAAGAAGCGTTATGCTTATCTTGTCAATGGAAACCTGAGAAATTTCTAATTAGATACAAGATAGCATGGTGGTTCTCACGCTATAGCGTGGGCTGCTATTACTACATCTGTATCTAAGGGTTTTCTCAGGACCTCCATTGAAGATGTTGTAGCATTGCAGTTCCACGCTTCGTGGTTTATTAACTTATTTGCTTTGGGGACTGGAAGCAAAAGTTAATGAAAGGTAATAGTATGTGTTACAAAAAGAATGGCTGGTTACCAAACCTATTGTCTTTTAAAGTAGTCTTTCTACTTATATTTTTGTTTGGTAATGGTATCGTGCAACAATGATGAAGAAAAAAAATGGAGGCATTACAGGCGATGCGAAGGAATCAATTGTAGGAACGTGGCAATCAGTATGGTATGAAGGATATGAAATTGAAGACGGTATCCGAAGAGATTGGGGAGAAGACTACACCGAGGAAGTCTACACATTCTATAAAGACGGGAAAGGGGAATATAAAGATACAGACCCCAGCATTTCCCAATCATATCCTCTTCATTGGGAAATCCGTGACAATGACCAATTGATTATAGACGGTGATGAAATTTATACGCTTGTTACTTTGAACGACAATGAGATGGTGTGGGAGGAACATGAAAAATATGGTGATGACATCTATTATGCAAAAGAGGTATTCAAACGGATAGACCAACCGACATCCGATAATACGGAAGATTCTTCCGATACAGATGATACGGAAGAATCTTCTGGCACAAACGATTCAGAGACAGACCTATCTGCCTCCCAACAAAACTTTGTTGGATTATGGGAATATACTTTCACAATTAACAGACCAGGGCATTTCCTATTCCTTTCTAATGGCAGAGGCCGGGTAGAGCCTTACAGTTCGGGAATAGTTGCTGGACAAGATAATATGAACGGTTATTGGACCTATGATACAGAAAAAAAGATTTTATCAACTACGATGAATTATCAGTTCAATATCACATTATCTGTACCAGATGCATGGGCCGGTTACCGTATTGATACTAATTCCGAATGCAAAGGTAAAAGACTGGACAATCCTGACAAATATTTAGCCATGTATCTGGAAATGGTGGAATGGGAAGGCCAACCAACAAATCTCCCATCTTCATATACTTGTAGTTATACAGGTATAATGATTGACGAGCAAAATATAAAGGCATCTTATACGATTAGTAGAAACTATAAAGGTACAATTGAAATATCAGGTTATTCATCAGAAAGCCCGCAATTGACAATCAGCAATAACCATCCTGCTTTTGAATATTTCAAGTCTGGAATATACAAAGGAACATTTGTAGATTAAAAACGAACCTTACTGCTCCGACGTTTTATAATCATTAGGGGCAACCCAAAAATGAACTGCACCCCAAAAGTTAGACATAAAACTTATGGGGTGCAGTTCATTTTGAGACAGCCTCGTGATTTTATTCTACATACAGTGTATATCCTTCCGTATGACTGCCAAACTCAGGAGCGTATACTGACTGTATTTCCGATGTACCTGCCTGATATACTCCCGAACGGTCTACATGCACTTCATATTCAATGACGTAGGTTCCTTTCCGCAAGTGATCCATAAAGAAGGTCGTCGCCGCATCACCACTTACCCGATACCGTCCCAAGCCATCGGACCATTCGTAACCTGAGATTTGCCGCACTGGTTCCATACAAGCCGCACGTTCGTCTTTCAGACATACAAAATCCATATCCCGGTCGGCACGGAGAGTCAGGCGCACCGTCAGCTTATCGCCAACCCGCAACTTTTCTTTGGCAGACAAGGTCTTACCTTTACATATATACTCACGTGAAACTTGCAGACCCTTTCCTTCAAATGCCTTCACACGGTCCATATCTTCCAGATATTGTGCATACACGGCACCCCATCCGGCAGCTTTTCCCGTATGACTTACGGTCAACATCTTCACCTCTGCCTCCGCTCCACTTAACGTATGACTGATACAGCCCAGTCCGTCTTTCGGAGTTTCCAGTGTGACATTGCCTGCCACCGCCTGCATCTGTCCTGCTTCTGTCAAAGCCATGCCATCTGACAGCAAGGCATACACCGCATCCGCTGTAGCCAATGGCGTATTCCAGCACTGCACCTGCTTTGCTTCAGCAACCAGCGTTTCATTTCCTCCAGCATCTCTTCATCCTTCTCCACGTGCTGAATAGCCTCCATGGCAGCCACCTGCGTCGGAATGCGGTAACCGTTCCATGCGTATCCGGCTTTCGGCGTATCAAAATAACGTCCCATTTCCGGTGTCACTACCGTATATTCCTTAATCGAACGTACCAGTATTTCTGCTTGCGCACGTTTTCCCTGTGCCTGCAGAATCCGGGCAATCAATGCCTTCTCATAAATGGAATAAGTAGCTGAACGGTTTTCCAGTTTGGAGATCATGTATTCTTTTGCGACCTTGTTCACCTTTTCTCCTGCCACCGCATCCAGTGATGCAATATACAGATACCTCACCGCCAGTTCACTTGGCCATTGCGGGCTTTTTGTTACGAGCCTCGTTTTTCTTCAGGTTCTCATATTCCTGACAGAAAGCATTTTCCAGGTAATTCAGACCTTTCAAGTACATGCCAGCCACTTGCGCATCCGCCATGATATGCATGGATTTCAGTCGGGCCAGCAGTTCCACCACCTGCGTAGTAACCAACCGGCTTCCCTGCATGCCGTTGAACCAGCTCCAGCTTCCATCCCCTTTTGCAAGGTCTTCAATTTTTCCACGGTCTGCCCCATACGGTAATTCATCGCATTCAGGTCGAACAACAATCCAATCCGTTGTCTCTGCTCCTGTTCATCTGCCGCCTGAGCCAGCCAAGGCGTTTCGGCCAGCAACACGCTTTTCAGTTCCTGGTTCTTCTCCAGTTCACTCCACAACGTTTCTTTCTTTACTCCCTGCTTTTCCAAGCTTCAACACAGGCTGAATCTGCGGATTCAGTTCCACAATTTTCCGTGCCACCGCATTGGCG
>ENA-OPZN01000031-OPZN01000031.1-human-gut-metagenome-genome-assembly--contig:-NODE-31-length-63358-cov-3.224036_pt1 | contig 63358 bp, 63 predicted proteins | sample MGYA00242483_ERZ504503 | MGnify/ENA primary metagenome ERZ504503 (study PRJEB26092, sample SAMD00036285) | human gut metagenome | host: Homo sapiens | study: EMG produced TPA metagenomics assembly of... | reverse complement strand
GCAGGTGGCAGCCGGCGTTCTGGACACGGGCGTTCCCGGCGCGTATCCCCGCGTACCCGCGTGCCCTCGCATCCGCCGCCGTGTTGCTGCTCGTTTCGTATGTATGCGGCACCGTCCAGCTCATGGCGTTTCTGTCGATCGACCTGTGGGGCGCGCTTGCCATCGCGGTGGCTCCCTTCATCATCCCCGATGCCGTCAAGCTCGTCTGCGGTGCGCGGGTCGGGGTGTCCGTTGCCCGCGTCTTGTCATAAAAATGCGCGCCACGGGACGTGACGCGCATCTTCGAATATGTGCCACAGGGACTGGCGGTTGCTTAGCCAAGCAGCTTCATCGCCGCCTCGTGTGCGGCGTGCTCGCAGGCATCGTCGAGCATGGCGAGCGGCAACAGCTCTCGCGCCTGCATGTCGCCGCCGCGCCCGCGGCGCTCGAGGGCTCGCGTGATGAGCCAATCGGCGAGCTCGGGGTTCTGGAGAGCGCGGGGCCGTGGAGGTATGTTCCCACCAGGTTGCGGTGGAGGCACCCCTCAGAGCCGTCTTGACCGTTGTTGCCGGTGCCCTCGAGCACTGAGGTGCCGAGCGGATGCTCGCAGGCGTCGAGCATCGTGCGTCCGCCGTGGTTTCAACCCTACGAACGGGCGTCGGCGATATCGGTTTTCACCGCGACGTTGCCCGTGAGGCGGCCTTCGCCACGTACCGTGTCGGCGGCGATGATGCCCAGCCCCTCAACCTTTTCATCGCCCATGTAATACGAGCGCCCGAGGAGCTGGTAGCTGCCGCAGATTGCGAGAACGACGCCATCATCCTCAACGTAGCCCTGCAGCTCGTCGCGCTGGTGACGCAGCTCGTTGGCAACGGCGAGCTGGTCGCGGTCGGCACCGCCGCCTATGAGCACGATGTCCGCCGTGGACAGGTCGAGCACATCGCCCATGTGCACGTCGTCAACCTCGACGGGAATGCCCGCCACCTGCAGCGGCGTTCGAGGATGATGGCATTGCCGCCATCGCCGTACAGGTTCAAGGCGTCGGGATAGAGGTGGACGATGCGCAACGGACGGCCCAGGTCGAGCATCTTGTCCGAGTGCTGGGTGTCGTCGTCATCGTGGATGGCCGTTACATCGATGGACACGGTTTTCGCATCGCCGGTCACGACGTCCCCGAGCCCCTCGAGCTCCTTGACGATTGGGGGGAACGCGGTGTAGTTGGCAACGGCATGAAGGACCTCGCCGACATCCTCGCCCGCCAAGGTATCGATGACATCGCCGATGCTATTAACGAGCGAGGCGTCGATGCCGGCGTACTTGAGGCGAACCTGCAGGTCGTGCGCGCGCGATCCGCCCGCAAAGGCATGTACGCCGGGAGCGCTCAGACATTCGAAGTCAACGTCCCAAATCCACGAGACGTCGCGTCCGTCCGCATCTGCGTCGTTGAGGTAGAAGGCCATGAGTTTGCCGCCCGAGGCCTTGACCTGCTGGATCTGACGATCGAAGCCCACGGGATTCTTGGCCAGGTCGGTCGCGACGATGCGCCCCTTCGCCTGCCAACGCGTCATGCGCCCTCCGGTGGGCACATAAGTGTCGAGGACGCCCTGGAAGCGGCTGGAATCGCCGTCGAGCGCGTCGAGGACCCAGGCGGCGGTCCAAGCGGCGGTGATGTTGTAGACCATGTACAGGCCGTTGTATCTGGTGGAGAGGGGCGCGGTCTGCGAGGACCCGTCTTGCTGCGCCTTCAATTCGAAGGAATAACCGGTGCTGGTGAGGTGCACGTTCGAGGCCCCCGAGGCGAGGTCGGGGCGCCCTCCAGCCACAGGCGGGGCAGTGGTAGGAGCCCAGCTGACCGTATTGGATGTAGTCGTATTCGAGTGGGGCGTTGCAGTGGGCGCAGAAGCGCGACTCGGCGATGTGCGAGGCCTCGCCGCCGGTGGGGCCATCGAGCCCAAAGGGAAGCGAGGGATTGGGCACGCGGTCGGCGATGGAGGCGCACAGCGGGTCGTCGGCATTGAAGATCAGCGTGGTCGTTGGCGACAAGGCGAGCGCCTGCGCGATGACGTCCTGGGTATGGTCGATCTCCCCATAGCGGTCGAGCTGGTCGCGGAACAGGTTGAGCAAGACGAAATACGTGGGCTTGAGGCGCGGCAGGATGCGCACGGTGTACAGCTCGTCGCACTCGAACACGCCCACGCGGCGCTTGCCGGCGGTTCGACGTCGATTGGAGTTCGCCTCGAGCAGGGTGCCCGTGATACCGGTCTCCATGTTGTTTCCCGCTCGGTTGCACACGCAGACGGCTCCGCTCGCCGCCACGGCATCGGCTATGAGGTTCGTCGTGGTGGTCTTGCCGTTCGTGCCGGTGATGACCACGCTTGCGTCCAGGAGGCGCAAGATCGGCGACGAGTTCGGGGTCGATGGAAAGGGCGAGCTTGCCGGGCAGTGCACCGCCGTTACGATGGAGGACGGAGCGGAGCCCCCAGCGGGCAAGGTCGGCGGTGACGGTTGCGATGTTCGATCTGATGCTCATGAGAGCTCCTATCGTGATGGGGATGTCATGTGCCTGGCGTTCGCTCCCGCCTTCCATGGTGGAGGGCCGGGGAGAACGACGGGCTTACTGGCTGGCAGCTGCGTATCGGGCGCGGCTGCGCTCCTCGGGTGTCATGCGGCTGCGCGGGGAGTAGATGACGTGTGTGCGGCAGCACTCGACGCACAGATCGCATCCGGCGCAGGCATCTGCGTCGATGCGGAACACGGGCGGCTCAAAGCTAATCGCCGGGCAGCCGGTGATTTGCTGGCAGCGGTGGCAGCTCATGCAGGCGTATGCATCGATCTCGGCGGGCTCCGCCTCGTATTCGCCGCGCTGGATTTGGGCGCAGGGCGAGGCGAACACCACGGCGTGGACGCCGGGGCGCGCCAAGGCACCGCAGAGAACGCCCGCGGCGCGTTGGCTGTCGAACGGATCCACGATCACGGCGTCGCCGCAACCCAGGGCGAGGGCACGTTCCGCCAGTCCTTCGATGGCCTCACGCGTGAGGAATGCGCGGCTGGATGCGAGCACGGCAAGGATGGTGACCCGTCCTTCTGCGGAAAGCCCCGCGAGTTCGGCTGATTCGTCATCACGGGCGAGCGCGGCGTCGGGCACGAAGTGGATGCACGCCTCGCAGGAGGGTTCCTGCGGTGTACCGCCCTGGGGCACAGGCACCTTGTAGCGGTCGAGCAGCGCCTCTTCGCCGCCTACGCACGTGCAGGCGGCCGGGTGCATGGAGCCAACGGCGGCGCAGCCTGCGTCGCCGCAGATACGCGGGCGCGTCCACGCCCAAGTGCCTCCCTACATGCCACGTATGCCGCGCGGTGGGGGCAACCCGGGCACGCCACGCCGCGCCGGATGGGATGGGACGTCACCATGGTCTACGCCTCCTCATCGGTATAGGGCTCACGGCTCACGAGCGAGAGTTCGAAGGTGAGGGTGTGCCCGGCCATGGGATGGTTGAAGTCAAACAGCGTGTCGCCGTCGTCGGCCACGCGCATCACGCGTGCGAGTTGCTGGTAGCCCTCGCCGTTCATGAGGTAGATGAGTTGCCCGGGTACCAGTTCCTCATAGTTTGGAATCTCGATCGTGGGCATGACGTACAGAAGGTGCGGGTCGTGCTCACCGTAGGCGTCCCTGGGCGCAAGGGTCACGGTCTTCTTCTCGCCGGGCTCCATGCCGAGCACCGCGACCTCGAAGCCTGGGACGACCTCGTGGTTTCCCTCGACATATGTGAGCGGCGTGCGGCCCTCGGTGGTATCGAAGACCTCGCCGTCCTCAAATGAGCCGGTGTAGTGCACGGTGACGCGGTGCTTGAGCGAAAAATCCTGCACGGGCGGTTCCTCCGGAATCGATTGGCAACCCGATAAGCGTATCACGGATGGCCCGGTGCCCGGCGCGCATGGGGGCTAGAACCCATGCCGTAACGCGAACTCCTCGGCACGCTCTCGGATTCCCTCGACGCCCTCCGCCCATGCGGCGAAATCGGGCGTGTCGGCGATGATGCCGTCGGCCTCCCACACGGCTTGGTGCGACAAGTCCCATGCCTCGAGGGCCGCGGGCCGCACGGGCAGGTACGGGTCGTGGTAGGTCGGGTTGACGAGGAAGAACGCCCCGCCGTCGCAGCGCGCCGCGAAATCACGGAGCGCACGGCGCGCGCTGCGACGCTGTCCGAGCTTGTAGAGCAAGATGGTGCGTCCCAAGAGGAACCACGGCAGGTCCTCGGCGCCCTCACCCGCATCGCGCGCAGCCGCGAAGAACCCGTCTTCGTCCTCCAGACGCGCGAGTGCGAGGAAGAGCGTGCCCACGGCGAGGTTGGGGTAGCCGTGCGCGCGCATCACCGTGCGGGCGTACGAGGCGGCGGCGCGGTAGCGGGCTGTGAAGATGCATCCTTGGGCGAGCGCCTCAACGGTGTGAAGCCAGCCGATGACCTCGGGGTCGCGTGCGGTGAGCTCCCCGGCGATCCTCGCTTGCCGCGAGTGCGCTTCACGCCATAGCCCCTCGATATCGGGTCGAATCCCGGACGGGACATCACGAGTCTCTCCCGAGTTTCACGTTCGAGCTGGAGCATATCGCCCAGGCAGGCATCGAGGGGCACCTCGGCGAGCTGTATGGCGACGAGCCTCGCGTCGACGCAGTGGGGTCCGTTCGCATGATCGCCGCGAGCTGGGCGCGGGCACGCTCGAAGAGCGCGCTGCGGTCGCGTTCGAAATCTCCGTCGGGCAGGTCCTCCATGCGGAGCAACCCGTCGAGGAGCTCCTCCTGCACGCGCATGTACGACACGAGGGCCCGCGCGCCGTCATCGGTTGCATAGCGATCGGGATCGCGCTCGATCTGTTCGTGAACGAGTTCGCGCGCCGCGTTCGTGAGCTCGGGATGGGCGAGGGCGTAGCGATGTTCAAGGTACGCGGGAACGTATGCACGTGGATTCATCAGTTCTCGCCTCCGGGTGCGTTGCCGCGCGTCTCGGTGTGGGGGAGCGGGTCGCGTGCGTCGAGGGAACGCTGCACCAGGTCGTGTTCGGCGATCCACAACGCAAAGCTCGCCGAATCGGGCGTGCCCATCCCTTCTTGCAGGAGCGGCGTCGCCTCCGAGAGGGCCAGCACCAGCTCATCCTCGCTGCCGGGTTGCACATTCACGCGCGAGAACACGCCGTCGGGGAATTCTGCCTGGAAGTAGAGGGATTGGGCACTGCGAGGGTACACGCGCATGAGCGTTCGCAACGCCGTCGTGGCCCCTGCCATGTCGAAGGAGCGGTATGCCAGGCTCATCTGCGCGATAAGGCTCCACGCGTCCGGTGCGTGGCCGCCGGGTTGTGTGCGGCGCGAGGCGCTCTTGCCCGCAAGTTGATAGGCGGCTGCATGGCGCGAACGGTAGCGTTTGAGTTCCTCGGGCGCCACCTCGAGCTTGGCGAGCGCGAGCATGCCGGTGTGGCGAATGCCCGCCATGTCGAGTGGGTAGGCTCTCAGGCCCTCCTCGGCGCACATGAGGGCCATGCGGTACTGCCCGGCGATGAACAGCCGCGAGGCGAGCATGGCAATCCAGCGTTGGAGGGGCCGCTGCCCCAAATCGCGCGCGAACTCCTCTTCGTAGGGGTTCGATGCGTCCTCGAGGAGGTGCTCGACGTCGCGTTCGACATCTGCGCGATGGTCGAGCAGATAGGAGATGAGTTCGTCGTCCGATTCCGATTGCAGGGTGGCGAGCATGCGCTGGGCATCCCAATTGCGCGGGTCGAGCTCGGTCGCCTCGCGCAGGTAGTTCTCCGCAATGTCGAACTGCGCCTCGGCGTCCTGTTCGGTCGGTGCGAACGGCGCACGGTAGTCGACGACCTCCGTTGCCTTGGATACCAAGTGAAACGAGCGCTCACGATCGGTGTGGATGAGCGACGAGGGGTCGTTTTGGAACGCCTCGGAGGCACGATCGATGTACAAGGGGTCTTGGAGGAGCTGAACGCCTTCGCGTTCCATATTGGCGAGGATGAGGCGAAGGCAGTCCTCCTGGATGGGGTCGAATGCCATGGGTCTCTCCTTTCCGGTTGACTGGTGGCGTGGGCCTGGTCGTTCGTGATGGTCGCGGGACGTGGCTCCGGGGCCCGAGGTATATATCCGCACGTACGGCTCTTATTCGTTATCGAACTAGTGTAGCCGTTTTCTTCTTGCCCATGGCGTGCGTCCCTTTGGGCTCACGCCATTGGCTTGCAGGCGTTGACGCGTCAATGAAGGACGGTCGCCTGTGACTCGTCTTGAACGATTTCGACGACGAGTCCGTGGGGAAGGCATACGATTTCTTCTCCAACGCCCGCAATGGGGTCATGCTCGACACAGACCTGGTTGTTGCAGTTGGCGCTCTCGACCTTTACGGTGCCGTTCGCGATGCGAATGGTGTTGAGGCCTTCGTGCGCATCGGGCCCCGTTCCCGTCCCGGGCGTTTCGACCACATATGTCGTCTCCGTGGAGAGCGGGTCGGTGCGGCGGAGCCCTCTTTGGTCTGGGTAACCACGAGCGCGCCGCTCGCCGAAAAATCGCCAGCGTTTGCGGAGTTTGCCAACCACCAGATTCCACCTATGACGGCTGCCAGCAAAAGACCAGTAAAAAGGAGGATATCCCCCGTTTTGATGCGCGTTTTCATACACGTTCCCTTTCGCGACCTGCTGCTAAGAGGGCGAAGTATGCAAGAAGCCTAACAGATTTCGAACCTAGTCGGATGGGCGCACGCGATATGATGTGAGCGTCTGTGATTGAACGATTTACCACGCTCTCGTTAGGCACTCGGGAATCCGCGGGGGGCGCCCCCTCGGGCACCTGTTTGGGCCCGAGCGGTGAAACCGGTCGATCTGCGGGCATAGTCCATGTGGGGCTAACGGTGCCCCGCGCAAACGCGGTTGATTCCGCGAAATGGGAGGTAAGTAATGGGACGTTTCACCAATCCTCGCGACCTGTATTTTGGTGAGGGTGCTCGCCACGAGGTCAAGAACCTCAAGGGCTCCAAAGCCATGATCGTGACTGGCGGCGGCTCCATGCGCCGTGGCGGCTTTTTGCAGGACGTCGAGGCGGACCTTAAGGAGGCCGGTTTCGAGGTCGAGATCTTCGAGGGCGTCGAGTCCGACCCGTCCGTCGAGACGGTCATGAAGGGCGCCAAGGCCATGGAGGCCTTCCAGCCCGACTGGATTATCGGCATCGGCGGCGGTTCCCCGATCGACGCCGCCAAGGCCATGTGGCTGTTCTACGAGTACCCGGAGGAGACCTTCGAGCAGGCCGTCGTGCCCTTCTCCTTCCCCGAGCTCCGCACCAAGGCCAAGTTCTGCGCCATCGCCTCCACCTCCGGCACCGCGACCGAGGTCACCGCGTTCTCCGTCATCACCGACTACGAGAAGGGCATCAAGTACCCGCTGGCCGACTTCAACATCACGCCCGATGTCGCCATCGTCGACCCCGAGCTCACCTACACCATGCCGGCCAAGCTCTGTGCCCACACCGGCATGGACGCGCTGACCCATGCCATCGAGGCCTACGTCTCCACCGCCGGCTCCATGTACACCGACGGCAACGCGCTGCACGCCATCCGCGAGATCGTCGAGTGGCTGCCCAAGTCCTACCAGGGCGACCATGAGGCCCGCGCCCACATGCACGACGCCCAGTGCATCGCCGGCATCGCCTTCTCCTCCGGCCTGCTTGGCATCGTCCACTCCATGGCCCACAAGACCGGCGCCGCATTCTCCGGGGACCACATCATCCACGGTTGCGCCAACGCCATGTACCTCGGCAAGGTCATCCAGTTCAACGCGAAGGACGAGCGCGCCAAGAGCCGCTACGCCTTCATCGCCAAGGACATCCTGCATCTCGAGGGTGAGACCGAGGACGAGCTCGTGGAGGCCCTTGTCCAGAAGATCCGCGACCTCAACGACGCTCTCGACATTCCGCAGGGTATCAAGAACTACGGCCAGTACGGCGTGAAGGCCGATGAGTCCATCATCGACTACGATGAGTTCGAGGCTAAGAAGTCCGAGGTTGCCGCCAACGCCATCCTCGATGCCTGCACCGGTTCCAACCCGCGTATCCCCACGCAGGAGGAGATGGAGCAGCTGCTCGAGTGCGTCTACACGGATACCCCGGTCACGTTCTAGTCTCCCTTGGCGTGCGCGCTGCGTGATTCGCGGCGTGCACGTGCGATGTCATCGCACACATGAGCCGCCCTGGGCAGTTTTGAACTGTCCCAGGGCGGTTTTTTGATGCTTGTTCTTACGATCGCCCGATTTCCGCGCTTGCGTCCCGGCCGATGCCGCTGTTGGTCGGCCCCCGGCCTCCTTCACTCGACGACGCGAAGAAACGTGGGTTTGAAACGAGTGCATTATTTCAAACCATTGATTTCTCACATAAACGGCCTTGGTAATGTGATTTATCACGGGTTTGAAATTGAACGCGCTCATTTCAAACCCCGTGTTTCCTCACAATCCAGCAGGACGAGCGGGCGGCCAAGGAGGGTTTGATCGATTTGTCAAGCCCCGAATAGGTCGTACGGCCATATTGGGGGTACAGACGGTCGAAAGAACTTTCAATGTGACGCAAGTCGAGCTCTGATGATGCGATTTCGACCTTTGACCCGACCGTTGGCCGATGAATTGCCACCGCCCATGGATAAAAAATGCATCGGCTGTGGCACTGAGCTGGGTGTCAGATAATCCCCAACCACGTGCAAGACTCATTCCGTCGTCTCATTGATACCGTAGAGGTTCCGAGGTGTGCGGATGACGGGACGACATATGGGGGACGCAAACAGCGAGTTTGGATAAGTTCGACCGGTGTGACCGGCAGGGACTGTGGCTGATGCCGGAGTGCCACGCAGAAGAGGCCTTGCTGCATCGGCTTCGCGCGGCAGGCGAAGTGACCTGCCCCTGTCGAGGCATCTTCGCACGGACCGCGGCGTATGGGTCTGCCCCGCCGCGCGTGCGTTCCTACAAGCTCGTCCGCACTTTGGGCAAAACGCACCCGGAATGGATATTCTGCCTGTATTCCGCTGCGATGGTGCACGGATTGCAGGTTCCGAACCGGCTGCTCGACAAGGCGCACGTGGTGTCGGCGCTCCCAAACAGCCCTGCAAGTCCAATCGCGCGCACACGTGGGCGCTACGCGATGGCGACGTCGTCAAGGTCATGGGAGTGCAGGTGACGTCCTTTCGGAGGACTCTTATCGATTGCCTCTGCGCGGCGCCGTTTAAAGAGGGTCTGGCGATTGTCGACTCCGCATTGCATTGAGGGATGACAAGTGAGGAAGAGCTGAGTCAGTGGCTGGCGGAGGATGGCTTCCGTAAACGGGGTGTTCGCCAGGCACGCGAGACGCTGTTGTGGGCGGATGGGAGAAGTGAGAACGGAGGAGAGTCCATCGCGCGCGCCACGATGATCGAGCTCGGTTTCCAGCCGCCTGAATTGCAGGTGGAAATAATCGACCCCATGGAACCGGACAACCCGAAGTACGGTGACTTTGCTGGTGCTTGAGCAACGGCCACTGGATCATCGGCGAGCTGGACGGGCTGGAGAAGTACCGGGCGAGAGCGGCGAATGCCGGCGATATCGATGCGGTGATTCATGCCATGGCGAAGGAGCGCCGTCGGGAGGCGCATATCAACATGGCCAATGCAACGGTGATTCGGTTCTCCATGGAGGAGGTCTACAACGTCGAGTACTTCGAGAACCTGTTGACGACGGCGGGCGTTCCTCGACGGGATTACGTCGACCGGGCGTCACGACAAGGTGCTGCGCGCGGCGGGACATCGCGCTGATATGGCGAATTGAAACAGCGGGGAGATTTCAAACCCATGATTTTCACATTTTGAGGCTTGGTAATGTGATTTACCAACGGTTTGAAATTGTGGCGTCATTTCAAACCGTTGATTTCTCACAGAAAGCAGCTTGATAATGTGATTTATCAGGGGTTTGAAATCGGGACCCTCGTTTCGGAGCTCGCGTTTCGAAGCGCGCGTGTCGGCTTTGTTACGAATGTATAAAAGTGAATGAATCAATCAGAAATGATAATATTTACTGTCAAACTTTCGCAATATTGCAAATGTTTTGATGGGCAATGCATATGGAAGCGACGAACGGCCTCGGGTCGGACAACGGTCCCGGAAGCGGCAGCGGACCAGGGCTCGGCAACGGCCCCGGGAGCGACGCACGGCCCCGGGTCCGGCGGGCGGAGCTGCATCGCAGCGTATACATGGCAGAAGGGCGGAACACATGGCGTATCAGGTAGGAGTCGTTGGCGCAGCGGGGTACGCCGGGCGGAGCTCGTCCGCTTGCTCCTCGCACACCCGGATTTCGAGCTCAAGGCGATAACGTCCAACGCCGATGCCGGTGTGCGGCTCGCGGACATCTACCCCGCGTTTACGGGAGAGACGGACCTCGTGTTCACCAGCCATGACGATCCCGCGCTGATGGCCCTCGATGCGGTGTTCCTTGCCGTCCCGCATACCGCAGCCATGGGGATGGCGCCCAGCCTCTTGGCGCACGGCGTCTCGGTGTTCGACTTGTCCGCGGATTACCGGCTGGCGAGCGCGGAGGTCTACGAGGAATGGTATGGGGTCCCGCACGCCTCGCCCGAACTGCTCGCAGGGCGCGCATTCGGGCTTCCGGAGCTGTTCGCCAAAGATCTCGCCGATGCCCGTGCCAGTTTGGAGACGGGGGAGCCAGCCCTGGTGGCATGCGCGGGGTGCTATCCCACGGCCACGTCGCTGGCGGCTGCTCCGGCGTTGCGCATGGGCTGGTGCCGCGAGGATACGATTGTGGTGGTGGATGCCGTCTCTGGCGTGACGGGCGCTGGAAAGGGCTGCAACGCCCGCACGCATTATTGTTCGGCCGATGAAAATGTCAAGGCATATGGTGTGTGCAAACACCGTCACACGCCGGAGATCGAGCAGATCTTGCAGGCGAAAGACCGTGTGGTGTTCACGCCGCACCTCGCGCCGCTCAAACGCGGACTGCTGTCCACCGTGACGCTGAGGCTCACGCAGGAGGCGGCAGCTATGGATGTTGAGGAGGCCGTCGAGGCGTACCGCTCGTTTTACGAGGATGCGCCCCTTGTCACCGTGCTCGATGCGGGCGCATGCCGCGAACTGCCTCAGTGGCGGGCACGTGCCGGTGCCAGATCGGCCTCGCCGTGGACCCGCGCACGGGAGTGCTGGTGGCAACGGGAGCCATCGACAACTTGTGCAAGGGGGCTGCCGGTCAAGCTGTGCAGTGCGCCAATATCGTCTTTGGGCTCGAGGAGCGACGAGGTTTGCCGCTTGTCGCCATGCCAGTCTAGCCAAAACGAGTCCTAAGGGATGCATTATGAACACGACCTTCAACACGACCTCGACATCTTCCGCCGTATCGTTGCGCCCCATCGCTCGGGGCGGCGTGACGAGTGCGCAGGGCTTCACCGCCGCCGGCGTCCATGCCGGTTTTCGAAAAGAACCCGGGCCGCGCCGACCTCGCGCTCGTGGTCGCCGACCGCCCCGTTGCCGCAGCCGGCGTCTTTACCACCAACCGGTTCTGCGCAGCCCCCGTGCAGGTGAGCCGCGAGCAGCTCGGCGGAATCGAGCACGGATATGGCACGATGCGCGCTGTGGTCATCAACTCCGGTAACGCCAACGCTGCGACGGGGGAGCCCGGTCTCGCCATCGCACGGGAGACCTGTGGCGTCGTCGCGGATGCCCTAGGTTGCAAGGCAGGTGAGGTGCTTGTCGCCTCGACGGGGGTCATCGGTGTCCCCCTCGATATCGAGCCCTTCGAGCAAGGGGTCCCGCAAGCGGCGGCGGCGCTTTCGCGCGAGGGCGCCCATGATGCGGCCCGCGCGATCATGACGACTGATACGCATGCCAAGGAGTACGCGGTTGCGTACGAGAGCACGGCGCCGGGTTTTGAGGGCTGCGCGTTCACTGTGGGCGGTATGTGCAAGGGCTCGGGCATGATCATGCCGAACATGGCGACCATGATCGCCGTCATCACCACCGACGCCCCCGTTCAGCCCGCCGCCCTGCACGAGATCTTGCTCTCGCAGGTGCGTGTGACATTCAACAAGGTGACCGTCGATTCGGACAGCTCCACCAACGACACGTGTGTGATATTCGCCTCGGGTGACGCGGCACCGGGCGTTGCGCTCATCGAGCAGGGGACGCCGGCCTACGCCGAGCTGTGCCAAGCGGTCCATGCCGTGTGCGAGAACCTTGCCCGTGCAATCGCCGCGGACGGCGAGGGTGCCTCGAAGCTCGTGACCGTGAACGTTCACGGTGCCGCTACCAAAGCCGATGCCGATACCGCCGCCCGTTCCGTTGCCAATTCGCCGCTGGTCAAGACTGCGATCGCCGGTCACGATTGCAACTGGGGGCGCATTGCGGCGGCCCTTGGCAAATGCGGGGTGCCGTTCGATCAGAGCCGGGTCGACATCGACATCATGGGAATGCCCGTGTGTCGTGCCGGCCTCACCGTGCCCTTCGATGAGGCCGAGGCCCTGCGACGATTCGAGGAGCCCGAGATCGTCATCGAGGCCAACCTGGGCGCGGGCACGTGCTCCACGACGGTGTGGACCTGCGACCTCACGCACGAATACGTGTCCATCAACGCCGATTACCGTTCCTAGGAGCAAGTCATGAAATACGCACGCGACAGCAGGACCTCGCTTTCAAGCGAGGAGACCGCGCAGCTGCTCTTCGAGGCGCTGCCTTGGATGAAGAACCTGACGGGCAAGACGGTCGTCATCAAGTACGGCGGCGCCGCGATGGTGGACGAGCGCCTGCGTGCCGATGTGATGAGCGACATCGTGCTGCTCAAGATCATGGGGATGAAGCCGGTCATCGTCCACGGCGGTGGCAAGGATATCAACGCCGCGCTCAAGCGGCACGAGATCCCCGTGGAGTTCCGCGGCGGCCAGCGCGTTACGAGCAATGAGGCGATGGAGCTCGTGCGCGAGGTGCTCGTGGGAAAGGTAAACGGACAGCTCGTGTCGGCGGTCAACCAGCACGGCAATCTTGCCGTGGGCGTGTCGGGCTCCGATGCGGGAACGATTGTGGCCGAGCAGCTCGCGCCCGAGTTGGGCCGTGTGGGGCGCATTGTCCGCATCAACGGCGGCTACCTTAACAACCTGGTCGAGAACGACTACATTCCCGTCGTCGCGACCGTGGGCGTTGGCGAGGACGGCGGTTTTTACAACATCAACGCCGATGTCGCCGCAGGGCACATAGCCGCTGCGCTTGGCGCCCACAAGGTGATCTTCCTCACGGACGTCGACGGCCTGTACGAGGACTTTTCCGATAAGTCCTCCCTCATATCGAACCTCACGGTCGACGAGACGCGCGCCATGTTGAAGGACGGTGCGATCGACGCGGGCATGATCCCCAAGCTCGAGAGCTGCATCGCCGCCCTCGCCGGCGGCGTGCTGCGCGCCCACATCATCAACGGGACCATGCCGCATTCGCTGCTGCTGGAGCTGCTCACCGACGCGGGCATCGGCACGGTGATTCACGCGTCCCGCAATGCCTACGAATACGACCGCCATCCCGATCCGTCGGCGTATGACGCCGAGGCCTGCGCGCCGTCTTCGCCAGCACCGCTTGACGCGTTTTCCGCGCGCTTGACCGAGAACAGCTAAACGAGAAGGGGAGGCGTATGTCGCTTGCGGCTCAACAGACGCTCGAGTCTTCATATGTAATGCACACCTTCGGCAGGTCGGAGGTAGAGTTCGTCGGCGGTCACGGCATGACGCTCGTCGACGACGCGGGACGCGAGTACCTTGATTTTCTCGCGGGAATCGGCGTGTGCTGCCTGGGTCATGGGCACCCGGCGGTTTCGCGTGCCGTGGGGGAGCAGGCGGATCGGCTGGCGCACGTGTCGAACTACTTCTATATCGAGCATCGAGGCGAGGTGGCGGCGCTCATCTCCAAGCTTGCCAACGGCGATGTGGAGGGTGCGCGGGCATTGGCTCATGCCATGGATGCAGGTGATGAGGAGGCGGTGCGCGCCGCGTCTGCCCCGGCGGAGGGCGAGCAGGTGTGGAAGACATTCTTTGCGAACTCGGGTGCGGAGGCAAATGAGGGTTCGATGAAGCTCGCTCGCCTGTACGCCAAGCGTGTCGGCAACGGCGGTAACACGATCGTGTGCCTGCGCGGCGGTTTTCACGGGCGCACGCTCGAGACCATCGCGGCGACCATGCAAGATTGGCTGCAGGATAGCTTCCGGCCGTTGCCGGGCGGCTTTGCGGCGTGCACGCCGAACGACGTTGATGAGCTGAGGGCCATCTTCGATGCCCTGGGCGATGAGATCTGCGCCGTCATGCTCGAACCCATCCAGGGGGAGAGCGGCGTGCATCCGCTCACGCGCGAGTTCATGGAGGCAGCGCGCGACGTGGCGCATGAGCATGGAGCGCTGCTCATTGCCGATGAGGTCCAGACGGGCATCTTCCGCTCCGGCAAACCGTTTGCGTTCCAGGTTCTCGGGGTAGAGCCCGACATCATGAGCCTGGCAAAGGGTATCGCCGGCGGCGTTCCGGCGGGGGCGTGTGTGGCCAAGAAGGAGATTGCCGACGTGTTCCGTCCCGGCGACCACGGGTCGACGTTTCGGCGGGAGCTGCTTGGCAGTTGCGGCGGCGGCAGCCGTGCTTTGCGAACTCACGCTCGGCGCATATGACGACCGCGCCGCCGAGGTGGGAGCCTATTTTGCGGAGCGTCTTGGCAGCTTGGATGCGGTTCGCGAGGTGCGTGGCATCGGCCTCATGGTGGGCTGCGATATCGCCGAGGATGTGGGAGATGCCCATGATGTGGTGGCGGCGATGCTCGCGGAGGGCTTCGTGATCAACGCTACGGGCCCGCATACGCTGCGGTTCCTACCCCCGCTCATCTGCGGTACTGCGGATATCGACCGGCTCATTTCCGCTCTCACTCGCGTTTTGGCCTAGTTGCCGCTATACTGTTCACCCACGGGCGATTGGCGCAACGGTTAGCGCAGGTGCTTTACACGCACAAGGCTGGGGGTTCGAATCCCTCATCGCCCACCATAGAACGTCAACGCGGGGGTCACGGCGCCCCCGCGTTTTCGTTTGAATTGCGCGGATTCGAACCCCCGTTCGGGGTGCGGAGCTGAGGAAACGGCGCGAGCCGTTTTCCAGCGCAGCCCGCAAGGCGCGCGAGCGCCGCGGCGGGAGGAGGGCGGCGCCAGCCGCCCGGCGAATCCCTCATCGCCCACCCATGTTTTGACGCGGGGCAGAGAGTGCCCTCGCATTTTTGTTTATGATGGTGAGGACGAACCTGCATCGCGAGAAAGGCTGCCATGAGCGACTTCGACCTCTCGAACTATCCCGTCCTGCCGTGCGAACCCACGGGTGGGCTGCACGACAAGCTCGCCCGCGTGAAATACGTCTTCACCGACCTCGACGCCACTATGCTGGCGCCTGGCTCCTGCGCCCTCTCGGACAACGACGGCAACCCGTCAACCACACTCGTCGAGGCCATCGTCGCCCTCAAGCGCGCCGGTATCGAGATCATCCCGTGTTCCGGCCGTGCCCGCGTGATGATGCACGAGGACTCCCGCATCCTCGGTTTCAACTCTTACATCGGCGAGATGGGCGGCCTGCTCATGCTCGACTTGAAGGCGAACCGGTGGGAGTACTTTACCGGCGACATGCCCTACGACCCCGATTGCGGCCTCACACCGCACCAGGTCATCGAGCAGGCGGGCGTGTGCCAGGGCATCATCGATCGCTGGCCGGGGCGCATCGAGTACCACAACGACATGGCCAACGGCATCAAGTACCGCGAGGCACCGTCGGCATGCGCGGCGAGGTGCCGGACGATCAGGCACAGGCGATGATCGACGTCGCCGGGCTCGGTCTCGTGTGGGGCAACAACGGCTATCTCACCCACGTGTCCAAGCCCACCACCCTCGACCTCGGCGAGGACAGTCCCGGTCGCGCCTTCAACATCATGCCCGCCGGCCTCAACAAGGGCCGCGGCATCGAGCGCTTTTGCGAGCTGTGCGGCATCGACCGCTCCGAGACCCTCGCCATCGGCGATTCCGAGTCCGACTTCCTCGCCGCCCCCTACGTGGGGACCTTCGTGTGCGTGGAAAATGCGCTCAAGGACCCGGCTGCGCCCGCGCTCATCGAGGAGAACGACAACGTCTACATCACGCGCGGCAAAGTCGTCGAGGGTTGGATCGCGATGGCGAACGCCCTGCTGGCGGCTAAGGCGTAGAAAGACCACGCGGGATTGCCCCGTATCGCGCAGGCGAAATATCACACGGTGCCGCTCCGCACGGTGGGCACGGCAAGAGGGGAGAGCGTTTGATGCTCGATAGCGAACGACCGATCGGTGTATTCGATTCCGGTTTGGGTGGGCTCACGGTGGCACGTTGCATCGCCGAGGCGCTGCCGCATGAATCGATCTATTACGTGGGTGACACCAAGCGCTGCCCGTATGGCGTGCGTTCCGAGGAGGAGGTCCGCTCGTTCGTCCTCCAGGCGGGGCGCTGGCTGGCCGAGCGCGACATCAAGATCATGGTGATCGCCTGCAACACCGCGACGGCGGCGGGTCTGCGCATCGCACAGCAGATCCTGCCCGTACCCGTGATCGGCGTGATCGCGCCCGGAGCGCGCGCCGCCATCAATTCGACCCGCACCCGCAAGGTCGGCGTGCTCGCCACGCCGCTCACCGTGCGTACCGGTGCCTATACGCGCGCCATTCAGGACTTGGACGCGGGCGTCGACGTGTATGGCTGCCCCGCTCCCAGCTTCGTCGAGATGGTCGAGCGTGAGCTTGCCACCGGGGCCCACCTGCAGGAGCGCTGGCTCCAAGACGGCGACATCTTCGACACGCCGGAGAACCGCGTGGAAGTGGAGCGCACGTTGGCGCCGATTGTCGATGGCGGGGCCAAGGTGGATACCGTGGTCTTGGGCTGCACGCATTTCCCGCTGCTTGCAGGACCCATTCGTCATGCGCTCGGCCCGGGCGTGCGCGTTGTGTCCTCTGCGGAGGAGACCACGCGTGAGCTCGAGGACATCTTGCGTCGCCGCGACCAGCTGGCGCCGGAGCCCGTCCGTCCCGAGCATCGCTTTGCCACCACGTCCGACAACATTGCCGAGTTTGCCGCGGCCGGCAGCTTCATCTTCGGTCAACCGCTCAAGAGCATCGAGCATATCGCACTCGACGAGCTTCGCGGGCTGTAGGGACCGCTGCGGGGACCGCCCCGTGGGCAAGACCGAGGCGGGCCGCGAACGTTGAGTGCCGTTCGCCCGTCAGCCTGAAGTCGGCTGCCCGCGTTTTGGTGAGACCCCAACCCATATACGACTCACAGGTACGTGTCGCGCCATGCGCGCTCAGATCGAAAGGAACGAAATCCATGGACCGCATGCTCATCGACCGCTCATACGGCCGCGCAGCAAACGAGATGCGCCCCGTCAATCTCACCCGCGACGTCATGAAGAACGCACTGGGCTCCTGCCTGGTTGAATTCGGCGATACGAAGGTGCTATGCGCCGCCACGATCGAGGAGGGCGTGCCCGGCTGGCGCAAGGCGAGCCGCCAGGGTTGGGTCACTGCGGAGTACGCCATGCTTCCCGCGTCCACCAATCGTCGTACTCGTCGCGAGACGAATAGCCGCAAGGGCCGCTCCATGGAGATCGAGCGCCTGATCGGCCGCAGCCTGCGCACCGTGGTGAACATGAAGGCCCTCGGGGAGTGCACCGTCACCGTGGACTGCGACGTTATTCAGGCCGATGGCGGTACGCGCACGGCCAGCGTCACCGGCGCCTGGGTCGCGCTCCACGACGCGCTCATGGCCTGGGTGGAGGCGGGGAAGATCTCCCGTCTACCCCTCACCGGCCAGGTCGCCGCCGTTTCCATGGGCCTCGTGGACGGCTGCGAGCTGCTCGACCTCGATTATTCCGAGGACAGCCATGCCGAGATCGACATGAACCTCGTCGCCACGGATTCCGGTCAGATCATCGAGATCCAGGGCACCGGAGAGCAGACGCCTTTCGACCGCGCGCGCCTCAACCGGCTGATCGACCTCGGGGAGCTCGGCATACGGGAGCTCATCGACCTGCAGAACGACGTGACGGCCTTCCGCGACTGAGGAATGCGGGGCGCCCAGGTTCCCACTCGACCCATCAGACGCCCGTCCGGGCGCACGTAAATCGACAGAGCACATGAGAGGACAGGAGGCGCACATGGCGCTGGATAAGATCGACATCGATACCCTCGACCCCGAGCGCACCATCGTGGTGGCGACGGGTAACGCCCACAAGCTCACGGAGATCGAGGCGATTCTGGGCGCGGTCCTGCCCGAGGTCCGCTTCGTCGCCCTGGGACAACTCGGGGACTTCGAGGACCCGGAGGAGAACGGGACGACCTTCGTGGAGAACGCCATCATCAAGGCCGAGGCCGCCGTCGCGGCGACGGGGCTCGCCGCTATCGCCGACGACTCCGGCCTCGTGGTCGATGCGCTCGACGGAGAACCTGGCGTCTATTCCGCCCGCTATGCCGGCGTTCACGGTGACGATGCCGCGAACAATGCCAAGCTCCTGAGGAATCTCGGTGATACGCCGGATGTGGAGCGCACCGCGCGGTTCATGAGCGTCATCGCCCTCATCGAGCCCTCGGGTGCCGTCCTCACCGGCACGGGAGCCTGCGAGGGTACTATCGGCCATGAGGGCCGCGGTGACCATGGCTTCGGCTACGACCCGCTGTTCCTGCCGGACGACACGCCCGGCAAGACCATGGCCGAGCTCATGCCAGAGGAGAAGAACGCCATCAGCCATAGGTTCCACGCGTTGCAGGACCTCTCGCGCCAGCTCGTCGGCTCGGCGGGCGACGCCGCGGCGGAGGGCCGCTGACGTGCGCGCCGTCGTCCAGCGCGTGTCTCATGCCCGTGTGAGCATTGGCGGCGAGCTCGTGGGGTCCATACGCCGCGGGTACCTCATCTTGCTCGGCGTTGGTCATGCCGACACGCGTGAGACTGCCGAGAAGCTCTGGGGCAAGATCTTTGCCCTGCGCATCAACGATGACGCGGAAGGCAAGACCAACCTCGCCCTCGACGATGTAGCGGGCGAGGTTCTCGTCGTGTCGCAGTTCACGCTGTTCGCCAACTGCAAAAAGGGCCGCCGCCCGTCCTTCACCGAGGCCGCGCCCCCGGCGCAAGCAACGGAGCTCTACGAGTACTTCGTCAGTCTCGCCCGAGCCGATGTGCCGCACGTCGCGACAGGCCGCTTTGGAGCCAACATGCAGGTGGAACTCGTCAACGACGGCCCCTTCACCATCGTCCTCGACACCGACGAGCTGTAACTCGCAAGACGAATCGACACTCACCCCGGCACACCGATTGCCGGGATTGCCTATGCCCACCGGGAGATTGCCTATGGAAACATCCTTTTCGCAAGTCCAAAGGGACGAACGTCATAGGCAATCTCCCCCGTGCCATAGGCAATGTTGTGCCCATGGCCGGCGTGACCTTGAGGGACACGCCGTCTCCCTGCTATACTTCCAGCGTTTGTATATTTTGGGTGCAATCTGTACTTTTGCGCCCCAACGGAGGCTATAGCATGGAAGAGCTGGAAGTTAACCACGTCGCGGAGATTCAGGATGCGCTTGCTGGAATGGTCGGCGACCGTGTGAAGGTTAAGGCCAACATGGGCCGAACCCGCGTTATCGAGCGCATGGGCGTCATCAAGGGCGTGCACCCTGCCGTGTTCATCATCGAGGTCGACGAGCGTCGTGGTCGCAAGTCCCGCCAGTCGTATCAGTACGTCGACGTGCTCACGGGTACGGTCGAGCTGTTCGACCCCGAGAGCGGCGAGCACATCTTCACCCCGCTTGGCACGCAGCTCGAGGAGCACTAGATGTCGGCGACCGGTCAAATGACGGGCACTGTGCCCAACCCGGCGTTCGACCCGTATCGCGCAACCGCTCGTGCACAGGGCACCACAGCCCCGCAGGGCCGGTTCATGCTTATCACCGCGCCCGCCAAGATCAATCTGTACTTGGGGGTTCATGAGGGCACTGGCGAAGACGGCTACCACCGTGTCGATACGGTCATGACGACGCTCGACCTTACGGACACCTTGGCCATCGCGCCGTCCGATCGCCTCATGGTCAAGACGGTGCCCGAGGCCGATTTTCCGCAGGAGAGCAACACCGCCTACAAGGCCGCAGTCGCGATGGGCAAGGCGTTCGATCGCGAACCGAACTTCGCCATCCTCATTGACAAGCATATTCCCATCCGCGCAGGACTCGGTGGTCCGTCCACCGACGCCGCTGCGACTATCATGGGTATCTGCCGCTATTGGGGTGTTGACCCGCGTGATGAACGCATCGATGCCGTGGCTCGTTCCATCGGCGCCGATGTGCCGTTCTTCCTCTACGGGCCACCCGCCCACCTGGATGGACGCGGAGATCGCATGAGCGAGTTGTTCCGCCCGCTCACCGGCACTCCTGTGGCTCTGGTCAAACCCATGACGGGTGGCGTGTCCACGGTCGAGGCATACCGCCGATTCGACGAGGCCCCCGTTGCGGCCAGCCCGCTCGAGCCCATGCTCGAGGCGATGCGGTCCCACGACGAACAGGCCATCTTCGAGCATGTCTCGAACAACCTTGCACCGATCGCGCGCGAACTGTGCCCCCAGATCGGCGAGATCGTGGACTGGATGCGCGAGCAACCCGACGTCCGCGCGGTCGATGTCTGCGGTTCCGGCGCGACCGTCTTTGCCGTGTGCAACACGCAGATGGCGGCCGAAAAGATTGGCATCGCGGCCATGAAGGAGCATGGTTGGTGGGCGCAAGCTGCGAAGATGGAAAAAACTGGACCAATTATCGCTGTGGGCTAGATTTTCATCCGAGGCTTTGATACTATAGCGAAGCTTCGGGTTGTGGCTCAGCTTGGTAGAGCACCGCGTTCGGGACGCGGGGGTCGCTGGTTCAAATCCAGTCAACCCGACCATCGATTTTTACAGGGTCGCCTTCGGGCGGCCCTGTTGCGTAAGGGGCTCTGCGAATGCTGGCATATGGCAAGAAGCGTGCAAGGCCCCATAGATTGTCTAGAAGCCGTTTACCGAGTCCTTACGAAGGGCCTCGATCGCCCGTGTAAAATAGGCGGATGTTGTGCAGAGCCATGGCGGCGGGTTATACTCATTCGAGCTGTAACGCGCACGGTGTTTCGCCGTTCACGCCAAACGGAAAGTTTCTGGGAGGAAATGTATGTTCCCTAAAGGTTTTGAGTGGGTTGTCATCCTGATCGTCGCCCTGCTGATCTTCGGTCCCAAGAACCTGCCTAAACTCGGCAAGTCCCTGGGCAAGACCGTCAAGAACATCCGTGAGGGCATGTCTGGCGAGGAGTCCACCACCGAGGACGCCGAAGTCGTCGAGGAGGACGACGAGTCGCCCAGCTCGAGGCTCAGCTCGCCGAGGCCAAGGCCAAGAAGGAAGCCGCTGCCAAGGACGCCGAGTAACCCGCTCGCAAAAGGGTTGATCGCGGCCGGTTGACCCGCTTTGGGTTCACCGGTCGCTTTGCTGTTATTCTGCACAATAAGAAGAGGAGTTCGACGCATGGATGCAAGCCAGATCGTACTGACCGCCGAAGGCGCAAGAAGCTCGAAGAGGAGCTCGCCTATCTCGAGGGTGAGAAGGCCAAGGAGATCGTCGAGCACATCAAAGAGGCCCGTGCGTTCGGCGACCTTTCCGAGAATGCCGAGTACGATGCGGCCAAGGAAGACCAGGCCCGCAACGCCGCCCGTATCGCCGAGATTCGCGCCACACTCGCCAACGCTCAGGACGCCGTCGCCGGCTCCAATGCGATCGTCTCCATTGGCAGCATCGTGACGCTGATTGACGGCGACGGCGAGGTCTCCGACTTCACCATCGTCGGTACCACCGAGACCAACGTGCTTGAGCACAAGATTTCCAACGAGTCTCCGGTCGGCCGTGCCATCATCGGTCATGCCGAGGGCGAGAGCGTTGAGGTCGTGCTTGCATCTGGCAAGAAGCGCGTTTTCACCATCGCCAAGATCACGCGCTAGGGTTCGCGCTCCGTATTTCCGGTAGAACCCTAGCGCTCGTTCCGCTCCCTGGCGCCTCATGGCGCTGGGGGGCGGTTTTCGTTTACGTTGCTTATGGCGGGGACGATGTCCGCGTCTCCCGTTGACCATCACTGTCCGACGGACCCGATTCCGTCGTATGAGAGGAGCTGTTCGCATGGCCGAGAACCTCGTTGCCACCGAGGCCGTCAACACGCTGAATGACGAGCGAGCCCGCCGTCTCGCCGACCGCGCCGCCCTGTACGCCGCCGGCAAGAACCCCTATCCCGAGCACTCCAGCGTGACCGACCACGCGGCCGATTTGCTCGAGCGCTACGAGGGGCTTGCCAATGAGGAGTTTGCTCCCGAGGTCGTCACCATTGGCGGCCGCGTGGTCGCCAAGCGCGGCCAGGGCAAGATCATGTTCATCGTCGTGCGCGACCCCTCCGCCGATATCCAGCTTTTCTGCCGCGTGAACGATGTGGAGGAGGAGTCCTGGGAGGTGCTGAAGGAGCTCGACCTCGGCGATATCGTCCAGGCGACCGGCCAGGTGACCCGCACCAAGCGCGGCGAGCTCTCCGTCGCCCGCGCACGGCGCAGCTGCTCTCCAAGGCCGTGCGTCCGCTGCCCGAGAAGTTCCACGGTCTCTCCGACAAGGAACCAGGTATCGCCAGCGTTATGTCGACCTCATCGTGAACGAGGGTGTGCGCGAGACCTTCCGCAAGCGCTCCGCCATCGTCTCCGCGTTCCGTCGCTACATGGAGGACAACGGCTACATGGAGGTCGAGACCCCCATCCTGCAGTCCATCCAAGGCGGCGCCACCGCCAAGCCGTTCATCACGCACTTCAACGCGCTCAACCAGGAGAACTACCTGCGTATTGCCACCGAGCTGCACCTCAAGCGCCTGCTCGTGGGCGGCTACGAGCGCGTGTTCGAGATCGGCCGCATCTTCCGCAACGAGGGCATGGACCTCACCCACAACCCTGAGTTCACCACCATGGAGGCCTACCGCGCCTACTCCGATCTCGAGGGCATGAAGGAGCTCGCCGAGGGCGTCATCAAGGCCGCCGCGCGCGCCATCGGCCTCGAGGGCATGATCGACTACCAGGGCCAGGCCATCGATTTGTTCTCCCCCGTGGCCGTCTCGCCCCATGACCGCGTCGTGTCCGAGGTCCTCGGCCGCGAGGTCACCATCGACACTCCCGTCGAGGAGCTCCGTGCCGCCTGCGACGAGCACGACATCGAGTACAAGCCCGAGTGGACCGCCGGTAAGCTCATCGCCGAGCTCTTCGACGAGCTGGGCGAGGCCATCCTCATCAACCCGACCTTCGTCGTGGATTACCCGGGTCGAGGTCCGTCCCGCTCAGGCCAGCGCCACGAGGACGACCCGCGTCTCACGCACCGCTTCGAGCTGTTCATCGCCGCGCACGAGTACGCCAACGCGTTCTCCGAGCTCAACGACCCGGTCGATCAGGCCGAGCGCTTCGCCGCGCAGATGGAGGAGAAGGCCGGAGGCGACGATGAGGCCATGGAGTACGACGAGGATTACGTGCGCGCCCTCGAGTACGGTATGCCCCCGGCGGGCGGCATCGGCATCGGCATCGACCGCGTGGTCATGCTGCTTACCAACTCCACGTCCATCCGCGACGTCCTGCTGTTCCCGCACATGAAGCCCGAGAAGGGCTCCAAGTCCGGCGCCGCTGCCGCCAAGGCCGCCCAGATGGCCGAGGCCGCGGGCGCCGCGAGTCCGTTCCTCACACCCATGAAGCCCACGGTCGACTACTCCAAGGTGGTCGTCGAGCCGCTGTTCGAGGACTTCGTCGACTTCGACACCTTCGCCAAGAGCGACTTCCGCGCCGTGAAGGTCAAGGACTGCGTCGCCGTGCCCAAGTCCAAGAAGCTGCTGAACTTCACCCTGGACGACGGTACCGGCACCGACCGCACTATCCTGTCCGGCATCCACGACTACTACGAGCCGGAGGACCTGATCGGCAAGACGCTCATCGCCATCACCAACCTGCCCCCGCGCAAGATGATGGGCATCCCGAGCTGCGGCATGATCATCTCCGCTGTCCATGCCGAGGCAGAGGGCGACGAGACCCCCGAGCGCCTCAACGTGCTGATCGTGGATGACAGCATCCCCGCCGGCGCAAGCTGTACTAGGCTTTCCCAGGCACCCGATCTTGCCGTTCAAGCGGGGGCGCGCCACCCTAAGGTGTACGCGCCCCCGCTTTCGCGTCAATATCGGGCACTTGGAAAACCCTAGCTTCGCACGGGGCACCCCGCCTTCGGGTTCAATCGTCGGGCGCCGCACGCAAGGTGTGCGCCCTCCTCTTTCGCACGAAATGGTGCAGTTGGGGACGTACCCCAACTGCACCATTTTGTGAAAGGCCGTTCGAGCTGCTCGAGCGGCCTTTCGCTATGAAATGAGCTCCAATGCTCGGTCGGGGGTGATGCATGCCTCGGGGAAGCGTTGCAGCAGCGGGGCATCGCGCGTGACGATGTAATCCGCTTGCGCGGATTCGCCCGATGCGAGAACCAGATTGTCCTCCAGGTCTCCGAACTTATCTCGCAGAGACCGCGCCATGGTGCATTCAAAAAGACCGAGGGGCGTTGGCGTGGCGAGCTCAAGGATGCGCTCGACGCATGCCCATGCGACGGGTTCGTATGATGGGCCCGCTTTGCCCTCACGCATATCCTGCTGTCGAAATCGCCTCGGCAGGATGTAGAACACGTCCTTTAGGGTGGTGGGGCAAACGAGCAGGGTCGTCTCGCTCAAGATGGCGGCCTCGAGCAAGCGCTCTGATGCGCCTGCGTCGACTTCGCTTCGCATGAAGTAGTCGATCCACACGTTGGTGTCGATTATCAGGCTGAGGTTTTTGCCGGATACACGCATCGGGCCTCCATCTCGCCGATCATGTCGTCGTACATCTCGTCGCGCAGCTGATGCCAGGTCTTTTCCCCTAACAGGTCGCCGGTGGGACCCGTGTAGCCGTGTTGTCGTGCGGCCCTGATTGCCAAGCCGGCGCCGTCATGGATGAGAGATAGCTTCCTTTGTCGGTCTGCGTCTATATCGCATGCCTCGGCCTCCTTCATAAACGGGGGCACATCCTGGTGGTCACATAGATATGTCCGAAAGCGCCCGAACGGCCTGGCTGGGGCTATAGCCGCACTGGCTCAAGACCGCGTCGCCTCCGACTTTTATCGAGCGTGCTAGGCGTGTGTTCATTTGCATTGTCGCTTCCATGGCTCCTCCTGACGCTATACGTATAGCATAAGTGTATCAGGTAACGGACCATACGCTTCGCCGTCTGCCGAGCGGTGAACGGTTTCGCGCCCGCCATAAGCTACTTAGCGTTACTATGTAGCTACTACCTAGTAAGGCAAAGTAGCTTTGCGGAAGAGCGGCTCAAGGCGGTGGTGCACATGTTGCGTTACATGCAGGCATTGGTAAAAGTCATGGTGAAGAATCCTGTTTTGTGGTTGGTTATCCTGGTGTGCCAACTCATGTTGGCGGCTCCGTTTATCAAAGGCGACGACACGATGGGCTACTTCCTGGGAGCGGAGCAGCTCGATACCGCGTTGCGAGAGAGGCGCAAGAGCATTGAGGAAGGTGCGTACGACTCCGCTCCGCCCGAGTTCCGCGAGCAGATGAAAGAGGAACTGAGCCTCATGACGCGGGCGAGCCTGACCGATGATCCGGCGGAGTACGCCCGTCTACGCGCCCAACTTCTCGCGAGTGACCTCGAATCATTCAGGGCGGGCAATCTGATCGGCCCCACCGAGAAGAGTCTCGAGTCGGAATACCAGTTCTTCACCCTGCTCTCCCAGCAAGAAGACTCGCGCATATTCGAAACGTACCGCGAGGCTCCTGCGTTGTTCTATTTCGCTGCGGCATACAGCTCGCTTCCCCTGCTCATGTGGGTGTTGCCTTCGGTTGTGCTGGCGGTACTGCTCAACCGCTCGGTGAGTGGCAGATGCCTGCTCGCTCAAGCTCCCTTGGGGTGCTTTACCGCGATGGCGGGTCAGATCCTTGTGCTCTCGGTGCTCTCGGTAGGCGCAATCATCCTTATCGCCCTTCCCTCGTTCATTATCCCCATGCTCGTCAATGGTTTCGGCGAGGCGAGTTATCCAGTAGTGAATGTGTTGGGCGAGGCCCAGACAGCGGTGCGCGAATGGTCGGTGGGAGAAATTGTTCCCCGTGCCCTACTAATGCTGCTTCTAGCGGCCATGTTTTCCACGCTTCTCACTCATGCGATAGCCCGTGTCGTGCCGAGGCGAATCTTGTTTGTCGCCCCTGTGACGGTTTGCTTGCTCCTGGCTTGGCCGATGGTCGAGGCGTATATGGCGATGGGGTCGCTCCCCGGCGTCGAAAGCGTGAATAATGAATCTGCCATGCTCGAGGTAATCGCGCCATACAATCCGCTTTCATATTTGAACGACTTTATGGACGTGGCGGGTCGTGCGAACTATTGGCCCAATCAGGTTCAGCTGAACGACGAGCGCCTTACGCTTGGATTGGCGGCTGTCGTACTGTTGGGGTGGGCGTTCGTGGCCCTTGCAATTGCCTTTGGCGCTGTCGCTGTGCGAGGCCGGGCGCTTGCTCGCAAGGATGCCCACCGCCCCGCTTCGTCCGGTAGCGGCATGGTCGTCCAGGGAGTCTTGTTATCATACGGAACCCATGTGGTGATTGACAACGCCTCATGCGAGCTGCCCCCGGGCACGATCACGGGACTCATAGCGCCGAATGGCAAGGGCAAGACGACGTTGCTCGAGGCCATGGTGGCGTTGAGCGGGACGCGACGTGCGGGAAGCGTGCATGCCAACGGCATTGCATCGGCGCAAGCGGCGTTTCGCAGGCTGGTGCTGTACGTTCCCTGCGATGCAGGACTGCTGTACCCCAACCTTTCGGCGGCGGACCATATCAAGCTCGCCGCAGCACTGTGGCCCGATAAGGTGGACACGCGCAAGCTCATCGAGCTGTGCGGTCTTACGGGTTATCTCAACAAGCCCGTCCGCGCGTATTCCTCGGGCATGAAGCAGCAGTTGGCGCTTGCGGTGGCGTACTGTACGGGTGTTCGTTATCTGGTGCTTGACGAGCCCATGAACGCATTGGACCCTGGTAACGTGGCGCTCAATACGTACATCATGAAGCGCTTGGCGTTGCAGGGAATGAGCATCTTACTCTCATCGCATATTCTGTCCAACCTCGACGAACTCTGCGATACCATGCTGGCCATCAAAGACGGCTCGCTCATTCGTGCTGCACTCGATGCGGAGAGCGGGGGCGCGCGAGAGGTGTACGAGCGGTTGTTTGGAATGCCTCGCACATACGGGAGCGAAGGGAAGGATGGCACTCCATGACCTCATCGCAGATGTTGAAAGGCGTGCTCGAGGGGTGCGTGCTGGCGCTTGTCGGGCGAGGGGAGACCTACGGGTACGAGCTTGTGGGCACACTTGCATCGTGCGGGCTTTCGGGTATTGCCGAGGGCACTCTGTACCCGCTGCTCATGCGCCTGGAAAAGAAGGGCTTCATCTCCTCGACGTACCGCGAGTCCGAGATGGGCCCGCGTCGCAAGTACTACCGCATCACGCCCGAGGGCGCGGCGGAGATCGACGCGTTCGCCGAGGAGTTCGCGAAGCTGTCCGACGTGGTGGAGAGCGTACTGGGGGAGGAGCTCGGCAGCGCAGCTGGGAAAGCGCTCGGCAGCGTGTCCAGGCCAACATTCGAAATGAGCGAGAGTATCGAGGAGAAGGCGGGGAAGACCCATGCGTGAGACCATCATCACCCTGCGTGTGCGCAATGCAAAGCTCGAGTGCGCCTTGGCATCCAAGTCGGCGCAAAACGCGATTCGGCGCATCCGGACCGAGCTCACCCGCCGTGGCCTCACCACGGCTCAACGCGAGGGCATCTTGCACGACAATCTGCTCATGCTGGCGGAGTGCGAGTCCTCGGGCGGCGATCCAGTCGAAATGCTGCTGGGCACCGCCAGCGTGTCGTCCTTCGATGCGGCGATCAACGCGTTTTGTGACGGCGTCGCGCCCGAGTGTCCGCGGCTGCCTACGGCGCTCGTCGTCGTGAGGTTTTTCGCCCTGATGCTCGTAGCGCTTGCCGCGGTGCTCGCCGCGCACTTGGCGTACCGGGTTGGCAGCAAACCCCGGAGGCTGGCTGCCCTGGTACATGGTGAATCTGCGGACCTTCGACATGCTTATGTTCAACATGGAGGTCGTCCTGGTGGCGACAGTCTTTCTTATCGTGCAAATCGTCTCAGCACGTGCTCGCCGTAATCCATGGCCGCATGCGTTGCCTGCAGTTGCGGCACCTTTACTGCATGCATTGCTCATGTGGTATACGTCAGTAGTCGGCGTCATCACGCTGCCCGGAGGTGTCATCATCTTCAATCCTCTCGTATTGGATTCCATCGCTCCGATTGTCCAGGCGCAGGCTTCGATGCGAGCGATGTTTCCGGGGGAATTTGGCTCAGTTGTGTATACGAGTGACCAGCCGTGGATGAACGTCAACTACCTCATTTTATTTGCAGTGATTGCAATCGTGCTTGTCTTGAGCGCACTCGTTGTTTACCTCATCGAGTCGCGCAATCCACGTACGTAGTCCGCGCATCGTGGCACATGCACGCCAAAGCGCGCTAAAGGGGCACGTCCCCCTTTGGCGCGCGGTCGTCCCATGCGGCTGTCGGAACATTGAGACCGTCGATTTCTCACAGAAAACGGCTTAAAACTGTGAGGAATCAGGGGTTTCAACGTACGCGAGGAGATTCCGCTGCCGCCGTCTAGCGACATCACGGAAGCGTCTGCGGGCGCGTGCTGGTTTGGCGCGTTGATCTTTGGGAATATACAAAACCGTATGTGAAGTATTCACTGACGTTGTTCCAAGGAGGCACCATGGACTACAAGATCACCGGTTACGAACCAGCCAAGCTATTCCATTACTTCGAGGAGATCAGCGCTATCCCGCGCGGCTCCGGCAATGAGAAGGGCATCAGCGATTACCTGGTGGCGTTCGCCAAAGACCGCGACCTATGGGTGTACCAGGACGACGTATATAACGTGATTATCAAGAAGCCCGCCTCCGCAGGCGCCGAGGACAAACCCGCCGTAATGCTGCAGGGCCACATCGATATGGTGTGCGACAAGCTCGGGTCCGTCGAGCACGATTTCGAGAAGGACGGCATCGACCTGGTTGTCAAAGACGGCATCCTTACTGCCAACGGCACCACGCTCGCGCCGACAACGGCATCGCCGTCGCCTCATGCTCACCGTGCTCGATGATGATGCGCTTGCCCATCCGGCACTTGAGTGCGTCTTTACCACCGATGAGGAGTCCGGCCTCGTGGGCGCCGAGACCCTCGACAAGTCCCAGATCGACGCTCGCATCATGATCAACCTCGACTCCGAGGAGGAGGGCGTTGCCACCGTGAGCTGCGCCGGCGGCGTCGTGGTCACCTACACCCGTCCCATCACGCGCGAGCACAAGTCCGGCAGCACCCTCACGCTCGAGATCTCCGGCCTGTTGGGCGGTCACTCCGGTGCTGATATCCACCTTGAGCGCGGCAACGGCAACCTCATCATGGCCCGCATCGTCGAGCGCCTCATGGCTGCCGGCGAACCCGCCCTCGTGAGCTTCAACGGCGGTACCAAGGACAACGCCATCAACCGCGAATGCAAGGCGGTCCTTGTCTACAAAGATCACGCCGCCGCCGAGGCGGGCGCCGAACTTGCCCGGAGCATCGCCGATGCCGTCTCCGCGGAGCTCGAGGTCTACGACCCCGGCTTCTCCTGCGCCCTCGCCATCGCCGACGACGCCGAGGTCGAGGCCATCAACGAGGACACGGCGCTCGCCTTCGTGCGCACCCTTCGCCTCGCGCCCAACGGCGTGATGCGCCGCAACCTCGCGGCGGGCGGTGCCGTGGACGTTTCTTCCAACATCGGCGTGGTCGCCACTTCCGACGACGAGGCCACGATTCTGCTGTCCCCGCGTTCCTCCATCACTTCCCTGCAGGAGGAGTTCAAGGACCGCCTGCAGACGCTCGCCGACGTTCTGGGCTTCGACGCCAAGTTCGAGTACGAGTATCCGGGCTGGAGCTATGCCGAGCACTCGCCCGTGCGCGACGTTTTCCTCGAGAGCTACCGCACGTTGTTCGGCACCGAGCTGCGCATCGAGTCCATCCATGCCGGCCTTGAGTGCGGTCTGTTCGCCGAGGCCCTCGACGGGCTGGACGCCATTGCCGTGGGCCCAACCCTCAAGGACGTCCACACGCCCGACGAGAGCATGGAGCTCGCCTCCTCCGAGCGCTTCTACACGTTGCTCGTCGACGTGCTCAAGCGCCTCGCCGCGTAGCGCGGATTTCAGTTGGGGACGTATTCCAGTTGCAACAGAAGAGGACGTCCCTACCAACTTCATCATCGCGCTCCGGTAAGCCCACGGGCTACCGGAGGCGTTGATTCGTTTGGCGTCATGTTGCGCGGCTCCAAAAGGAACGGTGCTCGCGCAAATGGGCTCGCCCCCCGTTGATCTTGAGGTTTCGTTACGAAGCGCGTTGCGTCCGTGTGTGTCACTTCAACGATTGAGCTGCTATCGGGTATGATGGTGAACCTTAAAGGGTACAGACCAAAACTAATACGTCTGAGATAGCACGTAAGAGGTACACGCATGTTGGATCGATTCACCGACCGCGCACGCAAGGTCATGTCACTTGCGAAAGAGGAGGCCAAGTCCCTCAAGACCACCAAGGTCGGCACCGAGCACCTGCTGCTCGCGCTCGCCAAGGAGCAAGAGGGCATTGCCGCCGAGGCCCTGCGCGACCTCGAGATCACGTACGATGACGTCCTGGAGCAGCTTAAGGAAATCCGCAGTTCGAAGGCGGATGAGCAGGAGACCGAGGATGCCAAGCTCGCGTTCACGCCGCTTGTGATCTCGGTTATGGAAAAGAGCTTCCGCCTGGCGCGCGAGAACAACCAGACCTATGTTTCCACGGAGCACCTGCTGCTCGCCATTGTGAGCGAGGGCGACGGCGTCGCGATGGACATCTTGCGCCGTTTGGGCGTTTCCGCCGCGAGTGTGCGCACCGCTGTGGAAAAGCTCACGTCAAACGACCAAGGCAAACAGCGCCCCCTTGCGGGCGCGGTTCCGGTCGCCCGGGCGCGGGCGTGCCGTTTTTTGGCGGAGGAGCGCAGGGGCAGGCGGGCGGCAAGACCGAAAGCACGCTCAAGCAGTTCGGGACCAACCTCACCGAGGAAGCGCGCGCCGGCAAGCTCGATCCGGTCATCGGGCGCGAAAAGGAGATCTCCCGCATGATGGAGATCTTGTCCCGCCGAACCAAAAACAACCCGCTCATTCTGGGTGATCCGGGCGTGGGCAAGACCGCGATCGTCGAGGGCTGGCACAGGAGATCGCGGCGGGCAACGTGCCCGAGAACCTTATGAACCAGAACGTCTGGACGCTCGACCTGCCCGGCTCGTCGCCGGCGCCAAGTATCGCGGTGAGTTCGAGGAGCGCCTTAAGAACGTGATCGCCGAGGCAACCGAGGCGGACGACATCATCCTGTTCATCGATGAGATGCACACGCTCATCGGCGCGGGTTCGGCGGAGGGCTCCATCGACGCAAGCTCCATGCTCAAGCCTGTGCTCGCCCGCGGCGCCTTCCAGATCATCGGTGCTACCACGGCCGAGGAGTTTCGCAAGTACCTCGCAGCATCGTCGCTTTCGAGCGCCGTTTCCAGGCGATTGATGTGGATGAGCCGAGCGTCGAGGACACGGTGGCGATTCTCGCCAAACTCGCCCCCAAATACGAAGAGCATCATCATGTTCGGTACACGACCGCGGCGCTCGAGGCGGCCGCGAGCCTGTCTAACCGCTACGTCCAAGACCGCTTCCTGCCCGATAAGGCGATTGACCTCATGGACGAGGCCGGCGCCCGCGCGCGCATTGCCCGCAACAAGGCCCCCGAGGCGGTTCGCGAGGCGGAGGCGCGCGTTGCCGAGCTCAGGGCGGGCATGGATGAGGCGACCGCTGCCGACGACATGAACAAGGCCGCAGAGCTCAAGGAGCGAATGCAGGCTGCTGAGATTGCCCTGGGCGAGGCCCGCGCCGCTTGGACTGCGGAGCTCGACGCGAGCCCCATCGTCATCGATGTGCCGCAGATCGCCGACATCGTGTCCGTGACTTCGGGCGTCCCGTCTCGTCGCTCACCGAGGACGAGAGTCGTCGCCTGCTTGCGTGCGAGAGCGCCCTCAAGACGCGCATCATCGGCCAGGACGAGGCCGTTGCCGCCGTCGCAAAGGCCATTCGCCGCAGTCGCAGCCCGCTCAAGGACCCCGCCGCCCGGGCGGCTCGTTCATCTTCCTCGGCCCGACCGGCGTGGGCAAGACCGAGCTCGCCAAGACGCTCGCCGAATATCTGTTCGGCAGCAAGGATGCACTCATCAGCTTCGATATGTCCGAGTTCGGCAGCCAGTACGAGGTCTCCAAGCTCATCGGTTCGCCTCCCGGCTATGTGGGCCACGAGGAGGGCGGCCAACTCACCAAGGCAGTCCGCCGCAGCCCGTACTCGGTCGTCCTGTTCGACGAGATCGAGAAGGCGCACCCGGACATCTTCAACATACTGCTGCAGGTGCTCGATGAGGGACGCCTCACCGATAGCCAGGGCAAGACGGTGGACTTCCGCAATACGGTCGTCATCATGACGAGCAACGTCGGCGCACGCGAGATCGCGCAGGACGCGAGCGTGGGCTTTGGCACCACGGGCGAGGCCGGTCTCACCGCCAACGAGATCAAGAGCCGGGCGATGGGCGAGCTCAAGCGTTTGTTCCGGCCTGAGTTCATCAATCGCGTGGACGACATCGTGGTATTCCAAAAGCTGCAGGGCGAGAGCCTGACGCGCATCGCCGAGCTGCTCGTTGCCGACCTGCGCGAACGTCTGATTGCCAACGGCATGAACATCGTGCTCACCGACGAGGCGCTCGACAAGATCGTGCGCGAGGGTACCGATCTGTCCAACGGGGCCCGTCCGCTGCGCCGCGCCATCCAGCGGCTGATTGAGGATCCGCTCTCCGAGGAGCTGCTGGCGGGGGAGTGGAATGCCGGTGACACGGTGCTCTGCGATGTGGCGGATGGCAAGTTCGTGTTCAGCCATACGACGGGCGAGATCCCCGCACCCCGTGCGGTTGGCGCGTTGGGTGCCGGTTTTGGACCTTCCGCTCCGCGTCGCGCCACGAGTGCTCCGCGCAAGACCAATAGCGCCGGTGGCCTCACCAGCGTCGGCGCGGGCGCGCAGTAAACGCAAGGATGCGATTTGGACCCGTGTGCCAAAGGGGTGTTCCCCAAAGGCGCACGGGTCCAGTTTCGCGCTGAGTAGCTTTTCTGCAAATCCTTCGGACACTGCGCGATTCATGCGACAATGGGACAAGCGTGTAATCGAGGAGGTTCGTCGTGGAACAGAAGAGCACAGAAGATCGCATGAAGGAGGCCGTACGCCTCACTGCGCCCGGTCAGCCGCTGCGCACCGCGCTCGACATGATCATCGCGGGTCACATCGGCGCCCTTATCTGCGTGGGCGACACTGAGGCCGTCCTCGCCGCCGGCAACGATGGGTTCCCGCTCAACATCTCCTTCACGAGCAACCGCCTGTTCGAGCTTTCCAAGATGGACGGTGCCATCGTCATCGACGGTGGGCTCAACAAGATCCTGCGCGCCAACTTTCACCTCAATCCCGATCCGTCGCTCGCCACGAGTGAGACGGGCATGCGTCATCGTACCGCCGCACGCATGAGCGTGCTCACCAACGCTACGGTCATCTCGGTCTCCGAGCGCCGCGGCGTGGTGAATGTGTACGTTGACGGCCGCTCCTACCAGATTCAGCCCGTCACCGAGATCATGAGCTCGGTCAATCAGCTCGTGTCCACGCTCCAGACCACGCGCTCCTCGCTCGACCGTGCGCTGCTCCGCTTGACCGCCCTCGAGTTGGACGACTACGTCACCCTCGCTGACATCACGAGCATCTTCTCCAGCTTCGAGATCATGGAGCAAGCGAAGGTCGAGCTCCAAAGCTGCATCACCAAGCTCGGCAACCAGGGCAAGCTCGTGCAGATGCAGCTCGAGCAGCTCGCCGGCGCAAGCATGGAGACCGAATACAACCTGATGATCCGCGACTACGCCGCCGATGCTTCCGAGGAGAACAGCGAGCGGATCCGCGTGATGTTCTCCGACATGTCGGCCCAGGACCTTACGAGCCCCAGCAAAGTCGCCGCCGCTCTGGGGTACGAGGACCTCGACGAGGATTCCGTTATGTCGCCGCTGGGGCTGCGTACGCTTTCTCGTGTCTCGGTTGTTCGCGATGGCGTTGCGGAGCGGATCGTGGACGAGTACGGCTCGCTGCAGGACCTCATGGACGACATCAAGAAGGACCCCGATCGCCTGGGAAGTTTTGGCGTGAACAACCCTGCCATTCTCGCGGACTCGCTCGCGCGCATGCATGGCGGAAAGCGCGAACCGTAACACGATACCTTGGACGAGGCGGCGCGGCTTTGCGCCGCTTTGCATGTAGGGGGATGCATGGATACAAATACGCGCGCCCGCGGCTGCGCCATCATCGTCGCCGGCGGGTCCGGCACGCGGTTTGGAAACCCGGGCGGCAAGCTGTTGATTGATGTGGCGGGAAAGCCGCTGATCACCTGGACGCTCGAGGCGTTCGATGCCGCAAGCCGGGTCGAGCGCATCGTCGTGGTATGCCCACCCGAGAAGACGGACGAGATGCATCGGGCGGCCGTCGCGCCGTTCGGATTCGCGACGCCCATCGCATTCGCGCCCTCTGGCGCTGAGCGGCAAGATTCCACGCGTAACGGTTTGGACTCTGTTCCCACAGACTGCGATATCGTTTTGGTGCACGATGCCGCCCGCCCGTTGATCCTCCCGGAGACGATCGATGCGGCGATCGACGCGCTGGTATCCGCCGATCAGGCCCCAGCATTCGGCGACCCGGGTGGGAACGTTTCTGGCAAACGCGAGCTTGGAGCAGACTGCGCACTCCATGGTGATGCGCCCAGTCCGACTCGGTGCGAGGACGCATCGATTAGCTCCATATCTGCCTCCGATGACCTTCATGCACTCGATGGCGTCGTGTGCGGCCAGCCCGCGGTCGATACCCTCAAGGTCATCGATGCAGGAGGGTGTTTGTCGAAACTCCTCCTCGCGCTCAATTCTGGACGGTCCAGACCCCGCAGGTGTTCTGGGCCGATTCCCTGCGCCGCGCGTATGAGTGGGCCGATCGCACGGGCTTTGTGGGCACTGATGATTCGTCCTTGGTCGAGGGCATGGGCGGCCGTGTGCGCGGCTTCAAGGCTCCTCGCGACAACCTCAAGGTGACGCTGCCCGAGGACCTTGCCCCAGTGGAGGCCGCCCTGCACGCCCGGCTTCAAGGCTGACCATCGTGATGCAGGTGCTTCCTTAGCGTTGAGTGCCGCATTCGGGAACGCATCTTGAGGTTTTTCGTACTGGATTTCGATTCCTTCGAGTAGAGCTTCTGTTTCCAAGACAAAAGCGCAGCTCGGCGTTGCTTGAAAACGCGGTCTATTCGGGCTTTTCCGAAAACGATACGAAAAAGCTCGAGAAGATGTCCGAGAAGGTGCCCAGTGGCCAGTCAATTCCGCGCTATGGGGCGAAAAGAGCGTTGCAGGGTATATGCTTAGCCCGTGCACACAGTTGGAACAGGGGGTCGCATGGCATCGAATCTGCGCATTGGGCATGGATATGATGTGCATCGGTTGGTTGAGGGCCGCCGCTGCATTATCGGCGGTGTGGATATCCCGCACAGCAAGGGGCTGCTCGGGCACAGCGATGCGACGTGCTTGCCCACGCCCTGTCTGACGCTATCTTGGGAGCCTGCCGTGGAGGGGATATCGGTAAGCTATTCCCCGATACCGACCCGGCGTATGAGGCGCGGACTCTTTGACGCTACTTTCCAAGGTGATGGAGTATGCGCGGCAGCTCGGATATGAGCTCGTAGATGCCGACTGCACCATCGCCTGCCAAGAACCCAAAATCGGCCCGCACCGCGAGGCTATGCGCGAGAACCTCGCTCGCGCCATCGGCTGTTCGGTAGAGAACATCGGCGTCAAGGCCACCACTACCGAAAAGCTCGGCTGGGAAGGCAAAGGCGAAGGCATCGGTGCCTGGTCCGTCTGCCTGCTGGAGCGATGTATCTAAAATGATTGCCCTTGGGCGATTCGCCATCTTGCTTTGCATCCTGAGCGGACCTATACCCGGCGGAGCGGAACTCCCCGCTTCTGCAAGGTCACCCGCTCGTATAGACTGTCACGTATACGGTTCCAAGGTCGCTGCGGGGCGTTTCCATCCGCCGCGAGTTCCGCACGCAAAGCAGAGTCCAGCGGACTCTGCGTCTTGCGCAGGACTGTCCGACGCGCCGGATGAAACGCCCCGAGCGACCCAGGAGGAGTTGCTTATGAACGATCTACAACAGCGCCACCCATCAAAAAGAAGAGTTCCGCCCCATCGAGGAGGGCAAGGTCCGCATGTACGTGTGCGGCCCCACTGTCTACGACAACATCCACATCGGCACGCCCGCACGTTCATCAGCTTCGACGTGATTCGCCGCTGGCTCATCGCGAGTGGCTACGAGGTCACGTTCGCCCAGAACCTCACGGACGTCGACGATAAGATCATCAACCGCGCCAACGAGCAGGGCCGCACGGCCGAGGAGGTCGCGACTGAGTTCTCGGACAAGTTCATCGGTGTCATGCGCGCCGCCAACGTGCTCGACCCCGACGTGCGCCCCCGCGCCACCAAGGAAATCGGCGCGATGACTGGCATGATCAAGACGCTCATCGAGGGCGGCCACGCCTATGCGGCCGACAACGGCGACGTGTACTTCTCCGTCCGCAGCGATCCCGCGTATGGCGAGGTGTCCGGCCGCAACATCGATGACCTCATGGTCGGCGCCCGCATCGAAGAGAATGAGGACAAACGCGATCCGCTCGACTTCGCCTTGTGGAAGGCCGCCAAGCCCGGCGAGCCCAGCTGGAAGAGCCCCTGGGGCGAGGGCCGTCCCGGGTGGCACACCGAGTGCGCCGCGATGGTCCACCGCTATCTGGGCACCCCGATCGATATCCACGGCGGCGGCTCCGACCTCGCCTTCCCGCACCATGAGAACGAGTGCGCTCAGGCCACCTGCGCCTGGCACGAGGGTTTTGCCAACACCTGGATGCACACGGGTATGCTGCTCGTTGACGGCGAGAAAATGAGCAAGAGCCTGGGCAACTTCTTCACGCTGGCCGAGGTGCTCGAGAAGCACTCCGCTGCGGCCCTGCGCCTGCTCATGCTGCAGACCCACTACCGCAGCCCGCTCGACTTCTCCTGGGAGCGCCTCGAGGGCGCCGAGAACTCGCTCGCGCGTATCGCGGGCACGGTCCGCAACCTCAAGTGGGCTGCCGACCATGCCGAGGGTGAGCCGAATGCCGAGCTCGCCGAGGCCCTGACCGCCGCCATGAGCAAGGCTGCAGCCGATTACGAGGCCTGCATGGACGACGACTTCAACACGGCCGGGGCCGTCGCCGCGTACTTCCAGCTCGTGACCGAGGCGAACAAGTACCTTGAGCAGGCGGCTGGTGCTGTTGACGAGGACGCCTCCCGCGTGTGCGCTGCCGTGATCTCCGGCGCGCTCGCGCAGCTGGGCGTCGAGCTTCCCGTGATCGAGGAGCCGCTTCCGGTTGGCCTGCTTGGCGTGGCCGCTGGCCTTACGGGCTATACGGGAGACGATATTGACGAAGCCGCCGAGAAGATCCTCGAGGCCCGCGCCGCCGCTCGCGCCGCGAAGGACTGGGGCACCGCTGACGCCATCCGTGACCAGCTGCGCGACATGGGGCTGGCGATAGAGGATACCGCCTCCGGCTCCCGCATCAAACACCTCGCTTCCTAGGGCACCCCACCTTGCCCCTCACTCGTCGGTCGGCGCCCTAAGGCGTCCTCCCTCCTCCTTCGGGGCAATCTGGGGCACCCTAGGAAGCGAGGATTTGGGCACGCCGTCTTGCCGTTCAATCGTCGGGCGCGCATCCGACCCCGGGTGCGGCGCTCGTGTGTAAATTGGGGATGGGTGCAGTTTTGCACGCCGGGATGTGACAATGTCGCTGAATGATTCATAGCGAAGGGGGCCGAGATGGCACAGGGGAAGCGCCCGCAAAGGGGCGGAGACTATCAGGGCAAACCGAAGCGCGTCAATGAGAGCCACTCCAAGACGCCGCGTAGTCACGATCAGAAGTCCGCGGGGCAGCAGCGTCCCGTCAGCGGCCCGCGGCCAGCAGTCCCGCGATGTCCAGCGAACCACGCAATCCCAGGCGGCTCCTCGACGCCGCGACGTCCATGTTGCAGAGGGGAACTACATCGAGGGCCGTCGCGCGGCATTCGAGGCGCTGCGCACGGGCTTTCCCATCAAGCGTGCCCTCATCGCCCAGGGAGTGGAGGGCGAACCGGCTATCCGTGAGTTGCTCGCGGGCTTGGCGAGGCAGGCGTGAACGTCAAGAGCGTCCCCCGCGCACAGCTTGACGCCATCTCCAGTCACGGGGCGCATCAGGGTATCGTGTTCGAGGTGGGCAGGTTCCCCTACGCGGACCTTTCCGATATCATCGCCGCCGCCCCCGCCGACCGTCCGGCGCTCGTTGTGGTGCTCGACCATGTGACCGATGCCGGTAATTTCGGCGCCATCGTGCGTTCCGCCGAGGTCGTGGTGCCTCTGGCGTCGTCATCCCCAACAACGCGCTGCCGAGGTGACAGTCGCCACCTACAAGCGTCGCTGCGCGATCATGCACCTGCCGATCGCGCAGGTTCCCAACATAGCCCGCGCGCTCGAAGACCTCAAATCCGCTGGCTTTTGGGTCGGTGGTGCCACCGAGCATGCCACCGATGTGTGCTGGGATGCGCCATTCGAGGGCCGCGTGGCGCTCGTTATGGGATCGGAGGGCGATGGCATCTCGCGTCTGGTCCTCGACACGTGCGACTTCACCACTAAGCTCCCCCAACTCGGTCAAACCGAGAGCCTCAATGTGGCCCAGGCCGCCACGGCTTTTGTGCTTTGAATGGCTGCGTCGCAATCGCACGACGTTGGTGGATGCACCGGCGATGGGGGAGTAAGAGGTCATGCACATCAAATTCACGGCACTGCCACGTACAATGCGCTGCGCGGCACGGAATGCGGGGGAGTAGGACATGACCAAAAAGAACCGCCAAAAGTCAAAGGCCAAACGCTTTGGCGAGGGTTCTGCAAAGCCCATTGTCGATGCCAGCACCTACGGCGTGGGGAACGCGTTCGCCGGGTTCAATGCCACCAACACGGCGGGCCCCGTAGTCCCTCCGCGCGGTGTGCGCTCGGGCAAAAAGGAGCTGCTCGTCGTCGACGGCTACAACGTAATTCATGCCACGCCCAAATACGAGGGCCTCATGTTCGATCGTGGTGACCATCCGTACTCCACAGATCTCTACGACCGTGCCCGTGAGGCGCTCATCAACGATGTCGCCGCATTTGCAGGCCGCCAGTACGAGGCAGTCGTGGTGTTCGACGCCGCGGGCAACGTGTCTCCCGAGCGGCCGAATCTACCCCAGGGAGGCGTGCGAATCGAATTCTCCCCCACGGGCGTCACAGCCGATACGGTCATCCAAGACTTGTGCACAAAAGCGCGCGAGGAGGGGAGGGCATGCTCGGTGGTTACCAGTGACGCCATGATCCAGGCCACGGTCATGGGGCATGGCGTCACGCGTATTTCCGCCCGTATGCTCGTTGAAGAGATTGGCGATATGCAGCGCGACTTCGAGCGCGCACGTGAGGAGAATGTGGACATAAAGCTCACGCTTGGCAGCAGGCTCAGCCCCGAGTCCCTCGCCAAACTTAAGTCCTTGCGCGGCAGGTAGAGCTCGGCTATCCTAAAACGGCTTTGCATGTGCGAACGTGCCAAGCGTGCCAGCGTGGCTCAACGGTAGAGCAACTGATTTGTAATCAGTGGGTTGCGGGTTCGATTCCTGTCGCTGGCTCCATTGAGGTGAGAAGTCCGGTGCCATTTGCGGTGCCGGGCTTTCTGCTATGACGGGCCGGAATCTGTCCCGTTGCCCGGGCGCAGTGTGAGGAATCCGCAGTTTGAAACAGCTGGGACATTTCAAACTGCGGATTCCTCACATAAAAGGGCCTGGTAATGTGATTTATCATGGGTTTGAAATACCAGGGTCATTTCAAACCAACGTTTTCTCACACCGAGCACGAGATCCTACCGAGCACGGGATTCGGCCGAGCACGGGATCCTATCGAGCCGAGCACAGATCTGTACGGACATCACGCCCCAGCGCTGCATCCTCCTAAAGTGCTTGCACGGAACATGCGTGCACATGAGCTGAGAGAGTGGCAATCACAGGTCCAACACATCAAGAATATGGCCATTGACCTGCAATGCGATACGCCCGGACACGTGTATATAAAAGCTTTTGTTGACATGGCCGGTTTTCACGTTTTATTATTCCATTCGCTCGAGCACGCAACGAGGGAAACCAAGGACCGTGGTTGAGTTTGACAGACTGGGGATGTGGCACAGCGGCAACTGCGGCGGACTGTAAATCCGCTCCCTCTGGGTTCATAGGTTCGAGTCCTATCATCCCCACCAGTCAGGCCTGTATAGCTCAGTCGGTAGAGCACTTCGTTGGTAACGAAGAGGTCACCAGTTCAAGTCTGGTTGCAGGCTCCATCTGGCGGTGTAGCTCAGTTGGTCAGAGCGCACGGTTCATACCCGTGTTGTCACTGGTTCGAATCCAGTCACCGCTACCAGGTAACTAGGGCGGCTTCCGAGGAAACGAGGGGGCCGCTTAAGTTAAGTAGGGACTTGCTCCAAAAGGGGGCAACCTTTTCCAGAAGGAGGGCTTCATGGCCAAGGAAAAGTTTGAGCGCACTAAGCCGCATGTTAACATCGGCACCATCGGTCACGTTGACCACGGTAAGACGACCCTGACCGCTGCCATCACCAAGACTCTGTCTGAGACCGAGGGCTGCAAGGCCGACTTCACCGCCTTCGAGAACATCGACAAGGCTCCCGAGGAGCGCGAGCGCGGCATTACGATCTCCGTTTCCCACGTTGAGTACGAGACCGCCACTCGTCACTACGCTCACGTTGACTGCCCCGGCCACGCCGACTACGTCAAGAACATGATTTCCGGTGCTGCCCAGATGGACGGCGCTATCCTCGTTATCGCCGCTACCGACGGCCCGATGGCCCAGACCCGCGAGCACATCCTGCTCGCCCGTCAGGTCGGCGTTCCTTACATCGTCGTGTTCCTGAACAAGTGCGACATGGTCGACGACGAGGAGCTCATTGACCTCGTCGAGATGGAGACCCGTGACCTCCTCTCCGAGTACGAGTTCCCGGGAGACGACCTGCCGATCATCCGTGGTTCCGCTCTCGGCGCCCTCAACGGCGAGGAGAAGTGGATGGATTCCGTCCGCGAGCTCATGAAGGCTGTTGACGAGTACATCCCGACGCCTGAGCGCGACAACGAGAAGCCGTTCCTGATGGCCGTTGAGGACGTCATGACCATCTCCGGTCGTGGTACCGTCGCTACCGGTCGTGTCGAGCGCGGTGAGCTCAAGCTCAACGAGAACGTTGAGATCGTCGGTATCAAGGAGACCAAGTCCACGGTCTGCACCGGCATCGAGATGTTCCGCAAGTCCATGGACTTCTGCGAGGCTGGCGACAACGTCGGCCTGCTGCTCCGCGGCATCAAGCGTGAGGAGATCGAGCGCGGCCAGGTTCTCTGCAAGCCGGGTTCCGTTACCCCTCACACCAAGTTCACTGGCGAGATCTACGTCCTGACCAAGGACGAGGGTGGCCGTCACACCCCGTTCTTCGATGGTTATCGTCCCCAGTTCTACTTCCGTACCACCGACGTGACTGGTACCGTGAAGCTGCCTGAGGGCACCGAGATGGCTATGCCTGGTGACCACATCACCATTACCGGCGAGCTCATTCACCCGATCGCCATGGAGGAGGGCCTGCGCTTCGCTATCCGCGAGGGTGGTCACACCGTGGGTTCTGGTATCGTCTCCACCATCATCGAGTAACCTACACTCGCTGATCTAGGCGTACTTAAGGGACCCGGCGCCGCATTTGGTGCCGGGTCTTTTTTCTGCCAGTCTCGTACCTAACGCGCCAAAGGTGTTGGGTATTCTCACGTCTGTGCTGCTTTTCACGGCCTTTTGTATAAGAGTTGTGAATCTCATTTGCAGAATAGACGCGGTAATACCAATGGGATTGACAGCATTACCAAGATGATGGTATTGTTAGCGACCGTGCCCGCAACGGGGCAGTACATGGAGGTTTAGATACATGCGCACTATGGTTACCCTGGCTTGCACCGAGTGCAAGCGTCGTAATTACACGACCACCAAGAACAAGGCAAACATGCCTGATCGCATGGAGATTAAGAAGTATTGCCCTTGGTGCAAGAAGCATACGCTGCACAAGGAGACTCGCTAGTCTCTTTCGCATACACGCCAGTAGTTCAATTGGTAGAGCAACGGTCTCCAAAACCGTCTGTTGAGGGTTCGAGTCCTTCCTGGCGTGCCAGTCTTTAATCCGTAAGCCTCCTCGCGAGGCTTACGGTTTTCAATGTATAGGCGCATTGCGCGGAGGTAAGCCATTATGGCCAACAAGAAGAGCACCAAGACGCCTGCGAAGGCGAAGAAGTCAGACAAGAAGCCTGGCCTCATTGCCCGCGGCAAGGCATACATGGCCTCTGTTCGTTCCGAGATGAAGCGCGTTGTGTGGCCTACCAAGAACGAGCTCGTCAACTACACCGTCGCCGTTTGCGCCTCACTGATTGTCGTTGGCGTATCGATTGCCGTTCTCGATCTTGTCATCAGTGAGGGCCTCGTGCTCTTCGCCGGCTTGAGGGGGTAAGCAGATGTCCAAGCGCTGGTACGTCGTACATACCTACTCTGGGTACGAGAACCGTGTCAAATCCGATCTTGAGCATCGTATCGAGACCATGGGCATGCAGGATCGTATCTTCGACATTCAGATTCCCACCGAGCGTGTCACCGAACTTAAAGAGGGCGGCAAGCGCGATGAGAAGGACGTCAAGATCTTTCCCGGTTATGTGCTCGTCCGTATGGAGATGGATGACGACGCCTGGACTTGTGTTCGCAATCGCCCGGCGTCACCGGTTTCCTCGGTGGCAGCGGCAAGCCCGCTCCGCTTTCCCGTGACGAATACAACAAGATGATGCGTAAGACCGACAAGGGAGCATCTGCACCCAAGCGTGCTGTCGTCGATATCGAGGTCGGGTCTTCAGTTCGCGTCATCTCCGGCCCGCTCTCTGATTTCGACGGTAAGGTCTCCGAAGTCATGCCTGAGTCTGCCAAGGTCAAGGTAACGCTCATGATCTTCGGCCGCGAGACTCCCGTTGAGCTTAGCTTCGACCAGATCACGGTCATTGCCTAAGCATTCCCGTTTGTTTGTCCGCGCTTGAGCGCTTCGGCCCCGACCGCTCATCGGTGTCCGTGCTTCTAGCGAACGTGCGCTGACGATATTTGATTTCGATATTCCACGTTCAAGGAAGGTGTGACATGGCAGAGAAGAAGATCGCCACCGTCATCAAGCTTCAGATTCCGGCCGGCAAGGCCAACCCCGCTCCGCCCGTGGGCCCCGCCCTTGGTGCCGCGCAGGTCAACATCATGCAGTTCTGCCAGGCTTTCAACGCCGCCACGCAGGACAAGATGGGTGACATCATCCCGGTCGTCATCACCGTTTTCGAGGATCGTACCTTCGACTTCGTGTGCAAGACCCCGCCGGCGGCTCACCTCATTAAGAAGGAGCTCGGTCTCAAGGGCGGTTCCGCCGTTCCCCAGCGCGATAAGGTCGGCCAGCTCTCCGATGAGCAGCTCACCAAGATCGCCGAGATCAAGATGCCCGATCTCAACGCCAACGACATCGATGCGGCCAAGAAGATCGTCGCCGGTACCGCCCGTTCCATGGGCGTCACCATTGCCGAGTAAGTATTTGCTCGCTCGTTATTAGGTAACTCGCACGCCAAAGGGGCGTGTGAACGATGTGGGAGGGTTCGCCCGTCTGTACCACAGGAGGTATTGACATGGCTACTAAGCATGGCAAGAAGTTCCGCGAGGCTGCGGCTAAGGTTGATCGCGCCGCCGTCTACTCTCCGCTTGAGGCCGTGAAGCTCGTCAAGGAGCTTTCCGCCGCCAAGTTCGACGAGACCGTTGAGGCTCACTTCCGTCTGGGCATCGACACTCGTAAGGCCGATCAGAACATCCGTGGCTCCATCTCCCTGCCCCACGGCACCGGCAAGACCGTTCGCGTCGCCGTGTTCGCCGAGGGTGCTCAGGCTGAGCAGGCTGCCGAGGCCGGCGCCGATGTCATCGGTTCCGACGAGCTCATCGCCCAGATTCAGAAGGGTGAGATCAACTTCGACGCCGCCATCGCCACCCCGATGATGATGGCCAAGGTTGGTCGCATCGGTAAGATCCTCGGCCCCCGTGGTCTCATGCCCAACCCCAAGCTGGGCACCGTGACCATGGACGTTGCCAAGATGGTCTCTGAGCTCAAGGCCGGCCGCGTTGAGTATCGTGCCGACCGTTACGGCATCTGCCACGTGCCACTGGGCAAGGTCTCCTTCGATGAGCAGAAGCTCGTTGAGAACTACGCCGCCCTCTACACCGAGATCCTCCGCGTCAAGCCGGCTTCCGCCAAGGGCAAGTACGTCAAGAGCATCTCCGTGTCCTCTACCATGGGCCCTGGCGTCAAGGTTGACTCCGCCGTTCAGCGCAACTTCATGGAGGCCTAAGCGATACGTCGCTTCCTACATATGACTCGGAAACCCCGGTTCGCCTCGTGCGGACCGGGTTTTCTTTAGGTCTTGTAAACCGGCTGCAATAACCGCTCACGTAATTCTGACTACCGTCTACCTTCCAGTCAAAAGTACATCGACATACATAGTACTGTGTAGTAAAGTAGTCTCACAATCCAAGTACGAAGGAGGTGGCCGATGTGGCGACACGAGACGCAGTGAGCGATTTAATTAGGGGAAATATCGATGCGATTATCTTAAAAACTCTTTCAGGCGCTGATAGCTATGGGTATGAGATTCTCAAATCCGTTGCTACAGTGAGTCATGGCGAGTACGAGATGAAGGAGCCATCGCTCTATACGAGCCTTAAAACGCCTTGAGACGCAGGGTTATGTCGAAAGCTACTGGGGAGACGAGACGCAAGCGCTCGACGTAAGTACTATCGCATGACGGTGGAGGGCGCGCAGGAGCTGACTGACGCGACTGAACGTTGGATCCATGTGCGTCAGATTATCGATAGCTTACTGCTGCAAGATGGGAGCGAACAATGAACGAACTTCGCATGTACGTTGAGCACCTCTTTGAGGGCAGGGTACTCACGGCGGAAAACATTGAACTCAAGGAAGAAATCTACGGCAACATGGTTGCCCGCTATGAAGATCTGCTCGAAGACGGACTTTCTGCCGAGGAGGCTCTTCGGCGCACCAAGGAGAGCTTTACGAGCGTCGATGATGTGCTTGCCGAAGAGGGTGCGGAGCACGTTTCGCTCCCCGAAGCCGATGCATCGATCGAATCGGTGGTCCCCCTTGATGATTCGGACCAGCCGACTGCAACGTCTGATCCGGCTGTGACGCATGGATATCCCACGCCTGTTACGGAATCCGGTTCTGCCGTCCTGCATCCGCAGCCGAGCCAATCGGTCGAGCGTCGTCGTATATGGCCGCTCGTCCTTATATCGGTCGTGGGAATTATCATCGTTTTGCTCGTCGGCCTCGTTGGCTGCAATATGGTGCGCGGTATTGAGAGCCTGGGCGCCTTCACGGGCAACCAAGGCGACAGCGTGAGTATTGATGAGAGCGGAGTGCATGTCCAGGCGGGGGCGAGTACGGTTGATGTGACTCCTGATGGCGGCGTTTCCGTCTACAAGGAAGACTCCGGAGTTGTGGTCGATGCGAACGGGCGTGTATACCTGGATGGCGATGTTGCCGACGAGTTGACCAAGAAGGTCGTAAACGCTTCGAGCAATGACGTGCTGACCTACGTGAACAGCAGCCTGAGTGATGTTGATGGGCTGGGGCGCTTCTTATCAATCTGCCTATGGGCGAGTGGAGCGCCAATCTTGACGTGACGCGCGGCAGCGGCGTGCTGCGCTTTGATTACCTGCGTGTTCCCGATTATGTTGACGGGGGTTCCATCGATTTGGCGCTTGCATACAACGCGACGGTGCTCTTCTGTGTGGTTCCTGACGTGCAGGAGATTCAGGTGACGCTCACCGAGAGCGATGATCCCCATGATGCTGATTACTACGTGTTTAAACGTGCCGCAGTCGAGGAGATGTACGGCGTTTCCCTGAACGCCGATATGGTGAACGAGGCAGGCTGGGATCAGCTCAAGCGCGATAACCTGTACAAGCACGATGTTGCGGAGCATATAGTCGACCGCGCGGAGAGCGCAGGACAGTAGGCTCTCAAAGAGCGGAACGTATTGCGGCCGTCGCAGTAATGCGGCGGCCATTTTATGAATTGAATGCTGTGAAATATGTAACGTATGTGAACGGCGCAAGACGATAACGAGCGCCGCGCTTCTACAACACGCATGAGCTGGGTCAGTTAATACCAACCGAAATACTAGTAATATAAGTGAACAGTTTCTAATTAATGAATCGGTATATCAGTGATGTAATTTGCTAAGGTGGATAATACATGTGTACACCATGCCTCAGGGGGAGGTTCGTTTTGTTTCGTAAGGCTGTCATTGGGTTGCTGATTGCCTCATGCTCGCTGGGATCATTCCCCGCCGGCGTTGGCGCCTATCAGGCAGCTCGGGCGTGCGACAAAATCGAAGCGGCCTTGCGGGCTATTCCCTTGCCCAAGCCGATATGAAGGCGCGGATGGAGCGAGCGAACACCGAGGTGGAGGCCAGCGCCGAGGTTGTCGCAGGCGCCGATGCATGGACGCCGTCACCCCTCGCTTCGGATTTGGGGCGTGGGGGGGGGGTATTCCCAGGTTGTATCGAATGAGCCTGCAGTAGGGTCGAGCGGGCACGATGTAGCTGCGGTAAACGACGAATTGCCCGATGGGGTGCAGAGCGCTTCCGAATCGGAACAAGGCAATCTGAGCGCAACGGATGGTGCACGCGAGGATTCCCCGAATGAGCAAGATGAATCGGACGTCGCGCAAAGCGAGCTCTCCAGCTCCGATGGGGTAGGGGAGCCTGTTGCCCGCGCGACCGAGGGTGCCGACGGGCAGGATGACGCTGCTTCGGGCGCGGTTTCGGATGCGGAACAAGACGCTGCGCAGATTGAAGGCGCCGAGGTTCTGCAGCAGGGCGATGGCGAAACGACCGGCAACGTGCTGGTTGCCGATCGCGCTGCGGTGGACCCGCTGGGCGGCCGTGACTTCGTGGGTCAGGTTGTCAAAGATATCAACGGAACAAAATACATCCTTATCGGCAACGAGCAGCAGCTGCGCGCGATTGGGTCGAATAAGAATGTCGTAGGGAAGGTATTTAGTCGAACAGAGATTCTTGGAATGCCAGGGCCGTGGGAGCTTGAATACGCGGGCGATGCCGATATCGATGTGGGCAATAAACTGTCGGACACGAATTACGGTGACTCGCTGATTATCGGAAAAGAACACTGTGGCGTCGATGCTTCTGGAAACATGGATACCAAGGCGAGCCCTAATACCGGTCTCGTGTACTCGGCAACGGCCAATTACATCATTTTTCGCGATATCGACGTGAGCTCTGGTGGAAACTGGACGCCCCTCATGCTCCAGGGAACCATGACGGGTGCAGTTGCGGCAGAGGGTGAAAAGATTTGGGATGCCACTGGCAGCACCATTCTTGCTACGGGGCGCCCTTCGATTTCGGGCGTTAATGTTGACATCCAAGGAGTGCTGGACACTTCGGAGTATGCTGGCGTTGGCTTTTTCGGTACGGTTTCGAGTCCGATGAACCTTAACAGCATTGGAGTTTCGGGGGGAGTTGCTCGTGTGAGCAATATCGCACTCGTGGCTCCTCAGGTGAATAACGCGACGACGCGCTTCAAGGATGTCCCCGATAATCTTGTTGAACTTTTGACGAGTTTGCTCGGTGGTTTGCTCGGCGGCGTAGGCGACTTGCTGTCTTTGCTGCTCAAAACTATAACCGTAGGCAATCTAGAAATTAATCTGGGCGACGTGTTGCGCGGCTTGCTTAACTTGCGCAATGCCGACCCATCCACCACGGCATCCGGTACATTCGCCGGTCGCCTTGTGGGCGATGTGCGTATAGAAAACTGTGAAGTGGTCAATGCTCCCGATGGCGCAGCTGCCCGCGTCACGAGTTCCTGGGGAATGACTGGCGGATTCGTTGGTTATTCGGAGGGCATGACCGAATACGATGGCCTCTCGAAGATCCTCGGGTTTACAGTTGATGCTCTCGAGACGATTCTCAACGCCGTTCCTGGTCTTGGCTTGGGTGATCTCATTAAACTCTTGCTCGCAAACAACATTCTAAATGTTAAGAGCCTGATCCCTACGGGGTACAAAAATCCGGTGATTTCGGAATGCTCGGTTTCGCTTTCTCAGGACAGTCCTGTTGGCTTGTCGACGACGGACAAGAACGGCGGCTTTATTGGTGAACAGTCGGGCACCATTATCGTGTCTTGCGCGGTGAACTCTCCCGTGATGGTAAAAGCGCGTCTGTTCGCTGGTGGTTTTTCTGGCGTTGCTCGTAATGGGGTAATGAAGGGCGCTTTGTCCGACCTGGGAGTTGAGCTTGTCAGGGTGGCGCAGCCCCAGAGCGTTACTCAGGAATGTTCGGTTGTCGCCGGCGCTTCGGTTGAGGCTGCCAGTTATGCGGGCGGATTCGCAGGTGCTTTCTCCAATAGCTATAGCATCAACGACACCATTTCAGGGCCTGTTGCGGTAAGGGCGACAATCCATTCTGAAGAATCGGGCGATGAAGCTAAATCTTACGCTTTGGCGGGCGGGTTTGCAGGTGCTGCGACGCTCGGCTGGGTGAGTGATTTAGGTAAATCGGAGAATGCACCTGAAGAGAATAATCTGATCGGTTTAGTTGGCGATCTTTTGACGGATGTGCTTGAGGGCAAGGATTCCGACGGTAGACGCGATGCCCTCTTGACTCTTTTGGGCGTTGACGAATCCGCCATTCTGGGCGCGAAGATATCTGGCGGCACGATTACGGTTGAAAGCGCCGGCGATTATGCGGGTGGTTTGTTGGGCCGTGGCGACGGCACGCTTGTCGCCGCGTCAGATGACGCCCATTGTTCGAAATTGAAAATCTATAGCCGCGCCGACGGTCTTTTATCGAAGCCGAATACGCCTCGTGGAAATACCATATCGCAGTTGGCTATGGTGAAAGCAAGTGGAAGCCATGCTGCGGGTGTTGCTGGGTTGATGGGCACCGCTTCGGTTGGCGGTGTTCTTGATGGGACCGTCGGTCTGGGCGGCTATCTGCCGTTCGAGCTGAGCGACGTCACGGTGACGGGCGTCGCGGAAGGCGCAACCGTGGTCGCGGGCGACGCGTATGCGGGCGGAGCCGTTGCCGAGGCAACGGGCGGTTCGTGCACCAACGTGCATATTAAAGACATTGTGTCCGTGCGGGCGGCACGCGTGCCGGCGGTTTCGCGGGTGCATGGGCCCCGGCAACCTTGCGAACGGCGGCGGTCTCGACCTGCTGGGTCTGGGCGCATCCGCATCACGGGTTTGCTCTCTGTGGGCGAGGGCGTGAACGTAACGGCGGAAAACTGCACCGTGGCGGGCCATGCGAACGGTTTCACGGTGGAAACGACCAAAGATACCAAGCCCAACGCGGGCGTTCCCGCGGCAACGGCGGGCGGCTTCGTGGCCGACAACCGCAGCGCGCAGCTGTCGAACTGCAACGTGACGGGCCTGCACAGCGTGACGTCCGATAACGACAACGGCGCGGCAGGCGGTTTCGTGGGCAATTCCGAGACGGGCGGCCTGGCCGATGTGGCCGACAGCGCGTCCATCCTCGCGCTCGGCTCCATCGCGGATCTGCTCAACGCGGTTCCCTATCTCATCCCGAAATACAGCAATTGCAACGTGACCTATGCGGGCGACGCTACCGTTGTTGCCGACGAAGCCGGTGGCTTTGCGGGCGTGTTCCGCAGCGGCGTGGTGGAAGGCATGCCCGCCAACGATGCGGATGACGATCAATGTCAATGGGCTGTCAACGGCCTGAAGAGCGTCGAAGGCGGTAGCTATGCGGGCGGCTTCGCGGGCCTGCTCACTTCGGGAGCGCTCGCCGCAGCGGCTGATGGTGGCGGCGGTCTGAGCATCCTGGGCGGTATTAAAGGCTTGAGGATCGACGTGTCGGATCTGATCGGTTTGGTTGACGCCTACGTTGCGAAGGTATCGTACGCGGGCGTGAATTCGCCCGATGGTTTCACCGTGCGCGCGAGCCGTATCGATGCACTCGACACGAACTCCGGCGCAGCGGGCGGCTTCGCGGGCTATGCCTCGGGCGCTCAGATTTCCAACTGCGACGTGAACAAGATCGCCCATACGGCAATCGAAGACCCCGCCGATCTCGAGGCCGACGCGATCGATGTCTATTACGACGCGAACACGCCGTGGGCCATAGACGGCCTACGCTATGCCGGCGGCTACGCGGGTCGTCTGGACATCGGCTCCACCGCATCGGTGGGCGAAGGCCTAGGCATTCTGGGTACGGCCATCAATCTGACCGACGTGCTCTCCGCGCTCAATGTGATGGTTTCCACGGTCGAGCATTCCGATGTCTACGGCATGCCGGGCGGCTATGCGGTGCGTACCACCACGGCCGACGGCGCCGAGGGCTACGCGGGCGGCTTCGCGGGTCATCACTGGCTCGCATGTCCAGGATTCGAGTGCCCATTCGTTCTCGCACGTGGTGGGTCGCATCGCTGCGGGCGGCTATGCCGGCGGCATGGAGCCTGGTAGCGCGGCCGAAGTGCTCGGCGGCGGTGAAAGCAGCATTCTGAAAAAGCTCGTCAACATCGACAGCCTGGCGAGCCTGGTGGAAGCTTTGTTCCTACAGTGCGCAATAGCTCCACCGACTGCGTGCCCTGCGGCGGCGTGGTGCGCGCGCAGGCCGGCATCCGACGGCACCACCATGCGCGGCATGGCGGGCGGCTATGCCGGATACAACGAGGGCGGCCAGATTTGGGGCAACGATACGCGCGATTGGAAAGCGGCTGCATACACCGGTCCCACGCGCACGGCGTTCGCCGACCGCATGCGCTCAGTGTTCGGCACCGAGGTCGCGGGTGGCTACACCGGCATCATGCGTCCTGCCGATACGGCCGATACAGGCAGCCTGAGCCTGCTGTTCGGCCTGATCAAGGTTGACACGCTGGCCTCGGCGCTGTCGGTGGTCTATCCCACGCAGCGTCAGACGCGCGTGACGGGTCCGCTTTCCGGCATCGATGCAAACACCTGGAACACATGGGTCGATTACGTCGGCGTGAACGGCGGTTTCGGTGCCGACCTTGCCCAGACCGGCAAGGTGAACTCGCAGGAAGAGCTGGACGCCAAGCTTGCCAACTATATATACGGCTACAACGTGGCGGCGGGCCGCAGCGCCTATAGCAACGCAGCCAACGAATGCGACGGCGGCGTGGCCGGCGGCTACGTGGGCATTATGCGCAGCGGCGTGGTCAGCGACGGCGCGGCAAACGATGCCAAAACCGTGCGCGCCATGCGTGCGGCCGGCGGCTATGCGGGCTTTATGGAAAGCGGCGGCGCGGCCAACCTGGGTGGCATAAGCATTCTGGGTCTCAATCCCGATCTGGGCCAGCTTATTTCAGCGGCCGAAGTGTTCGTCCCCAGCATTCAGGGATCATCTTCCACGGTGGGTTATCGCGAAGGTATGACGGTGCAAGCGCTCGGCATGGGCAGTGCCGAAAACGACGAGAAGTACGACCTTGGCCATGCGGGCGGTTATGTGGCTATGCCGAAGGCGCGCAGATCTGGGGCGATACCGAAAGCGCAACGGGTTGCAACGTAGGTACCTGCGCCTGGTGAAAGGCACCAACACGGTGGGCGGCTATGCGGGTACGGCGGCTCCAGGATCTGCGGCAGACGCGAACACCCATGCAAGCAACGGTCTTTTGCAGGGCATTCTGGATACTGTCATCGGCCAGTCGGGCGATGTCGCTAATGTGCTCGAGGCAACCATGACCACCATCCGCGGTGCGTCTGTGACGCCTGCCAATGAGGCATGGGGCTTCGTGGTTGACGGCTCGTATCAGCGGGCCGGCGCAACCGGGTTCGCCACGGCAGCGGGCGGCTTCGTGGGAAGTTGCGAATCTGCCGTGCTGGGCAGCAAGGAGGGCGCTTCGAAACTTTCCGTCAACGGTCTGCGCGGCGTTTCCGGCGGCAAGAACGCTGGCGGTTTCGTGGGCCTTGCCGACGTGGGCAGCGTGGCTGACGTGGGCGGCACCGATGCCGGCACTAACAAGACATCCATCTTGGACCTGATCGGCCTGGGCAACGTCAGCGTGCTGGATGCGTTCCGCAGCTACGTGTACCACGCGAGCGTGACGGGCGTGGCAGACGGCGCCCAGGTGCGCGCCAACACGGCAGACAAGGTGGGCACCATGGATTCGTTGCGCTACTTCGGCAACGCGGGCGGTTTTGCCGGCAGCTTGTTGAACGGCTCTGTCAAAGATTGCACCGTGAGCGCGCTTTCCACGGTGTCGGCTCCTAGCTACGCGGGCGGTTTCGCAGGCTATATGGGCAAGAACTCCACGGTTGATATCGATGAAGCTAGCGTGGGTATCGGACAGATTTTCAATCTGCTGAAGCTACGGGCAGGCGTACTGGACGTGTGGGGGTCGCATGCCGACCGTTGCCGCGTGGAAGGCGTTGCTTCCGGCTTCACGGTAACCAGCGGCGCCGATGCCGGTCAAGACATCGTGGAGCAGGGCAACGATGCGGCGCAAAACATAGCGGGCGGCTTCGTGGGCCTGGGCGATTTGTCCAAGATCGACGCCTGCGAGGTTTCGAATCTGGGCATCGTGCGCAGCGACCAGGTCGCGGCGGGATTCATCGGCCAGACCGACATGTCGTTTATAGCAGGTGTAGAGCTTGATTCTCCAGTAGTTGAGCTGCTGCTGGTCATTGTTGACCAGTTGGTAAAGTCTCTGTATGTACATGATCTTGAGAATTTGGGCGTCATCGATCTGGGAGGGTTGAGCGTTCCCGGTTTGGGCGAGCTGCTGAATCTGAAGATCCTCTCCGACGGTGATCTGCTTTACGTGAACCTGCTGGGCCTGCGCGTCGGCGTGGCGCTTGCGAAGGGCGACCCCAATGATCCGACGCAGTCTGATACTGCCATCATTACCATTGGCGATTCCACCATCAAGCTGCCGTGCAACAAAGACGGCTTGCTGAACCCTGACGAAAACAAGGCGAACCTGGAAATTACGCTCATCAAGGGCAACCGCACCGCGGTGACCAATTCCAAGGTCACGGGTGCGAAGGCGGGTTACGACGTGTTCGGCGGCGGCGCCACGCAGGATGCCGACGGCTTAGCGGTGGAAGGCGGCTTGCCCCAAGACGAGAATCAGCGTCCCGACAATGCGGGCTATGCCGGCGGCTTTGTGGGCCACAACAAGGAAGGCCTGTTCGAAGGCAACGAAATGGTGTATTGCGACGTCGTGCGTGGTACCGAGCAGCTGGTGGGCCCGTTCTCGGGAATGACCAACCTGCAATCGGTGTATTTCAAAGACGCGGGCACCATTGAGGGCAAAGACAACGAAGGTCGCTACAACCTGTATTCGATTTATCGCGATATGAACGCTGCGTTGACCGACGCCGTGGCGAAGGCCGATGGCATTTTCTCGCATGCCCAGCAAGACACGGCAAGTGGCACGGACTACAACCGCTATGAGGTTCAGCACTACGACAAGATTTCGAGCTTCGAAGAGCTTAAAGGCGCCGTTATGCAGGACACCGCCGGCACCGCGTCGGTGGCTATGGAGGCCTATGTGTCTCCCGCGAAGGCCGTGCTCATGGATGACGCGCTCAATATTCCCGGTACGGGCGGCATCACGCCCGAGCCGGGCGAGGGCCAAGACCCGTGCTCCGCGCTGGTGGACATCACGCTGCAGAAGGTGTGGATGGACAACGGGAATGCAGGCAACACGCGCCCCGACGAAGTAACCTTCAAGCTCAAGCGCACCTACACCAACGCCGCTGGCGTGGTCGTGGACGACCCGACGTTCGGCACGAATGGCGTGCTCGAGGTGAAGCTGACCGCGGCCGATGCCTCAGAGTGGTCCGAAACCTGGCGCAAGGTGCTGACTGGTCTGCCCGTGGCGTTCGAAGACACGACGGTCAATCCGTCGGTCGTGCGCTACTACACCTATTCGGTAACCGAAGTGCGCGTGGGGGCATACGATGCCACCGCCAACTACAGCTATAGCGTTTCGGGTGACGATACGGGCTACGTGATCACCGTCACCAACTCGCTTCCGCTGCCCGAGACGGGCGGCATCGGTACGTGGTGGACGGTGCTGGCAGGCGGCATGCTGCTTGCGTGCGCTGCCTACGAGCGCCGGCGCAGGTCGAAGGCGTATTCCGGATACGTGCCCGCGCATTTTGCGCCTACTTGCTCCCGGCTTGAGCTCGCTTGCCCCCGGCACCCACGTGCGCATGGTGCGCACAGGCAGGTCAGGCGCGGCGGATCGGGTCGCGCGTCGAGATAGGTATCTCACGTGGCGCGGATGGCGCGCCGCTGCAGATAGGTAGTTGTTCATGTCATGCGTTTGAGGGAAGGAATGATTCGATGAAAACGATGACGAAACGCATCGCCAGCATGACGCTGGCGATCATGATGGCGGTCGTGATGCTCGCGAGCGCCGTCCCCACCAAGGCCTTCGCGGCCGATCCGACGGGCACGCTGACCATTACGAACAAGAGCGCCGAATTCAATGGTAAAACCGTTACGGCTTGGAAGATGTTCGATGCCACCGTTGGTGCCAAAGATGCCGTTGGGTATCAGCTTACAAAGGAATGGGAGCCGTTCTTTAATACCAAGAACCTGACTGACTTCTCGGGCGACAGTTTGTCGGGCGCCGAGTTGTCTCAGGCGGCATACGAATACGTTTATGCACTAGGTAAAAAGGATTCTGAGAAGGTTATCGCCTTTGCCAAAAAAGCCGCCGCTTGGGCAAAGGACACCAAAAACAGCGTTGCGGTGACCAAAACCGCAGTTGTAGCGCCCAATCAGGATTCCACTGCCTATGAGGCCAAGCTCGAAGGCCTGAGCTACGGTTATTACGTTGTCTCTCCACAGGATGGTTCTACGGGAAATGATAATCGCGGCACAACGGCGATGCTGGAGAATGTAAAGCAGGCGACCACCGAGGTGCAGCTGAAGAGCGAGTACCCCACTGTAGACAAGACGGTTGCTGATGATGACCAGAATTCCGGCTCTGATGCGCAGATTGGTGACACACTGAATTTCACCCTTACGTCCAAGGTGCCCGACTTGGGTGAATACGAGTATTTCAACTTCCGCTTTGTCGATACCCTTTCTAAGGGCCTGACGCTCGATGTGAATTCAATCGTGGTGAAGATTGGGGAGAAGACCCTGACCTCAGCAATGACAACCTGGCGACCGGCCAGTACACGGTTGCGACGGGGAAATTGCAGACCCGCAGCGCAACAAAGCTCACCATTACGCTCAAGGATCTTGTGAAGCTTGCGAAAGACAACGGCTTCACCGATATCGCTGTCGGCGCCCCCATTACGGTGACGTACTCCGCCACCCTTAACAAGGATGCCGCCGTGGGTGTCGATCCTGATGGCAACAATAAGAACTCCGCTAAGGTCGAGTGGGGAACCAAGAGCGAGACTGATTTCGACGGTTCTTCACTGCCCGACGAGACTCACACCTATACCTTCGATTTCAAATCAAGAAGACCGATGATGCTCAGCCGACCGCCAATCCTCTGGCTGACGCTGAATTTCAGATTAAGAAGGGCGACGAAGGCACGCCCATGAACCTCGTCGTGGTTTCCGAGGGAAGCGAGGATGCACCGCTTGTCGTGCGTCCGGCCATTTCCCCGAGGACGACAACGCCAAGAAGACGGAAGTTCTTACGCCCAAAAGTGGTCTCATTACGTTCCAGGGTTTCGATGCGGGTACCTACAAACTGGTCGAAACCAAGGCCCCTGATGGATACAACAAGCTCAAGGACGAGATCGAGGTCGTGATTACTCCTGAGTACAAGCAGGAGGACGGTACGCTCCAGAGCTACGAAGTCACGTTTGATACGCAAAAGCCCGCCGATGGTCTTTTCGTCATTGTGAACAAGAAGGGTATCGAGCTCCCCGAGACCGGCGGCATGGGCACCATCCTGTTCACGCTCGTCGGCGCCGTTGCCATCGGCTACGGCATCTACCGCAAGCGCACGACCAAGACTGTTGCGTAATCGGGTTTCGCAATGAAAAAGTCCCGCGACTGGTTCTCTACCTTGGCGATCATCGGCGGCTTGCTGCTGGTGCTCTACCCGACCATCTCGAACTTTGTCAATCTGCGCAACGCTACGCGCGTGATCGAGGGGTACGACGAGGTGGTGGAGACGCTCACCGACGATGAGGCGGCGCAGCTCATGTATGCCGCTCGCACCTACAACGCCAAACTCGCGGGGCTCTCGGGCATCCCGGCTGCCGACGGCGGCTGGGATGCCATCGACGCCTCGATGGCCGCTCAACTCCGCGAGGAGTACATGGGCCTGCTCGACCTCACCGGTACGGGCGTGATGGGCTACATCACCATTCCGCGTCTCGACGAGACCATGCCCATCTACCACACTACCGAGGAGAAGGTCCTGCAGGTGGCCACAGGGCACATCGAGACCTCGTCGCTGCCTGTGGGTGGCGCGTCCACCCATGCGGCGATCTCCGGTCATCGCGGCCTACCCTCGGCCAAGCTCTTCACCGAGCTCGACAAGATGCAGAAGGGCGACATCTTCTACGTCCGCGTGCTCAAGGAGACCTTCGCCTACCAGGTCGACCAGATTCTCACGGTGCTGCCGGAGGAGACCGAGGCGCTCGCCATCGAGCCGCGGGCCGACTACATGACGCTCGTCACCTGCACGCCGTACGGCATCAATTCGCATCGGTTACTCGTGCGGGCGCACGCCATCCCGTTTTTGCCGTCCATGCTGGACGAGGTGGGCGTGATGGGAAGCCCCATCAACCTCTCGTGGCCGCATCTCGCGCTCATCGCAGGGTTGATCTTGGTGGCGATCATTCTGGCGAGCCTGCGCCTGCGGCAGGTGCAGCGGCGCGACGGGGCGCAAGGCGGTACGTACGGGAACGCGGCGGGCATGCCCCGCGAGCGATTGAAGGGAAAGGAGAATGAGCATGCGTGTGGCGGACGGCATTTCGCGTAAGTTGAGATCCATGCTCGGGTGGCACCGGTCGAACCCCATGTGTTCGACGTCTTCTTTCCGACGTGTGGCGCTCAGTTTCTTGTGCGCCCTCGCGGCCCTCGTCCTGTGCGCCGTTCCCGCTGCGGCGTCCGCTGCCCCCGCGGGCTCCATCACCTTGGAGTGCTCGGTCGAGCGCGATGGGGTGGACATTCCCCTTGCGGGGGATCGCTACGAGGCGGTCTTGGTCGCCCGCGCCTCGATTGACGGGGACGGCGTGCGCTACGAGGCGCTCGACGCATTTTCCTCCGCCGACTGCGCGTGGGCGGAGCTGGACGCCGGCGGCCTGCGCGACGAAGCGCGGGAAGTCTATGGCCTGGTGGTCAACGTCGGCGCGGATGCCGTAGGTACGCTCAGCACCAACGCGAGCGGCGTGGGCGCCGTGTACGGGCTTGAGCCGGGCATCTACCTGCTCTACCGCGCGGAGACGGCGCCCGTCAATGCCGACACGACGACCGACCCGTTCCTGGTCGGTGTGCCCACATTGGTGGACGGCACGCTTGCCTACGACGTGACGGCGCATCCCAAGTTTGAGCTTGAGAAGCCTCCTGCCGGCGGGGATCCGGAGCCCGGCACGCCAGGCAACCCTGGTGCCCCCGGCGGGATATTCCCCGGCCTGAGCATGCCCTCCACGGGCGATATCCAGATGATGCTCGTCGGTTGTTGCTCATCGCCGGTGTTGCCGTGCTTGGCTATCGCGTCGCGTTTCGGCTCCGGCGATGCCGGCGCCGCCAGTGCCGATGGGCCGCGCGCGAGCAGGATTAGCCACCGCGACCTCAATTGGGAGATTGCCCTCACATTGAGGTCGCGACCGCCGATGGGCAAAGCCGACGGTGGCAGAGGTCGGCGGGGGAGAGGCCTCCGGCCTCCGATTGTTCCTCAACATGAACAAGTGTCCATTAACAAACGATATCTAGGTGTCTGTAATCCAACACCCCCCCAGCGCGCTACAATGGAAGAAACACCTGCGGATGGCCCGCCCGAGCATACCCGTGAGGGATCTCGGGCGGGCTATCCCGTTTTGGGCTCCGGTGCGACGCGCCCGGAACCCCGGACCTTCGCGAAGGGGCACGGCCATGGCGCAGATAAGCATCGATTACTTCTCCAGCTCGCTCATGCGAACCACCACCATCGACATCATCCTGCCGTTCGACGCATGGGGGAGGCGATGGGCGTGGACGCCGCCCTTGCGCGCGGCGAGGATGAGCGCACGGCCCAGGCCGCCTACCCGCCGGAGCACGAACCCTATCGGGTGCTCATCCTGCTTCATGGCATCACCGGCAACCATACCGACTGGATCTCGGAATCGCGCATCCGCCGATGGGCCGCCGAGCGCAACCTCGCCGTGGTCATGCCGTCGGGCTACAATGCCTTCTATCTCGACCAGCCCGCCCTGCATAACTTCTACGGCCGCTTCGTGGGGCAAGAGCTCGTGCAGGTCATACGCCGCATCTTGCCCGTGAGCGATCGCCGCGAGGACACGTTCATCGGCGGCATCTCCATGGGTGCGTACGGAGCGCTGCGTGCCGGCCTCAAATACAGCGAGAACTTCGGCGCGGTCATCTCGCTTTCCACCGCGATGGTGGCGGACACCATCGAGAGCGTGGTGAACGACGACATCTTCTTCCTGAGTCGCCCGTTTCTGGAAGCCACGTTCGGCGATCTGGCGCAGGTGCCGGGCAGCGACAAGGACCCGGCGCGCCTGGCGGCCGACATCGTGTACTGCGATCGCCCGCGCCCGCGCGTCTTCATGGCATGCGGCTCGAGCGATCCGCTCGCCTATCCCAACCGCGTGCTCGCCGACCGCATGCGGGCAACGGGCCTGCAGGTGGAGCATCGCGAGATGCCCGGCGGCCACGATTGGGAGTTCTGGAACATGGCGCTGCCGCAGGCGCTCGACTGGCTCGTGCATCCGTGACTGGCGAGGCTTGAGAGGCTCTGCCTGGCATGCGGTCTCATTCGGCTCGCGGCCCGCGTTCGCCGCGCGGCAGAGCCCGTCAGGCCTGAGTTCGAGATCTACTGACCGCGCGCCGCGTCGTCAAGGCCAATCGGGCGCGCAATCGCGTAAGGGGATGGAACATGGACACTGCTCAGGATCGATTTCTACTCGCGCTACCTCAAGCGCAACGTGATGCTCACGGCCGTCGTGCCGGCCGATAAGATGGACGGCGACAAACTCGCCAAGCGCCGCCGCGGGCCGTATCGCACGGTCTATTTGCTGCACGGTCTCTTTGGTCAGGATGTGGACTGGATCGACCGCACCCACGTGGTCGAGACAGCCGAGGCGCGCGACGTCGTGGTGATCATGCCCTCGGGCGAGGACGGGCTCTACCTCAACAAGCCCGAGATCGACGAGTGGCACGGCAAGTTCATCAGCGAGGAGCTGGTGGAGTTCACGAGGCGCCTGCTGCCGCTGTCCGCCAAGCGCGAGGACACGCGCTCGCGGGCATCTCGATCGGGGCGTACACGGCGGTCATCAACGGCCTGCTGCGGCCCGACCGCTTCGGCAGCATCATCTCACTGTCCGGCGCCTTCATGCGCGACCGGGTGCTCGAGGCGGTGGACTCGCACTCGCCGCGCAAGCGCCGCTACTACGAGCGGTTCTTTGGGGATCTCGACACGGTGATCGGTTCGGAGAAGGATTACGCGGCCCTCATCGAGCGCTTTCGCAACAACCCGGATCTGCCCAAGCCGCGCTTTTACGGAGCGTGCGGCGAGCACGACAACCTGTGCCAGAGCAACCGCGACGTGGTTGCCCTGCTGCGCGACGCCGGTTTCGACGTGACGTATCACGAGCCGGATATCGGCGTGCACGAGTGGCCGTTCTGGAACGCGTGGATCGATTGCGCGCTCGACTGGTACGCGCCGGGCGAGATGCGCCCCTCCACGGCCGAGCCGGATTACTCGGCGCTCACGAGCCTACGCCCGCCGGAGAACAACGGCTAGCGTCCGCGGGCGCGTCGCGCCGACCCCGGCCGGTCCTGTTCGCTGGAGCGGCGAGACCTCGATGGGGGACGCTCCTTACATCGAGATCGAGTTTGCCTTCGGTTGCGTTTTGCGCCGCATTTCGTAGCTGAAGGCCACTTTCGGTTGACGGATCCGGATTGATACGAGGGACTGTCAACTAGAGCAGCTCGGCGATGGCGCGGACCACGGCGTCGGCCGCGGCTCCCGTCTTGCCTGCGTCCTCGACCTGAAAGACGATCTTGCCCTTGATGCCCAGCTCGGAGATCTCGGAGAACAGCACCCGCGGCCCGTCGATGACGGGGGAGACGTCGCGCGCCGCCTTGAGGGCGAGGTCGGCGAGCTGGTCGGCAAGGCCGTCCATGTATCGGCGTGCGGGCTGCCGTCCTCACCCAGGCGGGGAACGGCGAAGGGCACCGCCACGCGGCTTGCGGGCAGCAGGTGCACGAGGGCGGTCTTGGAGATGATCGAATTGGGGATGATCACCGTCTGGCCCATCGTGTCGCGGATGGTGGTGTGGCGCCAGGTGACGTCTTGCACCACGCCGCGCTCCGCGCCGACTTCGATGTTGTCGCCGGGCTTGACGATGCCCATGAAGGTCACCTGCAGGCCGCCGATGAGGTTGGAAAGCGTGTCTTGAAAGCCGAGTGAGACGGCGATACCGCCGACGCCAAGGGCAGCTACCAGCGCGTTTGCATTGACGCCGAAGCACGCGTCGAGGATGATGCTCGCGCCCGTGGCCCAGATGACGCCGCGCGCGATGTTGATGATGATGCTCGAGCTGGGCAGCGGGTTGCTGTCGCGGTCGAGAAAGTGGCGCAGCGCACGGCTCGCGATGCGCGCCACGATGGCGGTCGCCACGACGAGGGCGATCGCCCACAAGACGCTCAGCACGAACGGAATCTTGAAAAACGAGAGCACGGCCTCCACGATCAACTCCTACTCTTCCCGCTTGTCATTCGCCCCTGCGCCAGTGGCGTGGGGAACGGGTGCAGTATTGCACATTCGCGCGTCGCCCGCCGCCTCGCGTTGGGCGAGGCGCTCGGTGAAGCGCAGGAACAGCTCGTCGGAAACGGCGACCTGCGCGTCGTTGTAGTGGACCACGGCCATGTTGTCGAGCATGCGCTCGTAGTCCTTGTCGGGCCGTAGCCAGTTCGACGGCTCCATGCAGTCCGAAATCTTATCGAGAAACGCCAGGCCGGCCTCGAGCGCCTCCTCGCGCTCCTCGGTCCCGGCGTCATCTGGAAGCGTGTCCATGAGATGGCTCACGCGCAGGTATTCCTCCGTCAGGCCCCGCTCGGGGATCGCGCGGAAGATGCGCTCGATCTCGGCGAGCTCGGCGTCGGAATACAGATGCGCGGCGATGCCCATGGCCATCTTGTCGTCCTCGGTGAGGGCGCAGAGCAGAAAGCCGTACTCCGCGGTCTGCCTTTCGAAGGAGTCGATCGCCTCGAGGACGGCGGCCGCGCGCTCCGGATAGTCGGGATCGGCTTGCCCCGTGCGGATGTGGCGGATGAGCTCGCGCTGATGGTTCAAGTGCTCGATCTGCTCTTCGAGCTGACGGTCCAGATCGTCGAGGAGGCGATCGGTGCCCGCTTCGAGCCCCTCGCCGCGCCCGCCCTCGCCGACGTCGCGCCCCTCGACCTCCTGGCGCTCCGCGTCGAGCTCGTCGATCATGGGGCCGATCTGCTCGAGCGAGAACCCGAGCGTGGCGAGTTGCCGGATGCGCAGCAGGCGCAGGAGTGCCCGGCCTCGTACTCGCGGTACCCGTTGGCCGCGCGCTCGGGTTCCGGCAAAAGGCCGATGGCGTGGTAATGCCGCAGGGTGCGCACGCTCACGCCCGCCATGCGGGCCAGCTCGCTGCTCTTCATGGTCGTCCAATCATCCGTGGCGCGCGAATCGGGGCGCGTCCCACGCGCTGCGCGTCCGTGCCGCCGGTCGTGCCAGAGCCCGCGTGGGCACATGGGGGCGCGTCCCCAAATCGCACACGCGGGCAGGGTATCTGGGTTATACCCCAACGGGCTCGGCGGCGTCCGCGTCATCTGCGCCGTCGCGCGTGTCGCCCAGGTCGCGAAGGGCCGGGGCCGAGAGGGCGGCGAGCGTCACGGCGATCCACAGCGCGGCGAGCACCAGCCCGGTCGTCTTGATTTGCAGGCCGGCGATGAGCGTGGAGCCCAAAAACGTGCCCATGGGGCCGATGATCAGGTAGAGGGCGTTGAGCGTTCCCATGGCCGAGCCGCGGCGATTCTCGGGGACGCGCTCGAAGGCGAAGAAGCCGAGCAGGGCGGAGGCGGGGCCGGCGAAGAGCCCCACGAGCGTGGCGGACGCGAGCAGGAGCGGCGTGTTGGGCAGCATTCCCAGCCCTACGGCGCCCACGCTCATGCCGAGCAGGGACACTGTGAGCCAGCCACGGCGCGAGAGGCGGCTGGCGAGGGCGGTGTAGCCCACCGAGCCGACGAGCATGCCGACGCCCATCGCCGAGACGAACAGTCCGGTGAGCTCGGGGGTGTCGAGCTGCGTGAAGTACGCGGGCAGCACGATTCCCTGCCAGCTTGCCATGATCATGGTGACGCCGAAGGAGAGCAGGGTGGTGGCGCGCAGGAGGCGGTTGTCCGCGAAGAGGGCGGAGAGGCCGTCGGTGAGGACGGCGCGCCCCGTTTCGAGCAGGCCGCGAAGGCCGCCTGCCTTGGGGGAGGCGGGCCCGGCGGCGCCCATGGTCTCGGCGATGCTTCCGGTGGGCTTGGCCGCGACCCTCAGCGTTCGCGTTGACGGCGAGGCCTCGGCGTGCGTTCCGGCGGTCGAGCCCTCAGGCGCATCGGCGGC